>Ga0180009_10002260_pt1 | contig 22756 bp, 14 predicted proteins | sample OS_PC_MetaG_FD_123537 | JGI IMG/M metagenome (GOLD analysis project Ga0180009, IMG submission 123537) | Groundwater microbial communities from the Aspo Hard Rock Laboratory (HRL) deep subsurface site, Sweden - OS_PC_MetaG | ecosystem: Environmental > Aquatic > Deep subsurface > Groundwater...
CCGACTACACATAAGCGTCGCGATAGCGACACAAAGCCTTATTTAGGTTTCAAGCTAAATCTTATAGTTAACCAAGAAAAAGGAATATTTTAACTATCTGATTTTCTATAGTGTTTTAATGCGTTTGCCCTGCACTCCGGCACCGAAATTTGACTAGTAAACCTAAAAAGAGCAGTTGGTAAGTGTTGTAGACTGGTGAAGCCTCAAACTACCGTTCACCCTTCGACAGGGCTCTCCTGAGCGCAGCCGAAGGGGCTCAGGGCGAACGGTAGTTTGAAGCTTTCAACTGCTCTTTTTAGGGTAAAGGGCTATTGAATAGCCTCAAATAAATATCCTTGCAAATCTGGCATAACATTCCATAATTGCAAGGATGATTAAGCGAAGATTATATAACCAACTCGAACAACTTCTGACAGATTATCCTGCCGTTGCTTTACTCGGCCCCAGGCAAGCGGGTAAAACCACGCTTGCACTGGAAATTGCTGAGCGCTATCCGTCGATTTATCTCGATCTGGAATCATTGTCTGATCAAGCCAAGTTGCAAAATACCGAACTCTATCTTACTGAGCATCAAGATAAATTAGTTATATTGGATGAGGTCCAGCGAGCTCCGAATCTCTTTCAGAGTTTACGCGGTCTAATCGACCGTGGCAGGCGGCAAGGGCGCCGCTTCGGTCGTTTTCTATTATTGGGTTCCGCGTCCATCGAATTATTGCAACAATCCAGCGAAACTCTGGCCGGACGCATCGCTTATTTGGAATTGACGCCTTTCGATGCGCTCGAGCTTGCCGAAGAGCAAACCGATCTGCTATGGCTTCGCGGTGGGTTTCCTGATAGCGTTTTGTCCAACCGAAACGATGCCAGCATCCAGTGACGCCAAAACTTTATCCGTACCTACTTAGAACGCGACATACCCAGGCTCGGGCCGCGAATTCCTGCGGAAACTTTGCGCAGATTTTGGACCATGTTGGCGCATAATCAGGGCGAGTTGCTCAATGCGGCTAAATTAGCTTCGTCTCTGGGTGTCGATGGCAAGACGGTAAGCCGGTATCTGGATTTATTGATCGATCTGTTATTGGTTCGCCGGTTGAAACCTTGGCATGGCAATAGCGGAAAGCGCTTGGTCAAATCTCCTAAGACCTATGTTCGCGACAGCGGTCTGGTTCATGCTTTATTGGGTATTATCGACAAAGAGTCGCTGCTGGGTCATCCGGTCTGTGGCCAAAGTTGGGAAGGCTTTGTCATTGAAAACTGCTTGTCGGTAGCCCCTCGGCATAGCGAAGCCCATTTTTATCGCAGCAGCGCGGGAGCCGAGTGCGATTTATTGATCACATTTCCCGATCAAACCGTTTGGGCGATAGAAATCAAACGAAGTGTGGCGCCGCGTCTGCAAAAAGGGTTTTATTTCGCACAAGACGATGTCAAACCACAAGCCGCTTTTGTTGTTTATTCGGGAAAAGAAAGCTATCCGATTTCCGATGGTGTTAGAGCGACCGGACTGATCGAGCTCTTGAAGCGCATCGAAGATTACGGTAAGGAACGAGCATGAAATAACTTAGACAACTGCCGGAAGGGGGTTTGGTGGCTCGATTGACAGGTGTCGACGGCAGGGATAGCCGCCGTCAAGCCTACATGGACGTATTCACGGCGTCCTGTCAAGCGAGTTACCAAACCGCCACAAAGCCTACTACTTTTATAAGTTATTTTGTGCATATTCCTAAGTAATTTGCAAACGGGCGTTAAGGCACGCAAGTAGCCCCGCTGCGGTAGCCCAATCAATTGCGATCCTTCAAGAAGGTGCGCCGGGCGATAAAAATCGCCGACAATGGCATCGCCAATCCCAGGAACATCACGATGAAAAATAAGCTGCCTAATTGGCTGTAATCGGCGGCGGTGACGATCAAACCGGTTGTAGGGTCTTTGATTTCGCGGCTGATCACGAACACTTGATTGAGCGCCTTGGTCAGCAATTGAGACAGCGAAAGCGCCAAATTGACGAATGCGGCCATGACCGCGAAATAGGTCGCCTTGAGTCTAGGCGGTGCGGAGTTGGCGATCCAGGCCAGCATCGGAATCATCGCGATCTGTCCGAGGGGAGATTCCAGCGCGGTATCGATCAAGGCAATGAAGCGCGCATCGACCACGCCGCCGGTATGCGCCTGAGTCCATTCATGAAAGCCGTAAAAAAGCGCGATATTCGGTAAATACAGCGCACTCAACGCTATCGTCAAGACCGCAATCACATGGGTGATCGGGCGTTCGGCCATGAAGCGCCGGAATAGAAACATGCCGAACAGAGTCAGTCCGCTAGTGACTAACGACAGTTGCGCAAGAAACTGTTGATCGAAGGCGAGCACATCGATCATCCACCACGTTTCGCCTGCGCCGGTCGTCGGCACGGCCCGAAAGGCGAATATCACGAAAGCGATGCCGTACAGCTGATTGCGCTGGATGGGTTCCAAGTCCAGCGTCAGGCGCCAAATCAAAAACATGACGATAGCCAGTGAACCGATGAAGACGATCGCATCGCTATTCGGAATATCGCTCAAGCCCATTAAGACCGCGAACAACACGAAACCGAGTCCGCCGCCGAGAATCCACCAGTTGATTTCGGGCAATTCATCTTCGGGTCGGGCCAGTAATCGGTTAATGTCTTCGCGTTCATAACCTTGCCCCGCCAAGCGCCATTCTTGTTGAGATCGCAGATAGGCGGACAGCAATACCCCGGCTATCGAAATCAAGGGTATGACCAAGGCCCAACGGTAAACCGACAAATACACCGCCGCTTTTTCGGTTTCGCTCATCAAGTGTACGTCATCAAATAGAATGACATTGGCGGCCGCGACCAGCATCGTCCCGCCGATAATGGCGACCCGGCCCAACGTCTGCATCGTCGTATGCGCTAATTTGATGTGCGCTTCGGGTAGCGGGTTGCCTTGTTCGTCGAAACGCGGCACTGCTTCGACCGTCATCGCATCGGCCACGGTATCCTGTACGACATAACCGATCGGCGCCAGCAATACCGATAAGACAAACCAGGTTTCGGCAGGCAGGATGTGCGTCATGTAGTCCCGATCAGCCAAGAGATTGATCATGATCAGTAAGCTAGCAGCGATCAACGCCGCGCCGAGATAGATCAACTTAGTTTTATGCCGCCACAGCAAATCGACCAGATGCCCGACCGGCATTTTTAGCGCCCACGGCAGCATTATCCAGAAGCCCAGCATGGCCAAAAACTCGGCCGACAAGCCGAGATAGTCTTTGACGAAAAAGGTTCCGACGATGCCGGTCAGGCCCGATACGCCGGCTGCCAGATAGACCATTAACGGCGGAACATAACTAAGGCGCATTTGTCGAGCCAGATCGTAAACATTGCGGTCTAGCCAGTTTTGCCATTGGCGGTTCGGTTTTGTATTCATAAGTTCATTGTCGATGAGTGAGGCGTTACGTAATACTTAATCCTAACCCGGACTAGCCCGGAGCCAAAGCGGAAATCGTTTTCGTCATAAAAGTAAAAACGATAGAGACTTAGATCCTTGTGGGAGCGACGCCTTCGTCGCGATCTCGAACGTGATCCATATCTTTTTCGAAGCCTGCAACGTTTAGCCGCCTTTTTTTCGGAGCTTGGCGTTGCGGCTTCGATTCCGTTGTGCGTTTTTTAGCATTATAGGCCTCGATGATCGCGATCTGGGGATCGCTCCCAGCACTAATCATCCTTGTTACTTGTTTCAACTCAAGCGGGATATCTGGTTTCGCAACGCTGGAGCATTGCGGGCTGCATTCCAACGCAGAGCATTGGAACGATAATGCGGAACGATAAGGTGGAGCGTCGGAAGCGTAGTAAACTCCGCTATTTGAAACCGCTTCGCGCCCACTCCGGTTTTTATGGTTAAATGCCGTTTTACTTTTTTAATTAGGTCATTGTTTATGAAACTCCGAATCTTGACTAAGAAAACATTGTTATTTTCGATCATGATTATCGCTATCGTCGCCGGTTGCGCCTTTCAAAAACCTGATTATTTGACCATGATCAGTGCTGATGAACTCAATCGAATCATGCAAAATGAGTCTATTGTTTTAATCGATGTTCACATCCCCGAACAGCAGCATATCAAGGGGACTAATCTTTTCATTCCTTACAACGTGGTTGAGCAATATCAAGATAAATTGCCTGCCGATAAAAATACCGCTCTTTATTTGTATTGCGAAGGCGGACCTATGGGCAATGCGGCCGCGCGGTCTCTCTATGAACTAGGCTATCGTAATTTGTACAATCTTGAAGGCGGAGCTAAAGCTTGGCGGCAAGCGGGATTGGCGTTTGAATGAGGGGGCGTTAGTTAGCGGTGAACAGTAAGCGGGAAGCGAGGAAAGAGGAAATTAGGGCTTGACAAATGGGTTAAATACTGCATCATTTAACCGCTCACCGCTCACCGCTCACCGCTCACCAATTCACCTCCAACTCCCCAGCGCTTTTTTGAGCTCGGCTTCGGCGCGTAGTGCGTCGAAACGTGCCGCGATATCGCGTGAATGCGCTTTGTCGCGCGCGACTTCGGCTTCGATATAGCGCGTGACCGTGGCGGCGCCGGCTTGGCGTTGTTGGTTGACTAAGCGCAAGGCTTCCTCGGCCGATGCGATCGCCGCACGCGTCACATTGAGGCGTGCCAGCGCTTCCCGGAATTTCAAATGCGCGGTTTTGACTTCATTTTCGATCGCGAGCTTGGTTTGGGTATGCGCTTTTTGCGCTTCGTTCAATTGATGCTCGGCTTTTTTAACGGCTTCGCTGGTACCGAAACCGTTGAACAAATCCATTTCGACCATGACGCCGGCGGTGACATTGTCGCGGTTAGTTGAAAAATCGATATTCTTGCTGTCCGAGCCGTAGCTGACATACGCGTTCGCGCGCGGCAGATGCGCGCCTTTGGCCGCGCTCAATTTGCGTTCGGCGATTTCGACGCGTTTGTAGGCGGCGGCGATTTCCGGGCGTTCCTTGATGGCGCGGTTGAGTAAATCGTCGAACGATTCATGATTTTCCGGAATTTGCAGCGCCGCCGAGATCTGCTCGAATTCGAATGATTCGTCGGCATTGAGACCGAGCAGCGTTTTAAGTCCGGTCCGAGTCAGTTCGATCGCATTCGCGGCTTGAATCTCGGCGTCTTGGGTTTCGGCCAATTGCACTTCCAACGATAAGACATCGGATTTCAATAGCGCGCCGGCTTCGTATTGGTTTTTACTTTGCCGTAGTTCGCTGTCGACCGCCTTGATCGAATTCAAAGCGACTTTATGCGCCTCGAAGCTTGCCAGCAGGCCGTAATAGGTCGAGGTCACCGCTTCGATCAATTGATTGCGGACCGCCGACTCTTGCAATTCCGCCGCTTCGACGCCGAGTTCGGCGGCCTTGGCCGCCTGATAATCCTGGCCGCCGCGAAACAGCGAATAGGTCGCGACGACTTCGGGCCGGTAATTATCGGTTCCGCCCGGTTGATTGAAATTGGTAGTACCGTCGAGATTAAGCCGCCGCTGAGATATGATCATGCCGAACGCGCGCGAGGGATTGTCGGTATGCTCGTAAGACATGCGTATTTGAGCTTGCGGGTAAAACGCGGCGAATGCTTCGCCCAATTGCGCTTGAGCCTGCCCGATACGCTCATGAGCGATTTGCAAATCCGGATTGTTTTGCAATGCAAGCGATATGGCGTCTTCCAAGGTATAAGTCGGTCGGCGTTCGAGTTCCGAGGATTGCGCGTAAACATGCGTTTGCGGCAGTATCAATAAGCAAGCCAGAACGGCTGTTTTGGTCAATTCAAGCATAATGGCTTTCCGTTGAGCTAGTGTGTATCATGACGGATAGTATATAAGAAAATACTAATATTAAATAGGTTTTAGAATCGAGCCGATAATACCGCATCGTAAACGTAATTATTCACATCCACCTATCGTTCCCACGCTCCAGCGTGGGAATGCAGCCCGAGACGCTCTAGCGTCTCGTACCGCTGGAGCGGTACTCAGGCGTTCCCACGCAGAGCGTGGGAACGATAACTATTCCCTTTATACTCAAGAATTATAAACATCGTGGATGAAAATTCGGCCTCGGGGTGCCCTTGATAGACACATCCCATACCTTTTATTCTTAGACGGTTTTTCACTCAAAAGGGAGTAGGATATTATTAATTTCAATAACTATTTTTTCCGGAGCATTGCTCAAATCATCGCGTAGTTCGTAAAATGCCTTTTCGAGTAGAAATAGGTCGATCAGACCGCGCGGAGCTGCATTTTTTGCAAACAAGTCGCTGCTGCTTACCGCTTCATCATAAGCAGCGAGGAAGACATCTTTAACCTCGGCTTCCCAATCCCGCATCTTGGGTTCTAGTTTGGCGATATCATTGGGCCGTTCAACGCTGGCGAGCGTCATGGCTTTATGGGCCGCATGATTCAAGGATCTTAGTACATCCGCCACATCTCTTAACGGCGAATGTTTTCGATGTCGGCCGCCGCGTAATTGCGCCGGATCGCTCTCGAAGTCGGTAAATAAAAAATCGTTTTCGGTCAGTAGCACATGCCCCAAATCAAGATTTCCATGATAACGGATTTTAATTCCTTTTGCCGGTTCGGAAATACAAGCCTTCATTCGCTCAATCAGCGCCTCGCGTTGTTCGAGTGCAGGGCGTAGCGCTGTTTGAACTGTTTCATCAAGCTCGTTCAGGCGATGTTCGAGTAAATCTAGCGTTGATGCCGCTTCAGTTTGCGCTTGCCGCACCCAGTCCGATAGGTCGTCTTCGCTGACCGGTTCGGGATCGAAAGCGGGAGTGTCAGTTACCGTGCCCAATGCCTGATGCAGTTCGCCTGTGCGTCGACCGAGCGTTTGAATGAGCATGAGATAAGCGCTATGCTTCTCCGCGGCAAGACAAGGCGCAGGTTCCGTCGTGAGACAATCTTCAAGGAATCTTTCCAAATAATCCAGCGTGTAGCTCCAACCGTCGCCCTGGTTTTTGACATAGCCTTGCAACACAGCAAGGGTCATGACATCGCCATTCTCGTCCCGATACTCGATAAAACCGGCGATGGGCGGCGTATTACGGAATTTTACCGTATTGCTCAAAAAGCATCCTATTTCAATTTCCGGATGGCGTCCGATTTGAAGACGTCGATAACCTTTCAAAAATAACCGATTGTTCAGAGCGACGGTCGTTTTATTATCTTTCGTATGAGGCGGTTGTGCGGCTAGTTGGTCGGTCTCTTTTCCAGCGCATTCGTCAAATGCGTCGGTTGGCGAACAGCGGATGACTCCTTGTTCGCAGGCGATTGTACGGTCGGCGCCAATGGCCTGGACAAGTGCTTGGCAAAATGCCTCGTCTGCAAATGCATCGCCTAAAATGCCGACTTGAGATTGCTGGCGTACTTTAGCCACGGTGAAAGGCGTTAAGTCATGTAAGCGTTTCTGATCGTGATTCTCCCATGCCAGCGCGAGCGGTAAAAAACAATGAAAAGGTTCGCCGGACTTGTGTTCGACGCGGACTAGGGTGAGTAGCCAGGTATTGTCTTCCGGTCCCCACTCGGCATACTCGCTAATATGCACACGGTCGATCGATTCGCTGCTGATTTCACGATGCCAGTTTTGTGCGGCGACAAAGCCCGGTAACGCGTTTTCTTCGAGTTGAGTGCGCGCTTTTTTCGACATGGCAATACGCCAGGATTCGTCTTGGTTTCGAAAAAAACTGTGCCAGCCGTCGAATAGCACTAGCGTCGGTAACTCCTCGGGTAATAAGTGCTCTTCGTGCCAAGCCGGCACATCTTCGCTATGGGCCAGCCGGAACCAATAATAATTATAGCCGGGCAGGGTAAGCAGGTAAGGTAATTCGCCGATCGGCGGAAAAGTCGTGTGTCCGAGCATTTCCACCGGCACGCATCCTTTATAGGCCGAAAGATCCAATTCGACCGCCTGCGCGGCTCGCGATAAGTTGCTGACGCATAGGATGATGTCGTCTTCGTATAACCTGAGATAGGCGAGGATTTTTCGATTGCCGGGGTGTAAAAAAACCAGTTCGCCGCGTCCGAATGCCTGGTGGTTTTTCCGCAAAGTTAAAACATGCTTCATCCAGTTGAGCAACGAAGAGCGGTCGCGCAACTGCGCCTCGACATTGACCGCCCCATAGCCATAGATCGGGTCCATGATCGGGGGCAGGTACAGGCGTTGCGGGTCGGCGCGGGAGAAACCGCCGTTACGATCCGGACTCCATTGCATGGGGGTCCTGACGCCGTTGCGGTCGCCAAGGAAAATATTGTCGCCCATGCCGATTTCGTCCCCGTAATAAATGATGGGTGAGCCCGGCATGGATAGCAGTAAGCTGTTCATCAGCTTGATTTTATCCAGCTCGTTATCCATCAGCGGGGCCAGGCGGCGCCGAATTCCGACATTCAAGCGCGCGCGAGGGTCGCTGACATAGATTTGATACATATAATCGCGCTCTTTGTCGGTGACCATCTCCAGGGTCAATTCGTCATGATTGCGCAGGAATATGGCCCATTGACAGTTTTCGGGAATCGTTGGAGTCTGCCGCATGATATCGACGACGGGATGGCGGTCTTCTTGCGCGATAGCCATGTAAATTCGAGGCATGAGCGGGAAATGATAGGCCATGTGGCACTCGTCGCCATCACTGAAATAATCCCGGACATTTTCCGGCCATTGATTGACTTCGGCGAGAAACACGCAATGCGGATAGTGTTCATCGACAATCGCACGCATTTGTTTGATCACGTCATGCGTTTCCGGTAAATTTTCGTTGTTGGTTCCCTCTCGAACGCATAGATAGGGAATGGCGTCCAGGCGCATGCCGTCAACGCCTTGATCCAACCAGAAACGCATCAATTTGATGACGGCTTTGACGACCTGGGGGTTGTTGAAATTGAGATCCGGTTGGTGAGAAAAAAAACGATGCCAGTAATAGGCATGAGCCTCATCGTCCCAAGTCCAATTCGATTTTTCGGTATCCTCGAAAATAATTCGCGTTTCGGGGAATTTTTGGTTGGTTTCGCTCCAAATATAAAAGTCGCGCTTGCCGGAACCCGGCGGCGCTTTTTTCGCAGCTTGAAACCACGGATGTTGGTCCGAGGTGTGATTGATCACCAGTTCCGTGATGACCTTGAAACCGCGGCGGTGGGCTTCTTTCATGAAACGCTTGAAATCGTCCATACAGCCGTAATCGGGATGAATGTTGCGATAGTCGGCTATGTCGTAGCCGTCGTCGCGCAATGGCGAAGGGTAAAAGGGCAGTAACCACAGCGTATTTACCCCGAGGTCTTGCAGGTAATCGAACTTCTGTATCAATCCTTCGAAATCGCCCATGCCGTTATTGTCGCTGTCGAAAAAGGCCTTGATGTGCAATTCGTAAATGACGGCATCTTTGAACCACAGCGGGTCGTTTTCCCAGTCCGGTTTGTCGCCGTTTAACGGTTGTTCAAATTCACTGCCTTCTGTTTTAGTCATGGCCTTTTCCTGCAGTAGTAAAAGGGGAGTCAAAACCAACGCCCGACGCTTACCGGTAAATATAAAACAGCCGGCGATTCGGCTCAATGCGGTTAATGCTAGTTTAGCATGCGTGTTCTGCGGGACGGGTTATTTAACCCGTCCCCAACGTTTCGGTTTGCCCTAAACATTTCGGCTGACTTCGGCCAAAGTCAAAACGTTTAGGACGGGGTTGCAAACCCCGTCCTGCTAAGTGGGAACCCATACCTTGTCAGCCGAGGCAGGATCGGTATGCATTCCCACGCTGGAGCGGTGGGAACGAGGAAACTTAAACGACGGCGTCGCTCGCACAAAAGATTCCAACAAAAAATTGCCGGACGGTCATAAATAAAAGCCATGCGGATTTTAGGTTTTTAGACCCTGCCCGCCAGTGATACAATACAACTTTCCAACCACGCCATTACCCAGGATGTCTGTGGATTCCGAACTCTCCCCCTTTCTCGACGAAGCGTCGCCCGAGCGGCTGCGCGAAATTCCCTATAACTATACTTCTTTTTCCGACCGCGAGATCGTCATTCGCTTGCTCGGCGAAGAGAACTGGCAGATTATCGAGTCGCTACGCGGCGAACGCATGACCGGCCGTTCCGCGCGGATGCTGTTTGAAGTGCTCGGCGATATTTGGGCGGTTCAGCGCAATCCTTATCTCGAGGACGATTTGCTGAACAACCGCAAACGCCGCAAGGCTCTGCTCGACGCCCTGCGTCACCGTCTGCGGCAAATGGAAAAACGTCATGCCGAATACGAAAACGAATATCCGGATCGAGCCCGGCGCGTGGCCTTGCTGATCGAAGCGACGCATCAGGCCGTGAACGAATTCGAGGCGCATTTCGACCGTACCCGAGAAATGCGCCGCAAGGCGCTTGCCTTGTTTTCGAAGCATACGCACAAAGACAACATCGGTTTCGACGGTTTTGCCCGCGTGTCTCATGTGACCGATGCGACCGACTGGCGGGTCGAATATCCGTTCGTCGTGTTGTATCCGACCAGCGAAAAAGAAGTCGGCCAATTGGTGCGCGATTGCATCAAACTCGGCCTGACCATCATTCCGCGCGGCGGCGGTACCGGCTACACCGGCGGTGCGGTGCCGCTGACCCCTTACCCGGCCGTAATCAATACCGAAAAATTGCTGGACATGGGGCCGATCGAACCGCAATCCCAATTACCGGGCGTCGAGCAGACTTATGCGACGATACATACCGGCGCGGGCGTCGTAACGCGGCGCGTAATGGACATGGCCGAAAACGCCGGCTTGGTGTTCGCCTGCGACCCGACTTCGGCCGATGCTTCGTGTATCGGCGGCAATGTCGCGATGAACGCCGGCGGTAAAAAGGCCGTGCTGTGGGGAACCGCGCTGGATAACTTGGTATCCTGGCGCATGGTGACCCCGGACGGCAATTGGCTCGAAGTCGAGCGTATTCATCACAATTTCGGCAAGATTCACGATCAGGAACTCGTCACCTTTGCCTTGAAGCGTTTCGATGCCAAAGCCAAGGAATTGTTGTCCGAAGAGCGGCTCGAGATTCCCGGCGCGAAATTTCGCCGGGACGGCTTGGGCAAGGATGTGACCGATAAGTTTCTCGGCGGCCTGCCGGGCATACAAAAAGAAGGCTGCGACGGCATCATCACGTCGGCGCGCTGGATCTTGCATAAAATGCCGGCCTATACGCGCACGTTTTGCCTGGAGTTTTTCGGCCAGGTGCGCGACTCGGTGCCGGCCATCGTCGAGATTCGGGATTTCCTGGCGGCCTTGCCGAAAAGCGGCAACGACCGGGTGATGCTAGCCGGGCTCGAACATTTGGACGAACGTTATGTCAAGGCGGTCGGCTATGCCGGCAAGGCCAAGCATCGCGGTCGGCCAAAAATGGTGTTGATCGGCGACATCGTTGGCGACGACGATCATCAAGTCGCCTTGGCGGCTTCGGAAGTCGTCAGACTGTGCAATGCGCGCGGCGCCGAAGGCTTCGTTGCGGTCAGTCCCGAATCGCGCCGGACCTTCTGGCTCGACCGGGCGCGCACCGCGGCGATCGCAAAACATACCAACGCGTTTAAGATCAATGAAGACGTCGTGATACCGCTGCCGCGCATGGGCGATTATTGCGACGGCATCGAACGCATCAACATCGAATTGTCGTTGCGTAACAAACTGTGTTTGTGCGATGCCTTGATTGATTTGTTCGAAGGCGATCTCCCCTTGCGTTTCTATGAGGACGGCGTCGATAAAACCGATTTGATCGGCGAGCGGCGCGGCCATGCCTTGATGGTGGTTGCCGAAGTTCGCGAGCGCTGGCAATGGCTTTATGACAATTTGGACTTGCCGTTGCCGCAAGCCGAGGCCCAATTTTCCCAATACGGCATCGTTGCCGGCGAACTGACCAACCTGACCGAGCAGCCGACCTTGTTTCACCGCCTGCAGGATTATTCGCTGCGAGTGTCCTGGAAGCAGGAATTGTTGCCGCGCCTGAAAGAGATATTCGTCGGCGATAATTTCCGTCCGGTCGTCGAGCGCATCGAAGCGGCGCATAAAGAGGTGCTGCGCGGAAGAGTATTCGTGGCGTTGCACATGCATGCCGGCGACGGCAACGTGCATACCAATCTGCCGGTCAACTCCGATAATTATGAAATGCTCCAGGAAGCCAACGCGGCGGTGGCGCGCATCATGGCTTTGGCGCGCTCTTTGGGCGGCGTGATTTCCGGCGAACACGGCATTGGTATCACCAAATACGAATTTCTGACCGACGAGGAGCTGGCCGGATTCCACGATTACAAGCAACGCATCGACCCGGAAGGCCGCTTCAATCGCGGCAAGTTGATGCCCGGTTCCGATCTGAGCTCTGCCTATACGACTTCGTTCAATCTGATGGGTTTCGAGTCGCTGATCATGCAACAAAGCGACATCGGCGCGATCTCCGATTCGGTCAAGGATTGTTTGCGCTGCGGCAAATGCAAGCCGGTCTGCTCGACGCATGTGCCGCGGGCGAATCTATTGTACTCGCCGCGTAACAAAATTTTGGCGACCTCGTTGTTGATCGAGGCTTTTCTGTACGAAGAGCAGACTCGGCGCGGGATTTCGATCACGCATTGGAAGGAATTCGAAGACGTATCCGATCATTGCACGGTGTGTCATAAGTGCTTCAACCCGTGCCCGGTCGATATCGATTTCGGCGATGTCTCAATGAATATGCGCAATCTGTTGCGCAAAATGGGCAAGCAAAGCTTTAATCCTGTCAAGACTGCGGCGATCGCGTTTTTGTCGACCGGACGGCCGAGCAGCGTCAAGCTAATGCGCAAACTATTGATCGAATGGTCTTATAAAGCGCAACGCTTGGGTAACTTCTTCCTCAGGCCTTGGGGCAAGGCGCAGCTCAAGCGCCCGCCGTCGTCGACCGGCAAGCCGGAAATGAAAGAGTATGTGATTCATTTCACGAACAGGAAAATGCCGGGCAAGTTGCCGTCGAAAACGTCCAGAGCCTTGCTCGGCATCGAAAGTGATCAAATCGTGCCGATCATTCGCGACCCGAACAAGACCCGGACTGATTCCGAAGCGGTGTTTTATTTTCCAGGCTGCGGCTCCGAGCGCTTGTTTTCGCAAGTCGGTCTCGCGACGCAGGCGATGCTTTATGAAATCGGTGTGCAGACCGTGCTGCCGCCGGGGTATTTGTGCTGCGGTTTTCCGCAGCGCGCGGCCGGTCAATTCGACAAGGCGCAGCAGATCACGACCGATAACCGCGTGTTGTTTCATCGGGTCGCGACCACGCTGAATTATCTCGATATCAAGACCGTCGTGGTCAGTTGCGGCACCTGTCTGGATCAGTTGGTCGATTATGAATTCGAAAAGATTTTCCCCGGCTGCCGAATGATCGACATTCACGAATACCTGCTCGAGAAAGGCGTGAAACTGGAGGGCGTCAATGGCCGTCGTTATCTATACCACGACCCATGTCACAGTCCGATGCAACAACAGGACGCGATGAAGACCGTCAACGGATTGCTCGGCGCGCCGGTCAATAAATCCGAGCGTTGTTGTGGTGAATCCGGAACCTTGGCAGTCGCGCGCCCCGATATTTCGACACAGGTGCGTTACCGCAAATCAGTCGAGCTGCACCGCGACACCGCGAAACTGCGCGCCGACGATTATGATGGTCCGGTCAAGATGTTAACCTCGTGCCCATCCTGTCTGCAAGGCTTGCAGCGTTACAAGGGCGACGTCGATCAGCTCGAAGTCGATTACATCGTCGTCGAAATCGCCCGTCATGTTCTTGGCGAGAATTGGATGAAAAGCTATATCAAGCAAGCGGCCAAGGGCGGGATCGAGCGGGTGTTGGTTTGATTTTTTGGTTAGCGGTTAGCAGTAAGTTGGGAGCAGAGAGCAGGGAGCTGATGGCAGTCGCTTCCGCGGGACGGGTTATTCAACCCGTCCCCAACGTTTCGGTTTGCTTAGGCCAGGGTCGAAACGTTTTGGACGGGGCTGCAAACCCCGTCCTGCCAATTTATGGATTTTGAGAAAATAACTAGCGCTAATCTATAATCATCAACAATTTCCAAGATATTTTGAGCACCGTAGGGTGCGCATCGCGCGCCTTTCCCCGGTGCCGAACCGACAAGAGCCCGACCCAGGTGCGCGATGCACACCCTACACCTGGCGTTTCATAACCTATGATCATCAACAATTTCCAAGTTATTTTGAGATTAAAAAGCGGGAACACAGAAATTAGCCAAAATGGCTTTTTCGACAGCCTATTCTGGAATTGACTTTACCTCCCTATGAAGCAATCAAAAGGTTCACTGTTAAGATTTTGAACTCAGCGTCTTAAATCGAACGCCTGCCAAACATTATCGATCAACAATTCTATCGGTTGGTATTCGATCTTATAGGCCATTTTTTGGCAATCTTTGATCCAAAAACCCAGATACAACCAGTCCAGTTTCAATTGTTTGGCCCATTCTATTTGCCAGAGCACGGCATACATGCCGGGGCTTAAATGTGAGAAGTCCGGGTCGAAAAAGGTATAGACCGCCGATAGCGCGTTATCTAGCCGGTCGACGGTCGCGACCGCGATCAATTGTTCGTCAACCAAAAATTCCACGAAAAAAGTATTGCACCAGCGGCTGCCCAAAAAATTTAAATATTCCTCCGGGCTGGATTTGGCCATGCTGCCGTCGCTATGGCGGCTGTTTTGATAGCGCAAATACAGGTCGTAATGTGCTTGTTCGAACCGGGCAGGTTTAATGACGGTTTGCGTGTTTTGATTTTTCTTTAAGCATCGTTGTTGATTGCGTTTGGGTTTGAATTGGGCTACCGGAAGCCGGGCAGGGGTGCAGGCTTGACACTGCGGACAGCGAGGGGCGTAAACATAATCGCCGCTACGGCGAAAGCCTCGTTCGATCAAGCGTGAATAGAAGGCGTTGTTGAGCTCGAAGGAAGGATGCACGAATGCCGAGCAGGCAATCCGGTCGTCCAGATAACTGCACGAATGTTTTTCGGAAAGAAACAATGGAATCGTGGTCGTCAGTTTTGCCATGCGTCTGTCGAAGGTTTTGCCGAGCAATAGCGTTTAAGCAAATCGGAAAAGTCGGTACGGGTGATTTCTTCGGCGCCCAGGCTCAGCAAATGCTGAGTTTGTACTTGGCAGTCGACGAGTCGATAGCCCCATTGTTTTAATTGTCTGGCCAATGTCACAAAGGCGACTTTGGACGCATCGGTTTGTTTGTGAAACATCGATTCGCCGAAAAAAACTTGGCCGATCGTGACGCCGTACAAACCCCCGGCCAGCTCGCCATTGAACCAAGTCTCTACCGAATGTGCCAAGCCTTGATGATGTAAGTCTTGATAGGCTTGCATCATTTCATCGGTGATCCAAGTCCCTGAAGACGCTTGGCGCGGTTCGGCGCAGCAGGCCATGACTTGATCGAAGGCACGGTCGAATGTAACGGTAAACAGTGCTTTACGCAAGGTTTTGGCAAGGCTTCGGGAAATATTCACCCGGTCCGGAAATAAAACCAATCTCGGGTCGGGCGACCACCAAAGGATAGGTTCGCCGGGGTTGTACCACGGAAATATTCCGTTTCGATAGGCATTGAGCAGGCGTTCGGTAGACAAGCATCCGCCTAGCGCCAGTAAGCCGTCAGGTTCTTCGAGGGCTTTGTATAGCGGGGGAAACGGCTGATTCGGACGAAACGGGTCGAGTACGGTCAATTGCATGGTTTCATGGCTTTATCGAATGATTGTCCTTAGGGTTCCGCCGGTTTTGCATTGTTCCCATGTTCTGCGCTCATCCTTAATATATAAGTTGTAGGGTACGCTGCGCGTACCTTCGGTAGTGTCACCTAACGCTAGGTGAAGGAAAGCCACTGACGTTCAAGAACCGCAAATTTTATCAACCTAAAAAGGGTAGTTTGAGGCTTCACCAGGCCGGTGAAAGTGTTGTAGACCCTTCATGCTTCGACTTGGCTCAGCACGAACGGTCTACAGCACATGCCAACTGCTCTCTTTTCAGGATAAAATATCCTCGTTCCCACCGCTCCAGCGTGGGAATGCATACCGATCTAGCCTCGGCAGCAAAGGTATGGGTTCTCACGGAGGACCGTGGGAACCAGAAAATAGCGTACCCTAGGAGGCTCTAATGAGCCTCAAAAGTCTGTCCTCCATGGCGGAATGACGGGGTTGCTCATTAGTCGAACGAAACCCAAGATTGCCGTATTACTCCATTTCATCCAAGTATTTCTCGGCATCAAGCGCCGCCATGCAGCCTGCTCCGGCCGAGGTAATGGCTTGTTTGTAAACGGCATCCATCACATCGCCGGCCGCGAAAGCGCCCGGTACGCTTGTCGCCGTCGCGTTGCCTTGTAGGCCGGTTTTAACCTTGATGTAGCCGTGGTCCATCTCGAGCTGGCCTTGGAAAATGTCGGTATTGGGCGTGTGGCCGATCGCGATGAATACGCCGTGTACATCCAATTCCTTCGTTTTTTCGCTCTTGGTGCTTTTGATTCGGATACCGGTCACGCCCATGTCGTCGCCGAGCACTTCGTCGAGCGTATGATCCCATTCGATCACGACATTGCCGTTTTTCGATTTTTCGATCAGTTTGTCGGACAGAATTTTTTCAGAACGGAATTTGTCGCGGCGATGCACGATTGTCACTTGCGAGGCGATGTTGGACAGGTATAGTGCCTCTTCGACCGCAGTATTGCCGCCGCCGATGACTGCAACGGGTTTGTTTTTATAGAAGAAGCCGTCGCAGGTTGCACAGGCCGAGACCCCTTTGCCTTTGAAGGCTTCTTCGGATTCCATGCCTAAATATTTCGCCGAAGCGCCGGTGGCGATGATCAATGCGTCGCAGGTATAAACGCCGGAATCACCGGTCAGTTTATAAGGGCGCGCCGATAAGTCGGCAGTATGGATATGGTCGAAAACGATTTCGGTGTTGAAACGTTCGGCATGCTGGCGCATTCTTTCCATTAGGTCGGGGCCTTGCAATCCTTCTACGTCTCCGGGCCAGTTATCGACGTCGGTCGTCGTCGTCAATTGACCGCCTTGCTGCATCCCAGTAATTATGACCGGGTTGAGATTGGCGCGCGCCCCATAGACGGCTGCGGTATAACCTGCGGGGCCGGAACCCAAAATCAAAAGGCGGCAATGTTTAGTGTCGGTCATTAAAATGTCTCCTGCAATTGAGCTGTATCGAAAATAGTCCGATTATAACTGTCCGAATAACTTCTGTCTGTAATGCTAATGAAGAGCTATTTGGTGGGATGAAGTTCAATGGCTTATCATTTGGTTAGCAGTTAGCAGTTAGCAGTTAGCAGTTAGCAGTTAGTAGTGAATAGTGAATAGTGAATAGTGAATAGTGAATCGGCGCTTCGATGTATGGCCGGCTATTTGCTTTCCATTGTCCTGATGAAAGCGTTCGCTTCGTTGATCGATTGTTCCATTGCGGTAATTAACGCCGAAACGTCCGATTGTATCGACCCCAATTCGCCTTTGAGCGAGGCGATTGCCTGCGCGTTCAGATTATGCTTTAAGTACATCACCTGGTCCTTGAACACCGACAAGACCGGCTCGATTCGGGATTCGGCTTGTTTCATCGCATTGATGAGTTGCTGATAATGCACTTTCGTCGCATCGAGTTTTTGCTGGCTGTTTCGTTTCAGCGCGGCGCTGCTGTATTCTCCGATTTCCTGTTCCCATTCGCGGAATAGCGCGCCGGATACGTCCTCGATGTCGCTGATACGTTTGTTGACCTCTTTGGCTTTTTTTACGCTGGCTTCGTATTCGCCGTTAAGATTTTTATAAGTGGATTCGAGATTGCCGCCCTTGAAATCGGTCAATGCGGTAAATTGCTCCAGCGCGGTTTTAAATTGTTCCTTGGTTTCCTCTTGGGTGTCGCGGGCTTTCTCGACGCGGTGTACCATAACATCCCGTTTCGGAATGCCGATTTTTTCGAGGCCACTGTAATACAGGCTCGAGCAGGCCGACAGACTCATGAATACTATAGCGGCGATCAAGCGATATAAAACGGTCATAACTATCTCCATTAATGGGTTCTTTTTCGGTGTTTCATTTAAGGCTACCTCTACCGGCCAAGCCAATTTGCGCCATTATATTGAAAATACAAAGGAATTGATAATACGGTATAATTTGTCGTTTTTATCCCATCTTTATTTATTGAACATCCATGTCAGAGTTACTTTCAGAACTGAGCCGCAGACGTACCTTCGCGATTATTTCCCATCCCGACGCCGGTAAAACCACGATCACCGAAAAACTACTGCTGTTCGGGGGCGCGATTCAGTTGGCAGGTTCCGTCAAGGGGCGCAAAGCGGCGCGCCATGCGACTTCGGACTGGATGGAAATGGAGAAAGAGCGGGGTATCTCGGTCACGACCTCGGTGATGCAGTTTGAGCATAAAGACAGCATTATCAATCTACTCGATACGCCAGGACACGAAGATTTTTCCGAGGATACTTATCGTACCTTGACCGCGGTCGATTCGGCGTTGATGGTGATCGACGTCGCGAAAGGCGTCGAGGACAGAACGATCAAGCTGATGGAAGTCTGCCGCCTGCGCACGACGCCGATTTTGACCTTTATCAATAAGCTGGACAGGGAAGGGCGCGAACCGATCGAATTGCTCGACGAAGTCGAAAGCGTCTTGCAAATCGAATGCGCACCAATGACCTGGCCGATCGGCATGGGCAAGCGATTCAAAGGCGTTTATCATCTGTACAAGGACGAAATTCATTTGTTCAGCCCGCAGCATGGCGGCAAGATCGCCAAGGCCGAAGTGATCAAAGGGCTCAATAACTTTCATCTGGACGATTTGCTGAAAGATCAGGCCGACGAATTGCGCGAGGAAATCGAGCTAGTCAAGGGCGCCAGCCACGAATTCGATATGGACAAATATTTGCGCGGAGAGCAAACGCCGGTGTTTTTCGGTTCGGCGATCAACAACTTCGGAATTCTCGAATTGCTCGACGCATTCGCCGAGTTCGCGCCGGCTCCCTTGCCGCGCGAGACCGAACAGCGGGAAGTGCGTCCCGACGAGGACAAATTCACCGGTTTCGTTTTCAAGGTTCAGGCCAACATGGATCCCGCGCACCGCGACCGCATCGCGTTTTTACGCGTTTGTTCCGGCAAGTTCGACAAAGGCATGAAGATCTATCATGTTCGTGCCGGAAAAAATGTCCAGGTCCCCAATGCGCTAACCTTCCAGGCCGACAGCCGCAAAAACGTCGAAGAAGCCTATCCGGGCGACATCATCGGCTTGCATAATCACGGCACGATACAGGTCGGCGATACCTTCACGCAGGGCGAAACGCTCAAATACGGCGGTATTCCGTATTTTGCGCCGGAGCTTTTTAGGCGCGTCGTGCTGAAAGATCCACTACGCGCAAAGGCTTTACAAAAAGGCCTGATCCAATTGACCGAAGAGGGCGCGACGCAGTTGTTCAAACCGCTCAAAAACAACGACTTGATACTCGGCGCGGTCGGCGTGCTGCAGTTTGATGTAACGGCACACCGCTTGAAGACCGAATACAATGTCGAATGCGTCTACGACAATGCGCCGATTTCGACGGTGCGCTGGGTCAGTTCCGATAAGCCGGCCAAGCTCGAGGAATTCAAGAAAAAAGCCTTCGAGAACCTCGCCGAAGACGGCGGCGGTTTTTTGGTTTACGTTGCCAGTAGCCGCGTCAATTTGCAATTGACCGAGGAACGTTGGCCGGATATTAAGTTTAGTGCAACGCGAGAGCTTTGATATCGCTTGGGATTTGGTTGAAGACAAGAGATGAAATTCGCCATTCAAATCAACAGTAGTCCCACTGAGTCAAGCAGTGCCTATCATGCTTACCGATTTGTTTGCTCAGTATTGGCCGAAGGCCATTCGGTATTTCGCATATTCTTTTATCATGAAGGCATTTATCATGCCTTCAACTATGCGATGCCTCCCGATGATGAACTTAATTTTCCGAAACTGTGGAGTGCATTGGCAAAACAATACGCAATCGATCTGGTGGTTTGCATTTCCGCTGCGCAAAGGCGCGGATTGTTACATGCCGACGAAGCTAGCCGAGTCGGCAAACAGGATAGCGATTTAGCCGACGGTTTTCGTATTTCCGGCCTAGGACAATGGGTCGAAGCAACCCTACAAGCGGACCGTTGCATCGTGTTCGGGTAGTTTATGCATAAGAAATTTCTGTTTGTCTTGCGTAAACCTCCTTTCAATGGAGTCTCGGTGCAAGAGACGCTAGATAGCGTATTGACGATCGCGGCATTCGATCAAGCGGTTAGCCTATTGTTACTGGACGACGGCGTTTTTCAACTGAAGAATGGGCAGCAGCCGGAACGCTTTGGCATGAAGGATACCGCGGCTGTGTTTGGCGCGTTAGAAATTTACGATATTCACGATATCCGGGGCGAAGTCGAGTCTTTGCAGGAGCGCGGCTTGAAGCCGGGCGACTTAAGTTTGCCGGTGCGACAGATCTATCGCAAAGATGTGGCTGCGTATATGAAAGAATTCGATGTGATTCTTGCGGGCTAATTTCATCGGACCATCGCTGCGAACCCGCCTATAAAGTAACATGGGCAAGCGCCGTGACGCTGGGGCATCTAGGATGGGGTGCTGCGGAGTGTTCTTCGATCGTAGAATGCGCACTGCGCACCCTTTTCTTCTAAAAATGATATTTAAGCTGAAAGCGTACGTGGTCGTCGGCGCTGAACATGATTAACGGGTCGGTGACCGGGATTCCTCGGAATAATCGGACTTGAAGGTCCGCAGTCCAGTCGTTGCCGATGCGCCGACTGGCTTCGATGTTGTATATTTTGGAGTTTTGAGTGCGGTCGAATATGACGCCGGCAAGCAGCTGGGTGTTTTGAATATCGTTAAAGCCCAGGCGGACTGCGGCTAAGAAGTCGTCTTGAAATAGGGCTTGTTGGGTCAATGCCTGAAAGTTATTGTAACCTCGGCTGTCGTACATGTATTCGGTTATCAGCCCTAGGTCGACGCCCGATTCGAAGAGGTCGAAGAATGTATATTCGACCCCTCCGGTCGCCGCGTAGAATCGGTCTCCCTGACCCGAGCGCATTAATGCTTCGAGCTTCCATAGCCAGCTGCCTTTGATCGTTTGAACATCGATGCTGGTTTGATTGATGTTTTCATAAAGCGGGATGATTCGTTCAATTTCGCCTAACTGATTAAAGCGAGGGAGCATCGTCGGTTGGCGGGCGGTGCCGTAAAAATGAGCGAGTCCGACATCCCAATCGCCGAAGGAATGAGAATATCTCCCGGCGTAAGCCAAGTGTTTCTCGACGCCTTCTCTTTCAAATTGGGCGTCTCCGACTGAGGTTACCGGATGCGTTCTTAAGCGGCCGTCGTGTCCGGCAAAGGTTCTTTCGCGAAAACCGGTCAGTAAAAACAAATCGATGGTGCCCCAATCTTGTATCAAGGCTAAGTTAATCATCGGCTGGCCGAGTTTTTGTTCGCCGTCGATGTTTTCGACAAAATCAGCTTGATTGATGATGTCGATTAAATGAAAGCCTTCGGTGACGCCCCAAAATACTTGCCGGAAGCCAACCCGCAGCTCCCAGTCGTAGGCGGCTTTTAGCCACGTTAATTCGCGGATGTCGAAATGGGTGCGGCGGCTGTCGTGTTGCGAGTAACGATAAAAAGGCGAGAAAGCAAAGCTTTGCGATCCATTATCCCAGCTGCGATAGATTTCTGGGTTTATCGCGCCGGAAATATAGTGGCTATGTTGTTGATTGTCTTGCGGGGTTTGAAAAAATCCCAGGCTTTCCACTTCGGCATAGCCGGAAATTTCCCAATCGGATATCAAGTCGTTAAAAAACGATTCGTCGCCCGATGCGCCGATGCGGTTTTCTTTGAAATTCCCAGGATACAAGTCGTTTGTCGATTGTTGGGGGGCGGTTAAATCGTATTTGTGGAGTTCGCTGTTTGAGTGCGCATAATTCGATGGCTCGAAGGTATTCGGGTTTTGTTCCCGGGTTAAAGTCGATTCGTCTGTTAGGGTAATCAGACTCGAGCCGTGAGCGGTTGATTCAATATCGATTGTGTATCCGTGTATGTCGGTTTGATTTTTTAAGTCGAAGACAAGCCGGAGATCGTTTTTATTTCGAGGCGAGCTGCGTAAACGTTGAAAATACGGATGATCGGTAGATGGCTGGCTAAGCGGTGCCGAAGGTTTCAGGTTTTTTACATCGAGTACGAGACGAGGCGGGTTGTCGATTAGGAATGCCTTGAATTCGGGCGTTTTCCGATTTTCAGGGGTCTCCGTGGGAACGATGCTAAGATCTATCACGGCTTGACGGGGCGTTGATTGGTAGGCGATCGAATCCAACACTACTTGTTGTGCATCAGCTTCCGAAAATGCCAAGCAAGTTGCCAAGCTAATATATTTAAGTCGGGTGTTGCGCATAAGATTTTAAGTGTTGTTGCCTAATATGCTTCTTGCGTTTGCTTGTATCGTAATTGTTTAGCCTACCCTTTATTGTTTCTGGTTCCCACGGTCCTCCGTGGGAACCCATACCGTGGCTACCGAAACAAAATCAGTATGCATTCCCTCTCTGGAACGGTGGGCACGAGGTCAGTAACGGTTTACGTTATACTCATATATGGACTCCTCGTTTATTGCAAGCCAAGTTTTCAAAAATTGATGTCAAAACAGAGATCAAGATTGCAGCCATATATCCGGTCTCTCAACAGAGGCTTTATTGCCTCAGGA
>Ga0180009_10002261_pt1 | contig 22746 bp, 18 predicted proteins | sample OS_PC_MetaG_FD_123537 | JGI IMG/M metagenome (GOLD analysis project Ga0180009, IMG submission 123537) | Groundwater microbial communities from the Aspo Hard Rock Laboratory (HRL) deep subsurface site, Sweden - OS_PC_MetaG | ecosystem: Environmental > Aquatic > Deep subsurface > Groundwater...
ACGGTAGGGCGGGGTTACATCCCCGCCAGCGTGGAACCAAAGGCGGCCATGTAAGGCCGCCCTACCGTTAAGATTCGGAAGTTGTTATCAAATGATCTCAACCCGACTTATGAACATGAATACGTCTCTTAATTAGTATTTTATGAGAAAGACCTTAAAAATCTGTTTTACAGAGGATTCAAATGAGCGAAAACATCAAACCCTATGGCGATACCCTGAATGACGGTATCACCCAGCTTGCTTTTACGCTGCCGGTAGAATTCGGCGCTAAAGCAAGAAAGGCGGCCGAACTTTACGTGTTAAAATTGAATTTTGAACATCCCGTGGTGGCTCATGCGGAAAAAATAGCCGACAATTTCACCTACTTTGTTGTCTATGCCAGGGCCATTCCTGCTCTTGACTACTCCCAGGTGGTGGCCAGTGAGGTGAAGACTGCCGATATGAATTTTTATGAAATCAACAACCTCATCAAAAAAGAGCTCAACCGTAAATTAAATGTTATTGGCGCTACCGTCGGAACGGATGCGCATACCGTTGGTATTGATGCCATCATGAACATGAAGGGCTATAACCAGGATTATGGGCTGGAACGCTACCCCGAAATCAATGCGTTAAACATGGGTGCCCAGGTGACCTGCGAAGAGCTTTTGGAGAAAGCACTGGAGATGAAAGCCGATGCCCTGCTGGTATCTCAGACAGTAACCCAGAAGGATGCCCATATTCGCAATTTCACCGAACTGGTGGAACTGCTGGAAGCCGAAAACCTGCGGGATCGATTCCTTCTGGTTGCCGGAGGAGCAAGGGTTACCAATGACCTGGCCATTGAGCTGGGGTATGACGCCGGATTCGGGCCGGGAACGCTGCCTTCACAGGTTGCATCGTTCATTATTACCAAAACACTGGAGAAAAGAGGATAAAATGATAGAGACAAGTATCAAACTGAGAATGGGACAACACGATGCCCACTACGCCGGTAATCTGGTTGACGGAGCAAAAATGCTCAACCTCTTCGGCGATGTGGCAACGGAATTGCTGGTTCGGTATGACGGTGATGAAGGCCTTTTCAGGGCGTACGATTCCGTGGAATTCCTGGCACCGGTTTACGCCGGCGATTTTATCGAAGCCAAGGGACGAATCGTCAGCGTGGGCAAAACCTCCAGAAAAATGGAATTCGAAGCCTGGAAATATATCTCCCCAAATACCAAAGCCGGGGAAACAGCAGCTGACCTCCTGGAAGAACCCATTCTGGTCTGCAAAGCCAGCGGTACTTGCGTCACTCCCAAAGAGTGCCAGCGGGTTGAGCATTAATACTCTGCTGGGAATTCCATTCACATTAGAAGTTTTCCTGTATACCTCCAAATATCCCTAGCCCGGGGTACATGACTTTGTGATCGTTACCCCGGGCAACTATCTTTTTGTTTGAATCCTGAAAACTCATTCGTATTCTGATTTTAGGTATAACTCAATCCCAATTGATGGTTTTAAGTTAAAGAGCTCAAGGATATTCCTAAAATCTTAGACTAAAGATGTCAAGAATATCCAACAGGGGTTCGACTAGCCATATTACGGGATCAGCGAGTATCACGTCCGGGTAATTACCGGTTGCGGAAATGGTTGATTGTGTTATAGAAATAACCTGTCTGAAGACTTTCTATTTTTCTTTTCCGTTCTGATCGAAATTATACAATTGATTTTTCTCATGACTAAAACTGCGCACATCTTTCTGACTCTTTGCTTGATTTTGTTTTGTTACAGAAGTATCCCTGTTTTTGCCCTGGAGGTGGGTGACCCTGCTCCTTACCTGGAGGGAATTAACGCTCACGACTCCAAAAGATTGAACCTGTTTCGGCTCATGGTTGACATGAGATTTAAGGAAGACGCTGAAGGACAACCGCTTGTCGGTGCTGATGGTAAATATATTTCAGTCTTTACCCGGAATGTGATGGTACTGAATTTCTTTGCCCGTTCCTGTATTCCCTGTATCCGGGAGATACCAACCTATAATCGGATTGCAGAATCCTTCGCAGGAAAGGAGGTAAAAATGGTGTATGTCAATGTTGATCCTGATATTGACCAAAACCAGATCCTGCGCTTAATCAAAAAATACCAGATTAAAATCCCTGTACTGATGCCCAACCAGAATGAAGTCATGCGAACCTATAACGCAAAAATGCTTCCCCTGCTGGTTATCATTGATAAACAACGGAAAATCGCTTACAAATTGACCGGGTTTAATGAAAACCTGGAAAGCGATCTTACCCGAATCATCCAAAACCTGCTTGCTCAAAATTGATATGAAACGATCTCAAATGGCGAATCTTTTAAAATCCCTGTTTTTAGTACTCGGAATTTGTTCACTACCATTGTTCGGCAACACGCCTTCTCTTGCCGCTCTCACTCTGGATCAGGCAGTGGACAAGGGAGTGGTCGAACTGGAAAAACGGGGTTTGCAGAAACATCGTCAATCACCCATGGTGGTGGAAGTGTTGAACTATGATTCGGGAAAAAATGACCGAACAGCCCGCCTAATCCAGGGTGTGCTGTTTTCTGCATTGCAGACCAGGTTTCCCGATGCCCGGTTGATTCTGCCCGGTGAAAGTTTATCCGGAGTTTCCATGAAAGCGGTTTTAATCAAGGGCAAGTACCGACTTCAGGGAGATCAGACAACCATTGAATTAAAAGCCCTCGACCAAATGACCGGCAACCTGCTGGCTGAAAGCAGGGTGAATTATGAAACTGCCAAAAAGATCGATCGCAACCTGACTGCCGTGCTGGATATAGAAGCCTCTGCCTTGAGCAAAGAGCAGCGCAAAACTTTCAGCAAGGTTTTTCGGGCAGCGCTGCAGGAAACAGGGCAGTTTGACCTGATCAGCAGCGACGCCGTGGACCGCGCCGATGCCGACAGAATCCAGCAGGAATACCAGTGCAGCCGGGAGCAATGCGCCACCATCATTGCCGAGCAGTTAAATGCCCGGCAGGTGATTACCACTATTTACGGGAAGGTTACCGATAATCTCTATTACCTCACCGGAAGCATGAAAAACATCGACAGTGGCCAGACCCTGGTGGAGAAAAAGGTGGAACATGACGGCAACCTGACCACCCTGGGAAAAGCCCTGGAACAACTGGCCTGCCAGATGGCCAACACCTGTGGAGGACAGGGCAGTCAGGTGGAATTTGTCACCCCGGCAACCGCTCCCTCGGGACAGGGAGGATTTTCCCGCATTACGCCCAAACTCAGCGGAAACAGTGGGTCAACAGTGGCATCACTGATAGTGGAAAGTGATCCCTCCCTGGTTGATATTTTCCTCAATGACGCCTTCGGTGAATCCGCCCTGGGTAAAACCCCCTACCAGAATTTCAGTTTTAAGGCAGGACAACTGCTGAAAATCACCTTGAAAAGGGAAAAATACCACGACAAAAAACTGGAATTCCGCTTGCAGGGCGGAATGAACGACCTGGGGGTGGTGAAACTCGATCCCAATTTCGGCGGCTTGAAGATTACCACCGATCCCCCGGACGCTGATCTTTACATCGCCGGGGTTAAACGGGGATCAACCCCTTATACGGCTGCCGAAATCAACTCCGGCTCCTATTTTTTCAGCCTGCGCAAAAACCTGTATGCTCCCATTGAAAATCAAAGACTGATTATCAAAGACGGCGAAACAACCCGCGAACATTTCAAACTGGAACCCAGTTTCGGGGAACTGGTGATCGATTCTCTTCCCCGGGGAGTTGCTGCCGTGATCACAGACAACAACAACCAACTCGTAAGCAGGGAAACCACCCCGGTTACCCTCAAACTCTCCCCGGGAAATTACAATTTAACCCTGCAGCAGGAATATTACGACACCCTGCAGTTCAAGGTTAACATCGCCCGTGGCCAAAAACAGGTAATCAATCAACAAACCGCTACCCTCAGGAGACAGGAGGGGTTTGTTATGATCAGCACCAACCCCTTCCAGCGTGGGGCTGAAATCCTGGTGGACGGTAAACTGGCGGGGCAGGTGCCCGCCAACCTCAACCTGCTGACCGGAACCCATGAAATCGAAGTAAAAATGGGAACAAAAAGCGGCAAGGAAACCGTCACCGTTTTAGATGGCAAGTCGCTCAACCTGGTGCTGGAACTGAAAGAACAATCGGTCGGCGGTTTTGTCCTGGTCAAAGGCGGTTGTTTTGAGATGGGAGATACCTTTGGTGATGGTGACTCCGATGAAAAACCGGTGCACCGGGTCTGTGTGGATGATTTTTACCTGGGAGCGCATGAAGTAACACAGGCGGAATGGCAAAAAGTGATGGGAAATAATCCCTCTAATTTCAAAAACGGGGATAACTATCCGGTGGAAAAGGTAAGCTGGAACGATGCGCAGGAGTTTGTCAAACGGCTCAACAATCAGACTGACGGTAAATATCGGCTGCCCACCGAAGCGGAATGGGAATATGCCTGCCGGGAAGGGGGGAAGAAGGTTCGTTTTGGTAATGGGAAAGACATAATCGATCCCGATGAAGCTAATTTTAATGGAAGTTCAAAATATAAGAAGCCCTATTCGCGAGACGGCGTTTATAGACAAAAGACCACCCCGGTGGGCAGTTTTGAATCCAATTCCCTCGGCTTGTTTGACATGTCAGGCAATGTCTGGGAGTGGACAGCTGATTGGTACGATGAAAACTATTATAAGAGTAGTCCACAGAATGATCCGAAGGGGCCTGATTCTGGTTCTTATCGCGTCTATCGTGGCGGCTCCTGGGACAACGCTCCGAGGAGCCTGCGCTGTTCCATTCGCCTTAGGGTTTCGCCCGACAATCGGGACAGCGATCTCGGGCTGCGCCTCGCGAGGACTCTTTAGTTTTTGGTTTTTTACCTTTTTCCCTTTTGGTCGGGGCGTAGCCCCTATTTTTAAAACTGCCGAGTTTGCTCGGCTCCTTTTTTTATTATCCCCGGCTTTTCACGGGGATAATCATTGGCGCGCAGCGCCTCGATTTTTTTATGCCCTTTCAAATTATTACCATACCTTTTGATCCGTCTCTGTCGGTTTTTCACACGGATCTACTGAACGATTTTCTAATCAACAAACAGTTGCTTTCCTACCGGGCTGAGTTTTTCCAACAACAGAGCAAATTCTATTGGACGGTCCTGGTGGAATATGAGCCGGTGCTTCCCAAAAGTGATAAAAACAAACAAAAACTATCTCCCGAACAGGAAGTACTGTTCAATCGGCTCAGGGAGTGGCGAAAAGAGATGGCAGAAAAACAGGGGGTGCCGGTGTATGTGGTTTCGAATAATGAAATTCTGACGGAAATCGCTGTTAACAAACCGCAAACCATGGAAGCCCTGAAACAGATCAAGGGTTTGGGCGAAAAGAAAGCAACGGAATTCGGCCAGCAATTGCTCCATCTTGTACAAACTTTTATAGAAAAGAAATAAAGGGACATGAACCTCCGTAAAGCAATGAACTTGAATTCACTTAAACCCCGTTTAGTGTCCCCTTATTTCTAATGAAAGAGGATTATCCGATCTTCGTCAAATGGACCGAAATCTTAAACTGGATGTTGGACCGAATAGACGGTTTTCCGAAATCGGTTCGCTTCACCATTTCCAACCGCATATCCAACCTGGCGCTGGACATTCTTGAACTGATTGTTGAAGCCATCTATTGTCCAAGACCGCAGCGGATTGGGATTTTAAATCGCACCAATCTCAAAATGGAACAATTGCGGGTTTTAATCCGGATTTCAAACACCCGCAAGTATCTATCAAAAAGGCAGTATGAATATGCTGCAGAGCAACTCACAGAAGCAGGGCGGATGTTGGGAGGGTGGAGAAAGCATGAAGCGGGTTAACGGACTTTTTGAAAAACTGATCACGTTTGACAACCTGCATGGGGCGTACAAAAAGGCGTTTAAAGGAAGCCCTCATTCGCTTGAAGCAAAACGGTTTACTTTCTTTCTGGAAGGGGAGCTGTTAAAGCTCAAAGAAGAAGTTGTCAGCGGCAGATACAAAACAGGGGGTTTTCAGCATTATAAAATCTTTGACCCCAAGGAACGCCTGATCTCAGTTGCTCCATTCAGAGACAGGGTTTTACACCATGCGGTGGTAAAAATCCTTGAGCCGGTTTTTGAACCGGTTTTTATCCATGATTCTTATGCCACCAGGAAAGGGAAAGGAACTCACGCGGCGATAAAACGCGCGCAGGCGTATTTACGTCAATCATGTTTTTATCTGAAAGCCGACATCAAAAAACATTTTGAGAACATGGATCATGATGTCCTGTTGGACATTGTTTCCCGAAAGATTAAGGATCATCGTCTGTTTGACTTGATCAACACGATTATCAGGGGAGTTCCCTGGGAAAAGGGATTACCCATCGGCAATCTCACCAGCCAGTTTTTCGCAAATGTGTATCTGGACCGTTTGGATCATTACGTGAAGGAAGTGTTAAGGGTTAAGAGATATGTCAGGTATATGGATGACATGGTGTTTTTGCATGACGATGTCTCCTTTTTGAAGGATGTGTGGCATCAAATTGAGGATTATTTGAAGAACCAATTAAAACTGGAGCTAAAACTCGGGGGAACTTATATCAACAAGCGGAGTAACGGCATCAGTTTTCTTGGAGCCAGGATTTTTCCAAACCAGCTGCGGGTTAAGCCATCCAGCTTAAAACGGGGCCTGAAAAAGTTTCAAGAACAAAGAGCAGAGTTTGAAAGCGGTCGTCTGCCTCTGGCTAATTATGTGTCATGCTTAACCAGTATTTCCGGTCATCTGGACTTTTTTAATTCATATCGACTAAGATGCAAGACGGGTCAGGCGTTGAACTGGTTCTAATCGCGTCAATCGTGGCGGCTCCTGGAACAACAATCCGAGGAACCTGCGCTGTTCCAATCGCAATAGGAATTCGCCCGACAATCGGAACAACAATCTCGGGCTGCGCCTCGCGAGCACAGGGTAATCGACCGATCTTCGGTGTTTATGGATACCGGAGCAGTTCAAATCCTGTCCAGATGTCTGATCCCGCACGGCTTACGGCTGTCAAATAGAAAACGACATGACAGGTCTGGTAGGATTCACCGAAGGTTCTGTCATGTTCATAATAGTTACCTGATAATTTGCATAATCTGCCTATTCAACAATATTTCGGTTTGTAAATTTTGAAATTCCAATGCAGCTAAATAAAAAAGGAAGAACCCTAAATGAGAGTGGACTATGATTAGCCAAAAAGCTCAATCGCAACGGGTTGAAAAAACTGGATTCTCTACATATTGCGTGTGCGATTGAGTCAAAAAGTATATACTTTATTACAACAGACGATAAGATCTTAAACAGACATACAACAATAAAAAAAATCAAGATTATTGATCCGTTTGGTTTTATTAAGGAGCAACTGCTATGATAACCGATACTGAAATCAAGTTAAAAGGACTAAAAGCATTGTCTGAGGTTCTTGGAGATATCGAAGCGGAACGCTTTGTTGCCTTGATTCAGAGAGAGCACTTCGATTATACAAAATGGCGTCAGGAATTAAATGAAGACTTATCCATCGACGAAATCAGTGAAAAAGCCATGAAACTGAGAAAAGAACAAGGCGAATAGTTTCAGAAGAGTTCTGCAAAACGAACATTTAACAGCAAGGCAGGGTTGATGGGATGGTTTTCTTTTTTTTGTCGTAATGGGATGACAGCAGGGTGTTGTTAAAGACCAGGAGGCGGGAGAAGAGCCAGTTGCTCCCCTTTTTCCTGGCTGAGAATCTTTTTATGGAGAAGGCGTGCTCCGGTTTGGAGTTGCTGCCCCTTTGCAGGGTGAACAGCAGTTTGTAACCCGCGTTGTCCAAAACCTTCTTTGCTTCTTCACTTTCAATCCCCCACGGCCAGCAGAAACTGGTGACGGGCTTACCGAGCTTCAATTCCAGGATCTTTTTTGCTCCGGCGATTTCATCAATAAGCTTTTCTTGCCAAGCTTCAGTGGACTCAAACGTTCCCTTTGGGATGGTGTGCAGCCTGGTTTTAATATCTGCCAAATTCTGTCCGGGTTGAGTTGCCAGTTTTGAAAACTGCTCCACATAGTCGGGATTGGGGATAAATTCCGGGCCCACCAGATTTGGAGACAGTTGAAACAGGGGATCTCCCGTCTTTATGGTTTCCGCGTTTGGGAAGTACCATTTCAGTTTTTGACCGGTATAAACCCCGGTAATCTCGGAAGAGATCCTGACCACCGAATGGGTTTTGGTATGGGCTCCGAATTCTACCAGACCGGATTCCTGCATCTCCAACACCTGCTCCAGTGATAGGAATCCCCGGAAATCTCCCCTGAATGCCCGGGTATGGATTTCGTCATAGCTTAAAGCCGGAGAAGAGATTGATCTATCCGGATCTGGCACCAGCCTGTCGGCAATCAGAAAAACAACCGCCTTGATGCCGTATTGTTTAAGCAGGGGATAGGCGTTGTGATAAAAGTCCTGGTAGCCGTCATCGAAGGTTAACATCAGGCATTTTTCTGAGATCCTTTGCTCCCCTGAGAGATGCCGCTGCATCTCCTCAAGCCCCAGGGATCTGATTCCCGCCTTTTTGAAATAGCAAAGATGGGATTCGAAAACCTGTGGGGTAATGGGATCACTCTCGTCAATACGGTGGTAACAGATAACCGGGATGGAATCTCGTATCAATTGTTCCTTTTTAGTTCTTGATTATTAATGATTTTCGGTAATCTTAAGATTTCAAAAAAATGAGAGCCGAAGCGGCTGTGAACGGTAGGGCGGCCCTACGTGGCCGCCTTTGGATAATTGCAGGCGGCCATGTAAGGCCGCCCTACCATAATCCCTGCTCTTGACGAGATATGCTTAAGTAAGCGCTTTTGGGATATTGCTCTGCCCTACCGTTTTATATTCATTTATAGATAATTGGTTTTAACATCTATTTAAGCCCTTTGAACAGCTCCCAGGGCCACAGGGTTAGATTCTTTTTAGACAGTTTTATTTGGGGAGCAAGGGTTTCATATAATTGCACATACTGTTCAGTTATTCTTTCGGGACTGAATTGTTCAGATTTTTTTAAGGCTGACCGTGACATCTCCATCCTGAGGTTGTCATCCAGGAAAAAAGAGATGGCACCCGCAATATCATCGGCATCCACCTCATTGATAATATATCCGTCAGATCCATCTGTTATCGCATCGATTGCACCATTGTATCTGGTCGTGACAACCGGGAGTCCGCAAGCCAGGGATTCCAGCACTACATTGGCAAACGAATCAAATCGGGTGGGATGCATCAGGACATCGGCAGCATAAAAAAAAGGCCGGACATCATTCGTCCTGGGATAGATTCTGATCTCCTGCTTATATTTTTCCGGAATCCTGTAACTTTTGTCGCCGACTAGCACCAGTTTTATCCTGTTGTGTTGCTGCGGCGACAACCCGGACTTCAAACGATCATAAGCCTCCAGGATTTCGGGAACTCCCTTTGAGACGAACGAAGTTGATACGTGGAGGAATACAATGTCATCTTCCCTGAGCTGCCATTCTGACCTCAACCGGTTCCGCTGCCCGGATTTGTTCTCTGTCTGCCAATACTTCAAATCAACCATATTGGGAATCACCCTGGACGGGGTTGTGATCCCCGGATAAGCCCGCCTGACTCGTTTGAGGCTTAGATTTGAATTGACCACCAGGACTTTTACCTGCTCAAACAGTAATCGTTTTTCAATGGCATATTCCAAGAGGGTACAGGGTTCGCGGTTGGGTTTTCCCTTTTTAGCGGATAAAAAAGCTTTATGAGTCCCGGTGGGTGGTCTGAACACATCCAGCCCCAGGGATTTGCCGAATCCCTGGACAACATCAAAATTGTGCCGTTTTAACACCCGGTGAACTGCGTAGGCAAAGGTGATCAGGTTGAGATATTTGGTAGCTTTTATTGTCTTAACCCGGTGAAAGAAGAATCTGTTTTGCTGATCCGGTGATAACTGCTCCAGGAACTCATCCAGAATATTGCTCTTTTCCAATCGCCCGATGACATGGACTTCATGCCCAGAAGTCAGCAAGCCCTTGGCAAGATTCACGACAAATCTCTCGGCTCCCTGGTCCCATCGAAAACTGGTGGTTGTCAGCCCTATTTTCATATTTTATATAGAGATGGTAATACTCGAATTAAGAAACCGAAAAATCACCAACCTCTTGATTGTTTCAGAGTTTTTTATTTGGTTTGCCGATTGTCCGGCTGATCATCCAGACTGTGTCGCAATTAGGAATTCTGACATTTTTCTATAGATCTTGCATTTTTGTCATTCCGGGCTTGACCCGGAATCCATTGTTTTGACGGAGAATTATCAACCTGGATCCCGGATCAAGTCCGGGATGACAAAGCGAGAAAATGGATATTTTTCTATTGCGACACAGTCTGATCATAAGAGATCACTTTTTCTCTGAAAACTCAACCTGCTTGCGGTTATGTTTTTATCTGAATTGCCCAAAGACAGCCAACAGCAACAAAATCCTTGATCCTAATCTTTTTTTTTATTAATTTCTTAATAACAGCTTAGATAATAAACAAAAGTTTACCAAACAAAAATAATGACTGCCAGAGAGAAACAGATTTTAGAGCTTATCAGAAACAATCCCCTGGTTTCACAGAAGGAGCTGGCAGAACAGCTTAACATCGCACGGTCTTCGGTCGCTGTTCATATAACCAATCTGATCAAGAAGGGAAAGATAAAGGGTAAAGGGTATGTGCTGGATGAGGAGGATTATGTTGTCGTCATTGGTGGCGCTAATATGGATATCACCGGTTTTAGTGATAATCTGCTGGTTCCCAATGATTCCAATCCGGGGAGGATTCGTATGTCATCGGGGGGGGTGGGCAGGAATATTGCTGCCAATCTTGCCAAGCTGGGTATTCAGACCAAGTTGATTTCAGCGGTTGGCGATGATCTGTTTGGAAGAAGGATTATTGAAGATTCATCACTGGCAGGAATTGATACGGCTTATATCAAAACCGTCTCTGCTCATCCCAGTTCAATCTATTTATCGATCATAAACGCAACCGGTGAGATGGACGTTGCCGTATCCGATATGAAAATTACTGACAGTCTGGATACCGAATGGCTCAAAAAACACCATCAGCTTATCAGCGGTGCGGCTGCAGTGGTTATGGAAACCAATCTGCCGCAATCCTCCATCCGCTACCTGGCTAATACCCATGGGGCAAAACTGTTTCTGGATACGGTTTCCACTACAAAAACAAAAAAGGTGAAAGATATCATAGGCTCGTTTCACACCATCAAACCCAACAGAATCGAAGCCGAGTATTTAACCGATTTTAAGATTCAAAATCAAACGGATGTAGAAAAAGCCGTACGGTTTTTTTTAGACAAAGGCACTACCAATGTATTTATAAGTCTCGGTAAAGAGGGGGTTGCCTATGGAACGGCGGATAAAACCGGGTTTTTTAAGATGAAAACAGAACGCATGGTAAACACAACGGGGGCAGGAGATGCGTTTATGGCTGTACTTGTCTACGGGTATTTAAATGATATTGATATCCATGAAGCCGTCAAACTGGCATCCACGGCGTCCTATTTGACCTTAACCAGTGAAGACACCTCGAACCCCGAAATCTCACTACAACAGATTCTAAAAACCAAAGAGAAGTTAAACCTATGAACAGATACCTGGATTTACACCCTGAAGTGCAAACCGCACTCAAGAACAAACAACCGGTGGTGGCACTTGAATCAACCATCATTTCACACGGAATGCCTTATCCCCGGAATGTTGAAACCGCAAAAAGGGTAGAGCAAATTGTGCGGGAAAACGGGGCAATTCCCGCCACGATTGCAGTTTTGAGCGGCCGATTAAAAGCGGGACTAACGCCAGATGAACTGGAACACCTGGCCAAATCCGGGTCCGTCGCAAAAGTCAGCCGCAGGGACCTGCCTTATATCGTTTCGGGCAAAAAGGATGGAGCAACCACGGTCGCATCCACCATGATTATTGCGGCGCTGGCAGGGATCAAGATATTTGTTACCGGTGGTATAGGTGGTGTTCATCGGGGTGCCGGAGAATCGTTTGATGTCTCTGCGGATCTTACCGAGCTGGCCAACACCAATGTGGCGGTTGTGTGCGCCGGTGCCAAATCGATTCTGGATATCGGTTCAACCCTGGAAGTTCTGGAAACCATGGGCGTTCCTGTGTACGGCTATCAAACCGATGAGTTTCCAGCGTTTTATACCAGGAAAAGCGGGTTTTCGGTTGATTACCGGGTGGAAAATACCACTTTACTGGCAGAAACCCTGAAAATAAAATGGGAGCTGGGGTTAAACGGCGGTGTGGTTATCGGAAATCCGATTCCCGAAGAGCATGCAATTGATGAACAGGTTATTAAAACCGCAACCGATACAGCCCTGCAAGAGGCCGATTCCAAAGGAATTAAAGGAAAAGAGATCACCCCCTTTCTGTTGGCAAGAATCACCGAACTGACGGGAGAGAAAAGTCTGGCGGCAAATATTCAACTGGTCTTCAACAACGCAAAAATTGGCGCTCAATTGTCAGTAGCCTTGTCAAAGATTGAGTAATATTTTTTTGTAATCTGCGCAAGATTTTTAGCGTTATGAGGATAAAACTGAGGCTTTGTTTTTCCTATCTCCATGATCGGTATTTCCTTTAGCCAATCCAGTTTTTTCTTTACTATAAAACAGGAGTCGTTTTACACTTCCCAGCATACGGGATAAAGACTACTCAAATTTGCTAAGCGTCGCTGACACAGGAACACTTTGAGTTTTGTGCATGTCACCCCCTGCACCTGTGATAAAGAATCCTGGAATTTTCGGGACTCTCACTCAAAAATCCAGATAAGGAAACCATGTTTAAAGCAGTCAATAATTTTTTTGAGCGAATAACCAACATACCGTATTCACCCTATCTATTGCTTTTTGTCCCGATTATTGCCGGTTGTATTCGTGTTTTGGAAGAGGAGCTCTTTTTTGGATTGGAAGCAGCCACACCATATCTGGTGCATAATTACGTTATCGGATATCTCTTCCTGATGCTGATGATTACCGGTTCTGTTCATCTGGGTACCGGGCTGGATATAAAAAAAGCAGTCGGATTTACCTCGGTGGGACTTGTTTTAGCCTGGTTGCCTGCCTTAATTGATCTTGTAATCGGCAGAGCTGATGACAGGATCTATTTGTATTTCCCAACCTTTCAATGGCATTTTATTCATCCTGAACAACTGATAGGAGAAACAATTACCCTGTGGTTCGCTGTTATTGCTTCCGGCGTCTTTGCATTCTGGGTAACAAAAAAAGTGATCCGAGCTTTATTCACCAGCTTACTTATCTATATTGTCCTTCAAATTTATGCTTACGGTTGGTACAAAATATGTGACCTCTTTTCCGATGGCAAATATCTGGGGACGGCAGAAAGTATGTCGCTATCAGGGATTTTACTGGCTCTCTTCCTGTATTGTTTGTTCAACTACAAAACCATTGGCCCATCTTTTAAACGAATCAATCATTCTCTCCCCTGGGGGTTTGTTGCCATTATCGGCTCCCGCTTTATTGGCGAGGTGTGGATCATTTCCATTGTCAAAGGGGTTATCATGGCTCTGGCCTTCCAATTAATCGTTGTTGCCAACGACTATTTCGATCGTGAGCAGGACCAGTCGCACGGTGGAAAAGCACGACCGGTTTCCAGGGATGATATGATCTTTGCAAGCTATACCATGGTGCTGCTTGCTTTATGGGTGCTGTTCTACCATGACAAGGCCTTTTTCTTGCTGGTACTCTTTTTTGCCCTGTTTACAGCCTATCATCTGCCGGGCCTGCGATTTAAACGCTTATTCTGTTTAAATTACCAAATTGAAGGTCTCTCAGCTTTGGTTTGTTTTGTTTTCGGCATCATGCGGTTTTATATGAATGGTCCCATGGGCCCGATCCTTGTGCATTCGCTTCCCAAACAGCTATGGGCACTCATTTTTTCCTTTTTGGCAATGGGGGGATTTTCGCTGGGTTGCATGTTCAAAGACTATAAAGATATTGAACAGGATCGTTTTGATAAGATCGGTACGATCTATACTCGCTATTTGAAGAAAGGAAGATCTCTTGCTTCCATCCATCGTTTTATCTGCATCTCCACCTCAACTATTCTTTTTGCCCCACCCATTTGGCTTTTCTGGAGAAGCGAAGTTAATACACTGACCGTTGTGCTATGTATCCTGGCTGTTTTCCCCGGCCTGATTTTGCACAAAGTTGAAAACAAGAAAAATGCGGTTGAAGGAACCCTGTGGATAATTAATCTCTATCTGTTGATCTTTGCTTTCGCAATATCAGCCATGAAGAGCAGAGTGTTTTTTTAGGAAGACACTCGCCTGTTTTCCTTTCCATGTTTCGCCCCCACTCTTCCGCTTTTTAGGTAAGATAATGCATTGATGGTGATTTTAGGGTTTTATGTTCAAAATCAGCTGTGTATACTTTTATCAAATCGACAAGTTTCCTCAAAAGTAACCTTTCACCATTAAGCGACCATGGCTGATTCAGCTCCTGTTTTCATATCCCCTGAAGCCTTGGATGTTCGGCTGCAGGAAGAGTCGGATATCGATAACAAAGTCCTTCAAGTCTCGGAAGCTCTCATCTCCCTGTCCAGTTCCATCGGAAACAGGGAGGATGCTTCGAACATTCGCAATGTTATCCAGACACTGATAAATCAGGAAGAGCTTTTTAAGAGATTATTTGTCATTTATGAAGAGATTTATACCATTTGGCAACGCCTGAGAGCGTTGATTACACGTTCCTCCTTTGAAGAGGAGGAACGGCTGGCCATACAGCAGAGGGCAGCGGATATTATCAGTGAGAATGTATTTCAGATGCAGAGGGAGGTATTCTTTAAGATTGTGAATGCCAAAGAGGTTTCAGAGGGAGAAAAAAACGAAGATGGACCCGCCTTGCTTTTTCCTGGTGTCGAAAAAACGAAAAACGCCATTATCCGCAGTATTCAATATCAGGCAGAACAACTGAAACCGGTCGCAATGGATATCTGCAAAACCTTTCGGGGAATTGCAGATGCCTATGTTGAAACCGAGCAGGTTAAACCCGGTGAGAGGGCTAGTTATGATACCATTGCCCAGTCCTATGAACGAGAGAAGAAAATCAGGGAGGAGGTGTCGGGAGAGATAAACCTGTCCAGAATTGATGATATCAGCTATCTGGAAAGCCTGATTGAAAGTTTTCAGGTTCTGAAGAAAACCTATGCTCTTAAGATCAAATCGCTGCAGGATAAGCTACCGGAAAAAGTAGTCAATTTTGAGGAGAAGATAAGGATTTTAAAAGAGGGTGGTGAAAAGGTCGATTTGCGGTTAAAACCGCTGAAGGTGCTGAAAAACCTGGTGAAACGTTTTCCAAATCTGGAGAAGCAGCTTGATTTTTTTGCCGAAAGTCAATACCAGGCAAAGGCCGTCATGCGGTTCCTGGAAGAGGTGAATGATGAAATGGGTAAGATTTTCAAGCAATACTCACTGGAATCGTTCACCGTTGTCAGCTTTCTCAGATATAAGCTTAACGGCACCTCTCACATGTATGAATCCATTTACTATTATTACGCCGTTGTCCAAATTGAGGCTGATATTAGGGGGGCGCTTGCAAAAAGATATGCCGGGGAGGGAGAAGATAAGAGGCTGGAAATAGTAGCGGCAGATATGAAGAAAACCGGAATAGAAGCCATGGTTCTGGAGCTGCATCGTCAGGTGGCCCAAATGAACGAGGCCAATTATTGGATTCATGAAGCCTTCCTTGAATATAAAGCATCAACCAACCTGGAAAAACTCAGACAAACCCTGGGAGAGCAGACTGGACGGATAGATTCTTTTTATAAAGCGATAAAGGCAATCTATAAGGAGGCTCAGAAGGTTTTCCTCTCTTTTTTGTCGGAAGATCTGGGAGCGACCGATCTCAGTTCGCAGTTTAACACATTTCTTAAAATAAACCGGGATATCCCGGAGGCAGAGCTAATCCGAAAGGCTTTTCCCAAATTGCTTACTACCAAACGAAAAGATTTTGATGAACTTGAGAGGAAGCTGGAGGAACAGTTTGGTAAGAAAATGGACCCTCAAAAGTTAACTGCTCTAGCCCAGCTAAAGGTCAAACAGGACTTTCAAAAGGAGCTGCTGTTCGAGATTCAGGAACATCCGAGAGCCCAGGATATCTTTTTGCATATCCTGAAACAGTTTATCAAAATCCAGGATGAGCAGTCTCCGGATGCTGATACAGATAACTCTGTTATCTGGCTGGTACAAAAGGATTTCCCCAATGAAATCACTGAATTCAAGACACACGAAGCCCGTTTGTTTAAAAAAATTCTCCAGACGCCAAATCTTTCGGAAAGAGACATCGCTGTATGTTTCCTTGGCGCCAATATCACTCCCCAGGAGATAGAGAGTTTCTCAAGGCTTCTGCCGGCTTTGCCCAGAAATGAACTCCAACTGGACTCTCCCTATGGCCGGATATTGCTTGATATCAAGACGATGCATAAGGAGCGCCTGCAATTGCGAGGCGGTTCGGTTGCACATCTGACCGAAAAAATCTATGAAAAGAGGGAGCGGTTTAAACTGGTGAGCAATATCTGCTTATTCTTCAGAGCCTGCGCCGATCCCTTTTATAAACGAATTGAGAGTGAAGAACACAAGACCAATCACCTGATATTATTGCAAAGCAGGAAGTTCCAGAAAGAACTCAACGAGGTTATCAAGTACTGGCAGTATCTTGTTCAAGAGCAGATAAGTCCGGGCCAGGGAGAAAGGGGAAGATTCCGGGTTTATAAACCGGAAGAAGTAGACTTAATGTCTAAATATATCAGTCCGGAGCAGTTGAGTGTCATCGAAAGACAGTTGGAATCCAACTATGATCTGGAAGGAGAGTCAAGATTATTTGAAGTCGAAAGTTTCTTAATGGAAGTTGTGGATGGCTTGTTTAAGAACTTTAAAGAGGATTTGAGAATAAAGGCCAAATTTGAGAATTATGAAAAGGAGAAAAAAATCCGCCACCGCCAATTCCAGAATGAGGAGTATAAAAATATCCTGGAAAGCGATTCTTTCGTTCCGCGTACGAAAGAAAGTATAAAAAGAGTCAAAAAGGTATCCCGCCGGAAAACAATCGGTCAGTTTATTGACTATTGGGAATACCAGATTGAACAGAAAGTTCCCTCGTCTGAACGACGGAAGAAAAAACAAGTACCAAAAGTCGATTTCAAATCCGATTCGGATAACGCGGTTCATTACATCTCACCGAAACAGCTGACACAGATTCATGAGGATCTGGACTTAATTCAAACCATAAGGGATGCAGAAACGCAAAAAAGTCTTGTGCTACTTGGCCTTCCTGTCATAAAAATGGCCAGGCAATGCGCCCAATTGTTCAAAGAGGGGCAACAAAAACTGGTAATGAAAGAGATCTCGAAAGAGAGAAAGGAGAGAATGACTCACTGTTTCAAAGATCCGGAATTTGAAACCGCAATTGAAACCCTTCTCAGCTTGGTAGAATGAAGAGGCTCCTGTTTTCTCAACTTCCAATAAATTTAGTGGTTTTTTTCCGGCTCTACTGAATGGTTTTCTCTGCACTTTTAGCCCCATGGGTTGCTTCAACTTGTTGCAATGCCGATTTAATTTCTATGCAGAATCCCTGATCGTATATTATAATAATACGATGGAAGAGGAAAAAATCAGAGCTTTTTATCGGTATTTCAAGGGATTATCTCTGCTTCTGGTCATTTGATGCGGTTATATTCGTTACAGGATCAGATCCCTGTTTTTTATATGTTTTTCCAGTTCAAGAGTCCATCTGTATGTATTATGTCTGTATTGTTCAACAACAAAACCTAACCCGGGTAAACTGGATAAGAACCTTAAAAGCGGTTTTCTGCCAGAAAACCGCGGAAAATAACTTATGAGGTACGAATAAAGGGAAAGAATGACTGAAAAGACAAATCCCCAGATTCTTGTTGTAGACGATAATACACAAAACCTGCAGTTCTTAGGGAATTTGCTGTCAAAAAGCAATTATGAACTAGCCATTGCTCAAAATGGTGAATTGGCTCTGGAGTTCCTTGAAAAGGAGATTCCCGATCTGATTCTGCTGGATGTTATGATGCCGGGGATAGACGGATACGAAGTGTGCAGAAGACTGAAAAAGAACCACAAGACACGGGATATACCCGTCATTTTCCTGACGGCAAAATCGGAAGTGGAAGACCTGGTTAAGGGATTTGAAGTCGGTGCCGTCGATTATGTTACCAAACCCTTTAATTCATTGGAACTGCTTGCCAGGGTCAAAACACATGTTGAACTAAAACGGGCCAGAGAAGAGATCAGTAGTCTGCAAGGAATTGTTCCCATTTGCGCCCAGTGCAAGAAAATTCGTGATGATGAAGGTTACTGGAAGCAACTGGAATCATACATTGAAAGCCATACGGATGCACAATTTAGCCACGGGATTTGTCCAGAATGTTCCGACAAGCTCTATGGGGAGATGGAATGGTATAAAAAGTTGAAAAAAAAGAAAGAAAACCAATAGGCAGGTTAACAGCAGACTTGGCAGCTAAGCCAAAAAAAGTCGACAACATCTCTCAGCTCACAGAATCTCACGTTTCCTCATGCCTTAAAAGCGCTGATAAGTCTTTTGCATAACGGGATATCAGTGTTAATTGTTTTGAAATGTTAGATATATCAAAACTATCCGCATGATTCAGCAATTTCTTTCCATATCGTACCAATGTATCAACCTGATAATCATTTCCCACACGTTTTATATTTTGCGCCAGCTCCCGGACTTTATTGATTTTGATAACTCCCTGGAAGTCTCCGTATTGCGGTAGTATATCAGCCTGTAAAATACCCACCAACGCTTGTAATCGGGGTCGATTTTCCGGAGACAATTCAGGCAGAATCTCCTTTTCTTCGAAAGCTTGTTCTTCTCTTATTGGGATTTCACCCTGCAAAATGAACGACAATTCTCTGAAAAGAGAGTAAATATCAATAGGCTTAGCCAGGTAGGAATAAAACCCTTGCCTTTCGACCTCTGCAATATCTTCCATCCGGGTGGAAGCTGTCATGGCAATCACGGGAATGTCCCTGGTATCAGGATTCTGCTTTAGCCTGGTGGTTGCTTCTATTCCATCCATAACCGGCATGCGAATATCCATCAATATAACATCAGGCCTTATGCGTTGAGCAATTTTTATCCCTTGTTCTCCATTTTCTGCTTCAGCAACCTTCAAGTTGACTTTGGTTAATACCTCTTTGATCATCACCCGGTTGGATTCTATATCATCAATATGAAGGATCGTTTCCCCGTTAAACCGGATTTCATGAAAATCTAATGGTTTTCTTCTTTCTGTTTCCGGTTTTTGATCACTGGTTTTTATACCGCTTAAAACAATTCTAAATATACTGCCTTTGCCGGGTGTACTCTTAACGGATATTTTACCGTTCATCAATTTAACCAGTCTCTTGCTGATTGTGAGCCCTAGCCCGGTTCCGCCGTATTCTCTACTTATGCTGGTGGATTGTTGTTCAAATGACTCAAAAATAGTATCGATTTTCTCATTTATTATTCCTATTCCCGTATCTTCTATTTCTATCACCAGGTCTATCAATCTGTTGTTTTCTTTCCGGTGGATCTTGTTTGCAGACAGTTTTATATAACCATTGGACGTGAATTTAATAGCATTGCCGACCACATTCAGCAATACTTGCCTGAGCCTGGCCTCATCCAACATTAACAGGTCATTCAATTCGTCACTGATTGATATTTCAAAACTCAATCCCTTTTCAATTAGTCTCACTTCAAATATCTGCTCGATCTCCTTAAAGATAATCCGTAAATTGACCGGTTCGAATCGGATCTCCAGCATGTCGGCCTCTATCTTTGAGAGATCCAGAATATCGTTGATCAGGGTTAGCAGGCTTTTTCCGGCAATTTTTATGGAGTTGACATAACTTTTCTGTTTGGGATCAAGCATCAGGGCTGTCAGCAGTTCACTGAAGCCGATGACTGCATTTAAGGGGGTACGGATTTCATGGCTCATGTTGGCCAGAAACTCGCTTTTAGCTCTATTTGCTTTCTTCAACTCAAGCTCTGTTTGTTTTCTGACTTCAATTTCCCGGGTCAGATTGTCATTGGTCTCGTTAAGTTCACGGGTTCGCTGCTCGACTTTTTGTTCCAGATGATCCTGCAACTCCTCATTCTCAACCCGGTAATTTTTTATGGCCAGAGACATATCTTCCATGCTTCTGGCCAGATCACCCAGTTCATCGCGGGTGTGGATGTTTAATTGAACGATGTCTTTGTTGTCGGTTATGGTTTTGGCAGCCTCTTTGAGACGATAAATAGGCTGGACAAAAAAGTACCTGAATATCATTAGAACCAGAATTACGCCAAAAACAGTGCATGTCAAAACCACGCCTATAATGGCGTTTCTAATCCGTTTTTCCGACAGGTTGAGCTCGTCAGCTGAATTAGCGTAAAGAATCACCCATTTCCAGGGGTGATAATACTTCGCAACATAAATAATTTCACCGTTAGGCGTCTCAAGATGTCCTCGGGTGGATTGATCCGAATTTTCCAAAGCAACGGTAATGATTCCCTTCCAGTCAATTTCCTGGTAGTGGCGTTCGTTCAAGGTACAGAACACCATTTTGCCGGATAGATCCAGTACCATCAGGTAGCTGTTGGGGGCAAAATGAACGCTCAGGGCTTTTTGCATCGCTTGCTGCTGATAACTTTTTACAAAAAATTCTGTTTTATCCAAGCCGTTTTTTTTTAGAATCTGGTAAAGCTCATCCACCGAATAGGCGATATAGTTTTCCACTTCCTTCTCAATAAACTGGTAGGATGAATTGCGGATGGCATCGGTTACGGTGACAATTGACCAGAGTCCCAGAGTCAAAACAGCAGCTGCCAGAAGGGGCAATACTGTCAGTATGATTTTTGTTTGAAGTTTCATTAGACAGTTAGCGGTATACGTTCTTTCCGGCCAGGTTTAGTAAATCAGGAGGAACAACGACTCCCATTTTTAGGGCGGTCGTCAGGTTTATTCCCAGATCAAAAGAGGTGGGTGGAGTGACCGGTATGGTGCCGGAATCGGCCCCATTTAAAATGGCATCAGCCAGCAGGGCAGCTTCACGGCCTGAGAATTCTATGCTGGGTGTTAAATGCAGTAAGGCGCCCAGCTCCACACTCTTAAGTTTATTTCCCATTGCAATCGGCACCGTTGAGTCTTGCAGTAACAGTTGACTGTATGACTCAACTTCACCCAGAGGGCCGGACGGTTCCCACCAGAAATCCACCTTATCTTTAAGATCCTCAACATTTTTTTTTACCTCTGACAACATGGCGGGCAAACCTTCCGGTACTTTTTTATATTCAACCCGGCGAGAAATAAATTCAACGTCATCTCTCTCCCGGGCGATGATCATCAATTCCCTTAGATCTCCCATTGAAGAGGGATAGGACGAATGAATAAAACCAAAACGAATCGGTCGTCTGGCGGTTGTCTGCTCAACCAGCCTCATCACGGTATTAATCCGGGTTTCACGATTAATTATCTGTACTTTTCCGGTCACCATTCCCCCGGTTGCTTCTCCGACTTTCTTGATCAATCCCGCTCCCACCGGATCGGACACTGTAAAAAATACGATGGGGATATTTTTTCCTTTTAATACCTTGACTGCAGTTTGAGAGGCCAGGGTGGCACTGGTCGCCACCAGATCCGGTTTCGATTCGGCCACTGCGGATCTTAAAAAAGACTCGGCCCGCGCTCTATCACCTTTGGCATCAAAAACGATCAGATCCAGGTTAATTCCATTTTTATACCCCAGCTCCTCCAATTGTGTTAAAAACCACTCACACTGCTGCAGGACGACAGGTACCGGCATGGTTTTGATCAGAATAATCCGCTTCATCTCTTTGCCAAAAGCCTGGTTTATCATTGTCACTAAAAGCAGCAACATGATCAGGAGTGTTTTTCCCCCAAGTGTTTGTATTTTCATGGTTTATCATTGTTTGATTGCCAGTCCCCAAAAAGTCAGTCAGCCCAAGTATTAGATATACTATAGAACCAGTGTAATATCAATCTCTCTCAAAGCTCCTTTCAGAATCTCAAATTGTAATTCTGAGTCTACTCCGAAAAGTCGATTTTCTTGTCATTCCGGCCTCCGAGCCGGAATCCAGATTTTTAATTAAACCTTATGGATGCCGGATCAAAGCCTGTCCTCAGCTTGACTGGGGATCCGGCATGACAGCGGTTCAGGATTTCTATGATTTTTAGATTACTGAGTCAAAAGCCCTAAATTGAACATTACAATACTTTTTTCGGAGTGGACTCAATTCTGTAATTCTGGGGGACATAATACTTAACGCTGATTGCAGTACATGTTGAGTTAGATATTATATCCCCGGAACCCCCGAAACTTACTACTGGTAACCAAGCTGCCCGATTGGCTAATTTGATCAAGAAAGTGTTTAACCAATGCCGGGGTCACCCATTAAAGTGTTTGGTCAGGGTTGCGTTCTTGTCTTCAGAGTAATTTTATTTTTGTTAAACGCAACAACGCAAGCCTGACCCCACGCATTATTTTCTAAAATTACTCAGCATTGTCCGGTTAGAAATTTGCATCTGCTCGTAGGTTGGGCTACTTGTTGCCCAACATTGCTTTCTATTGATGGGCAACGAGTAGCCCATCCTACTTTTTTCTAAACAAATAATAGCTA
>Ga0180009_10002262_pt1 | contig 22736 bp, 21 predicted proteins | sample OS_PC_MetaG_FD_123537 | JGI IMG/M metagenome (GOLD analysis project Ga0180009, IMG submission 123537) | Groundwater microbial communities from the Aspo Hard Rock Laboratory (HRL) deep subsurface site, Sweden - OS_PC_MetaG | ecosystem: Environmental > Aquatic > Deep subsurface > Groundwater...
AGACTAGATATACCTAGATCATTCATTTTCATTATAGCCTTATTGATCGAATCCATTTCTTTTATTGTCTTTACATCTTTTTTCATCAAATCTCTTGCGCACAGATTCATTAATTCCATAAGAATTCTCCTTGTTCTAAATTTACGTTACACGAATACATCTTTCTATTATATGCATATATTGTGCCTATTCAGCTTCCATTTTAAGCATGGGCGTAATTTAAACCGGTTCGGATATTGATAAATATGAGCTTCATTTATACACTGATTATTTTGAATTTGAAGAATAATTCGCTGCAGCCCTCGGATCTTAACTTCGAGTATTTATGTTATCTTGACACTATCCCGCCTTTTTCCTATGCTGCTACCCGATATGGTCGTTCATCCACGTCCATATCCGGACCGTACCGATTTAAACATGAGAAACCCGAGTGATTACAATTTATTAGAGGATTCTATCATGAGCCTTATTGTTGTTGATCCTGAAAAATGCAATAGAGACGGTATCTGTATCGAGACTTGCCCGGCCGGTATTATTGAGATGGAGGATACTGAAGGGGTTCCTGTTCCGGTAGCAAATGCAGAGGAATTCTGTATCCATTGCGGGCATTGCGTGTCGGTCTGCCCAACCGGCGCCATGGCACACGCAGCAATGAAACCTGAAGATTGTCTGCCTGTTAATAGAGCATGGTTATTAAATGGAGAGCAGGTAGAGCATTTTTTAAGATATAGACGCTCCATACGCACTTATAAGGACAAACCGGTGGATCGAGATACCCTGACAAAGCTGATCGATATCGCCAGGTATGCACCTTCAGGGCACAACACGCAACCGGTAAAATGGCGGGTCATTTATGACAGCGGGGAAGTTCAGCGCTTGGTCGGTGTCGTAGTGGACTGGATGCGATCGGTTATAAAGAACCAACCGGAAATGGCCGCGATGTGGCACCTTGACCGGGTGGTAGCAGCTTGTGACGCAGGTGTGGATCGGATTTGCAGGCATGCACCCCATATGATTATTGCCCATGCTCCTAAGGATCTCCGTCCGGCCCAGGCTGCCTGCACCATTGCTTTAACCTATTTAGAACTTGCAGCTCAGGCTTTCGGATTGGGTGTTTGCTGGGGAGGGTATTTTAACACCGCATCAAATCTTTATCCCCCCATGCAGGAAGCGCTCGATTTACCCGAAGGGGAGGTCAGCTTTGGAGCCATGATGGTGGGGTATCCGAAATATAAATACCACCGTATGCCGGTGCGAAATGAACCTGAAATTGCCTGGCGTTGATAAGATGATATTCACCAAGAAAGGAGATGATGATGAAAAAGATTTTAGTGGGATACGATGGGATTAATACGGGGAAATCTGTATTGGAATTGGCCAAAGCGCATTCCGAGGCTTTTGGCGCCCATGTATTCGTGGTCGAATCTCAAGTGGGCGGATCAGCTACGGATGTCCATGATATTAAAAAGGGCGAAGAAAACCTTGAAATTGCAGAATCTTATTTGAAAGAACAGAATATTTCCTGTGAAACCCATCTTCTCGTGCGCGGCGTAGAACCCGGGGAAGATATCGTTCAGTTTGCAAAGGACAACGATGCAGATCTCATCATCATCGGTGTCCGGAGACGATCCAAAGTCGGAAAACTCATGTTCGGTTCCACAGCGCAATATGTCATACTAGAGGCGCACTGTCCGGTTTTGACGGTGAAATAGCGTCGCGTTCTGGGTTCAGGGTTCTGAGTTCAACGTTTATAGCGTTTTATTTGCGGCTGAAATCAATTTGTCAGGCTTTGAATCGGAGCGGGAATCAATCCTCCACGGCGAATGAACTCATTCGACCCGGTAGAGTTGCTTACCGGAATGATGGTTGCCTCACCCAGCAATCCGCCGAAATAGGCATGATCTCCGGCTTTTTTACCGGGTACGGGAATTAAGCGGGTTGCGGTGGTTTTTTTATTGATGACACCGATGGCCATTACATCGGCAATAATCGCGGCGATGGTTTCTGCAGAAGTGTCCCCGGGGATGGCCACCATATCGAGTCCCACCGAACAGACACTGGTCATGGCTTCAAGCTTCTCCAATGTCAGATGACCTGAGGCAGCGGCTTCTGAAATATTCAAATCTTCACTGACGGGAATGAATGCTCCGCTAAGTCCGCCAACGTGGGAGCTGGCAAACGCACCGCCTTTTTTCACCGCATCGTTCAACAAAGCCAGGGCGGCCGTGCTTCCGGGCACACCGATGCTTTTCAAACCCAAGCTCTGAAATATTTCACCCACACTGTCTCCCACATTTGGAGTCGGGGCAAGAGAAAGATCAACCACACCGAATCGAATCTTTAAATTCTCCGCAACTTCGCGGCCGATCAATTCTCCCACGCGGGTTACCTTATAGGCGGTTTTTTTAATCACTTCTGAAATTTGACCCAGATCGAGTTTCGGATTTGCCGCGATTGCCCGATCCACCGCCTTTTTCACTACCCCAGGGCCGCTTACCCCCATATTGATGACGGTATCGGCCTCGCCAATTCCGAGATAAGCACCGGCCATAAATGGTATGTCTTGCGGTATGTTCGAAAATACGCACAGCTTAGCGCAGGCGAGCCCGTCTTTGTCTGCGGTCATTTCTGATGCCGACTTAATGGTCTGCCCCATCAATAGAACCGCATCCATATTAATACCCGCACGGGTGGATGCGACGTTCACAGAAGAGCAGACCCGATCCGTCTGAGACAAGGCTCCAGGAATCGCCTCAATGAGTGCCTGATCACCGGCTGCGATTCCTTTTTCTACGAGTGCGGAAAACCCACCGATAAAGTCCACATCCACAGCTTTGGCTGCATCGTTCAGCGTTATTGCCACTTTCACCAGCTTATCAGAAGAGAAAGGGGCTCCAACCACTGCTATGGGACTTACTGCAATTCTTTTGTTCACCACCGGTATACCATATTTCTCCCCAACCCGGTTACAGGTGGAAACCAGGGGTTCGGCCAGTTTTGTAATCTTTGCAAAGATGTTTTTTTGAAATTCTTCTATATTGCTGCTTGCACAATCGAACAAATTGATACCCAGTGTTACGGTCCGGACATCAAGGTTTTCATTCCGGACCATTTCGAGTGTAGAAATGATTTCTCTGTCAGTCAGCATGGAAGACCCCTCTTTTGTTATCCACTATGATTTTGCCACCAAGTATGCGGGCCTATGAAATTGTAGTGATCATTGTTGTGTCATTCAGTGTTCAGGTGTCAGGTTTCAGTGCTCAGCCCCGCCGCCGGCGGAGCCGGATTCATCACAAAAAGAAACGAGATTTCTCAGACCAATTTTCATGTATCGTTGCTTCCTGACACCCGAAACCTGAAACCTTGATGTTGCCTCACGATATATTTCATGAATTCAAATAAATTGTTATCAGAGCTAACTGCATAATCAGAAATCCCTATATTCGGTTTATGGCTTCAAAAATATTTCGATGTTGAATGCTTATCTTGAGCCCCAATCGGTCTGCCGTACCCCTGAGATCTCCACAGAGAGCTTGCTGATCAATGTCCGCCGGGACATCGACTTCGTATATCATGATGTTGTCTTTCGGATCTGCCCCCCCCTTGAAAACCGCCTGGAGATTGCTGATGTTCACCCCGTAGCTTGCTATCACTGCTGTTATCTCGGCCACAAGACCTTTCCGGTCAGGCCCTCCGGTTGTTATAATAAACGGTTCTGCGGGTGGTATGGAATCCTTATCTTTTAGCTCAAGATTCTTTACATGAACGTGAAGATCTAAAGGCGCCAGGGTTTTATTGAGATGTGATTTGATTTTGTCGGTTGATAGTTCCTTCGGTTTGGAAATGATGAATATGCCGGCAAATTCGGATTGAAGGCTTGTTTGGCTGACATTTTCAATATTGCAGTTTTGTGAAAATAGACTTTTGGATATGGCCGCAAGGATACCGGGTTTATCCGGACCTAAAACCGAAATAATGACTTTATCCATGAGGATTCTCCGAAATTTGACTTTAGCGTTTTTTACATTGAATAAAGTTTATGTTAAAGATTTCCCGATTATTTACGAATGTAATGATAGGAACCTTTAATTTTTACTTGAATTTATTTTTAGCCAACTTGGTGTGTTAAAACAAGAAAAGATTTGAAGGACAAAATGGCCCCATTTCCATTGGAAATATTAAAAGCCATCTCTAAAATGCATCTAACGTTCAATGGCGGCGTTGCAAGCCTCTTTAAAATGCTCACATACTACCGTATATGCTGCGCTTTTTCATCGGCTCGCGCCTTGCCCTTGAACGTGATCTACTATTTATGAGATAGCTTTTAGTGTAGGCTAATATGCAAATTGTCACCACACACAAGAACACCGATTTTGACGGGTATGCATCCGTGGTCGCCGCCACCCTGATTTATCCCGATGCTATTCCGGTGCTGCCAAAACAACTGAACCCCAACGTCAAGGCATTTCTATCCCTTCATAAAGATCTTTTTAAATATTCGACGACCAATGAAATCGATTTCAATGATGTAAAACGGCTCATCGTTGTTGATACGAATGCCTGGGGAAGATTGGATCGAATGGAACCGTTGGCGGAAAGAGAAGATCTTGAAGTGCTCGTTTGGGATCATCACGCTGCTGCAGGGGACATCCAGGCTCACTGGTGCTGCCAGGAAACAATGGGAGCCAATGTTACTCTTATGATCAGGCGGCTAAAAGAGCAGGGGATCGATTTAACTCCCATCCAATCGACACTTTTACTTTCAGGCATCTACGAGGATACGGGGAATTTGACGTTTCCCTCTTCAAGGGCGGAAGATGCTTATGCTGCGGCCTTCCTACTTGAACGCAAAGCCGATTTGAGTGTGCTCAACTCCTTTTTACGGCCGGCTTACGGGCAGGTTCAGAAAAACATACTGTTTGAGATGCTAAAGGATGCAGAGCGGATCAAAGCCAACGGCTACACCATTAGTATCAATACCTGCCCCATCAGCGGCCATGCCGGGAATCTTTCCATTGTCGTTAACATGTATCGAGAGATCCTCAATGTGGATGCGGCATTCGGCATATTTCCACACGTTGAACGTGACCTGTGCATCGTCATCGGCAGAAGCGCCATTGACGGTATTGATATTGGTTTTATTATGCGGAGTATGGGCGGCGGGGGACATCCCGGTGCCGGATCCGTTTTGAGGAAATCGGTTGCGACCGAAACCGTCAAAAAAGAAATTATCGGTTTGATCGAGGGAAATCAGCAGGCTGCGGCTCAGGTGAGCGATTTGATGTCATTTCCTGTTTTTACCGTGCAACCGGGCACTTCCATGAAAGAAGTGGCAGGTATTCTCCGAGAAAAGGGATGTACCGGCGTGCCGGTGGTTGAGGGTGAGAAATTGGTGGGGATCATATCCCGAAGAGATTTTCGGAGGATAAAGAAAGAGTCTCAGCTATCATCGCCGGTAAAGGCGTTTATGAGCAGGGAGGTGAAAACAGTAGAGCCGGGAATGGGCCCCATTCATGCGGCCCGACTTATGGTAAAGCACGACATCGGACGTCTCCCGGTTGTGGAAGACGGTAAGATAATTGGTATCGTGACCCGATCCGATACCATGAGGTATTACTACGACCTGTTACCGGAATAGAAAAAGTCTACTCATCCTTTTCTATTGTCACCGTGGATCCTCCGGGCACTTTCTTGAAGATGGCGGGATCGCCTTCAATTTTTCCCACCGCATTTACCGCACTTGCCGCTCTGCACTCATCTCCCCTGCTGGCGGGTGTCCGTCCGAAGAAAATACAGAATGCATTTCCAGGCGGCCAATAAGCCAAGGCTCCCATCTCTACCACATCGTTTGCATCTTCGGCGTCATCCATGTGCACCGGAATACCAAAGTAGATTTCATCCCCCCAGGTATTGGCCCTTGCAGAAATCGGTAGTGCTTCCCAAATGGCATCTGCTGTGGCATTATCGTTCAATACGCCGGCGGCGGTGATATCTCCTGCCGCGATTTTGATTTTCCTCATATAACCTCCCATAGTCAAAAGGTAGTAAAGTCAGTTCAGAAACATTTGGCTTTCTAAGGTTGCTGACTGTTATCTGTCAAGGCGTATCCGATGCACGTTTTAGGATCCCTTTAATCGCGTCAAGGATCAGATCCAGAGAATCATGAAGCATATGATCATCATCGACTTCGTGCAGCATTATGTCCTCCGGCTCAGGGGAGCGCTGAACCAGATCCCGGATTGCGGATACCGGTATCAGTTCATCTCTTATTCCAGCGATGATCGACGTCGGTATATTCTTGGGGATGTAGAGGGCGTTCAGCAACCCTTTTTCCTTGTCCGCCACAATACTGACTCCCTCCCGGCTCCCAACGGCAGGCGCAAACAACACCAAACCGCCAACCATTTCCGGATGTCGCATGGCATACATGATTGCCGTCAACCCACCGAGAGACGAACCGGTGATCACCATGGGTCCTTCCATTCCCGCTTCCACAATATCTACTCTACGGTAAATATCCGGCGGAAGCTCCGGTATCCAGCAGTTCGGGTAATGTTGTCGAAGGAGTCGTGATTTAGTTCCCAGCGGGTTGCTATCCAGTCCATGAAAAAAGCATAGCCGCATCTCTATTTTCCCCTGCTGGTTGAGGTTATGAAACTTGTTATCGTCGTTGATTTTTGGTATATACGGCATGCATTGACAATTTATAGATAATACTCATTTGTATATGCAGAAATTCAAAAGCACGATTTCCGTTCATTACCCATAACATAGGAAAAGGAGGTTAGCCATGCATTTCATTACTTTTTCAAGGCTGTTGGGAACCAATGGGGGGGAAATCGCAAAGAAGGTGGCCGCACGGCTTGGCTATCGACTCATCGACACGGAAGACATCGATAAAAAGGCGCGGGAAATGGGGTTTTTGGATAGTGTCGAAGAAATGGACGAAAAAGCCCCTTCCTTTCTGAAAAGAGTTTTCTCCCAACGACCCAATATAAATCTTGCCCGCTTAAATTCAATCATCGACGAATTGGGCAAGGAAGGGGATGCCGTATTTATCGGGCGCGGCGGCCATATACTTTTAAAGAATTTTGGGTGCGCTTTGCATGTTCGTATCGTGGCGTCTCGCAAGACCCGTATCCGAAATCTGGTGGAAAGGGGTTTTGAAGAAAGAGATGCAGATCGCGCCATCGAGCGGAGCGATTACGACAGGGGCGGGTTTATGCGGTTCGCATTCGGTGTGGATTGGAACGATTCAAAATTGTACGATTTGGTATTGAATATGGATAAAATCGGCATCGACTCTGCGGCAGAGACGGTGGTTTCTTTGGCCGAATCCGGCGATATCAAATCGTGTTCTCTCCAAGCACTCGAAGTGCTTGGCAATCTTGCGCTTTCCAGCAGGGCGGAAGCCGCAATTATGGAAGCCGGGCTGTCTTTCGGGGTCAATACGACCGTATTCGTTTCTGTTGAAGCGCCCGGGAATGTGAAGTTGTCCGGTTTTGTGTATGACAAAGAGGCCAGGGCCGGCGCCGAAGAAATCGTAAAGGGCGTAAAGGGCGTTGAGGGGGTTGTGAATGAGCTCCGGGTGTTGCCGCCGAATCGCCACACTTAATATCGTGTGTGCTGCACGATAAGTTTTATGATAAAAGAACGGGAAAAAGGTGATGGTCCTTTTCCCGTTCTTCTTTTCTAGTATACCAGTTTTTTACCGTCCAGATCGACCAGACCTTCCTCGTTAATGTAACCTAAATTCTTGGACTTCAAGAAGGCGAGCTGGCTTTCAAAGGCTTTCATGGCCAGGGGTGATTTCTTCGCCCACTTGACCCACATGGCAGGCGCAAATCGCTTAAATTTCTCAACATCCGATTCATTCAGATGAATAATTTCAACATCTTGTGCGATTTTCAGCGCTTCTGTTGTCTCATTGACCGGTTTATTGGAATCGGGCAAGTTCTCGGATTGTTTTTCCCGGCCAGCGCTGGAATCTTCCGTCTTTTGCAGTTTTTCAAAAACCTCCATGTCCGCTTTCTGAAAGGCGGCATACTGGCCATAGGAATATTGTGAAACCGCTGCTTCAAACAGGAGCTGTATAGGTTTCGGGATCATGTTCCAGGTTCTTTTGTTGATTGCAATGCTCATGATGTTCACCTGCCGGTGCAGGCACGCGGCGGCGGGTGTGTCTGCAATGATATATTTTGCGGTGTCGCTATAACGGGAATTCGCATTGATAGCGGCGCCGCCATAGTAAAGCGCGTCTATATCAGCTTGATCGATGGTGGGGTGTACATCTTTACCCGGCAGGGGAACCGGAACAGCACCGATGGCCCTGAAAAAATCGGCGGTGATCCCGTCAAAACACTTGATCTTTTTGCCCTTGAAATCCTCGAAAGATCGGATCGGCACCTTGGCATGAATCAGATTCTCGCCTTGCTGAATCGGACCGATGTAATGCATATTGTGCCGGGAAAATGCTTCTATTGCCAATTCCCTTCCACCCAGTGCGTTGTACCAGGTTTCCCACTGGTCCGGTCGATCCAAACCGAACGGATACGATGACAGGAATGCGGCAAGCGGTATTTTTTCCGTCCAATAGGCGTCAAAGCAGTGCATGCCGTCAAAAACCCGTGCCTTGACCGCATCGAACATTTCAAATGTCTCTACGATGGTACCGGCAGGATATCCCTCAATCTGAAGTATGCCATTGCTCATTATCCTGACGTTTTTGCAGAACTCCTGAAACTTAACATAGCCAAGGGTGCCGCCTTCCCAAGCCGTCTGAATTTTCATTGTAACGGGTTTTGCAGCCCGAACGCTGGCAACGCCGGGAAAACCGAGAGCACCTGCTGCTGCACCGCCTAATGCCGCAGATGCCAGAAATTTCCGACGGGATATTTTTTTCTGGATTTTCTTGCCGATCTTCGTGGTCATATCTTACCTCCTATACGGAAAGGGTGAAACAACATACACTCGACGCAAAAAAGATAAAGCCGCCCCAAAAACATTAACGCTTCCGGCAGCGGCTTTATATAATCCGATGATGAAGGACAGGTCGAATGGTTGTTAAAAAGCAATTAGTCGTTTGGGAAGAGATTTTCAAATCCTTTAATACATCCGTAGATGATAAAGCCGAGGGTGGCGGCCACCAAAATAACCGAGATCAGCAGGACAGCATTGGGAAACAAGACAAACATCCGGTTTTTAATGGCCGGATATGCAATAAGTGCAGCAAATAGAGCGACAACGGCGGTAATAATGATTTTTCCCATATAAGATTGACCGGACATGATACCTTACCTCTTTTACTCCTAAAAAACTGATAATCCCTTTATAAGCAATTTTATAACTTTTATCGATGAATTCGTCAATATTTTTTTGACAATTTTTTCGCTGCATATTGAATACGTTGGTATATGTCACGGTTTGATCGGCATGCTTAATCGATCATCGGCAATACTTTAAACTTGGTATGCTGATTGGCACGGCGAATGCCGTAGAGGACTTGGTGCAGGTCTTCGTCTGTGATACGGCAGAAAAGGTATGCTTTTTCACGTTCCAGTTTGAACCGAATGAAGCAATAGGAGATGAAAGTGAGTCGCGGGCCTTCCACCGAACCAATAGATTCCGCATTCACCGTGATCTGCCTTCTGAAGCTGCGAAGCAGAATATTTCCGGTTCCGTCAATAGCCACCTTATAGGCGATACCCAAGGAAAAATACCACGTATAGCCGAGAATAAAAGCGATCATCAACAGTTGACCGACGGGCCAACCGAAACTTAAGGTCTTGGACCCCAAAAAAAAGACACAAATCACCGTCCATGCCGCCAGCATAAAATAAAATATCCCGACATAGGGAACGGGGGCAGCATATTCTCGAGAAAACGGAAGGTTTTCGGAACGTTTTTTTCTTTTTTTCAATGCTCGAATAAAAAAGACCGACCGAACCCGTCATGGAATCGGGAACGGCCGGATGCAAGCGAATTTTATTTTCGTGTCAACCTCGGTATACGAGTTTCGGCAGCCACAGGATAATTTCCGGAAATACCATCACGCTGATAACGCCAAGGACCTGAAGACCCATAAACGGAGCCGAGGACTTCCAAATATCAACGGTAGATATCTCCGGCGGCGCCACCCCCTTGAGGTAGAACAGCGCGTAGCCGAAGGGGGGTGAGAGAAAGGATATCTGGAGGTTGACGGCAAACAACACACCGAACCAAACGGGGTCGAACCCGAGCTGCCGGACGATGGGACCAAAAATGGGGACACACAGCATAATGATGCCCACCCAGTCGATGAAGCATCCCAAAAAGATCAGGATGAATTGCATGACGATAATGATGCCCCAGCTGCTGAGACCGGACCCCAACAGTAAGTCGGCAACAAACCGGCCGCCGCCGACCATGACATAGAGACCCACAAAGATATTGGCGCCGAAAATGGTCCACATCACCATAGCCGAAGACTTTAGGGTGGCTTCGGCCGCCCCCACCAATCCTTTCCAGGTCAGTTTGCGCTGAAGGGCGGTGATCACGATGGCCCCGGCAGCTCCCACGCCGGCCGCTTCCGTGGGTGCGGCAATACCGGTAAAAATGGTTCCCAGCACCAGAAAGATCAGAATGATGACCGGAACAATCCGCATCAGTAGTCTCATCCGAAGCCCAAGGGAGATCCGATCTTCGGGTGGAACCGGAGGCCCGAGTTTGGGATTAATGTAACACCGAATGGTAACATAGGCGGTAAAAAAGCCGGCAAGCAAAAGTCCCGGCATGATGGCCCCGGCATAAAGTTGGCCGATGGAAGAGTTGTCCACCAGGCCATAGACAATCAGCATGACGCTGGGGGGGATTAAGATGCCTAAGGTACCTCCCGCCAGAATGGATCCGCAGGCGATATACTTATCATATTGTCGTTTCAACATCTGGGGTAAGGCGATGACGCCCATGGTGACTTCGCTGGCGCCGATCACACCAACCATGGCAGCCATCATGGTGCACGCAATTACGGTGGCGGATGCCACCCCCCCCTTCAAAAATCCCACCCACTGATAAACAAGCTCATAGAGCTCTTCAATGATCCCCGATTTCTCGAGAACACACGCCATAAAAATAAACAAAGGAATGGCAGCGAGCAGGTATTGGACCATGAGTCCGAAAATTCGTGTGGAAACCAGGTTAACCGCATAAGGCCCCTGGAGTAAAACCGTAAAGAATACACCCACCGTCCCACAGGCAAATGCAACCGGAAGTCCGAGACCCAACAAGAAGAATAAGGATCCAAACATCAATATGGTGATCAGTTCAATGCTCATGTCAATTCCCTCCCGGTAATGGCGATATGAAGATCCCGGATAAACCACACGATACCCTGGAGCAGCAGCATAAAGGCCCCGGCCGGCATCATGAACTTAACCGGATAAAAGGGAGGCGCCCAGTCGGTCAGGGACAGCTCGCCGGGCACGGTAAACCCAATAACGGTTCCTCCGCCGAGCATGGTCTGGGAACTCCAGTAAAAAGTGAAGCAGGTGTAAAACAGAACACCGGTAAAAAAGAAGAAAAAAATGGATGTAAAAAGATCCAGGAAAGCCCTGGTCCTAAATTTGCGGGTCGAATAAAAAACATCTACCCGTACATGGGCACGGTGATAATGACAGTACCCTGCAACAAACATGTATTGAACGGCAAATAAAAGGGTCATCAGTTCGTGCCCCCAATTGGTCGGAAGACCAAAGGCATACCGCATGATCACCTCGTAGGTGATGACGAATACGGCGAGCAGGGTTATGCCGACCATCAATTTTCCAATAAAAATATTGGTCTTTTCGACGGCCGTCATGAATTTTTTCAGTTTTTCCATTCCAGCTCCTCACAGAAGTCTTTTCTTTTGACCCATTTTAAATAAAAGAAAGGGGAAAGGATTTTTCGCCTTCCCCCTTTTGGTCTGCTTTAGAATTCAAGCTTCTTGCCGTCCAGATCGACCATGTCTGCATCGGTAATGTAACCCATCTTCACGGATTTCATGAATGCAAGCTGGCTCTTGAAAGCGTGCATGGCCAGTGGGGATTTTTTCGCCCACTTGACCCACAAAGCCGGTGCAAATCGCTTGAATTTCTGAATATCTTCCTCTTTGAGACGGATGATTTCAACACCCTGTGCTTTAAATTTTTCAAACGCTTCTACATCCGCCTTCTGAATGGCCGAATACTGGTCATAGGAATGCCTTGCCACGGCGGCTTCGAACAGTTCCTGGAAGTGTTTCGGTATATTCTTCCAGGTTCTCATGTTGATTTCAACACTCATGATGTCCACCGGTTGATGGAGACAAGGCGTGGATGGGGGACCCATGATGATGTATTTGGCTATTTCACCATACCCCAGGTTGTAGTTAATGGCAGCCCCTACATAGTCGGATGCATCAATGACCCCTTTTTCCAGCGCGGGATAGACTTCGCCGCCGGGGAGCAGAACGGTGGACACACCGGCAGCCCGGTAGATATCGGCGATGATGCCGCCCGGATACCGAATTTTTTTGCCCTTGAAGTCTTCAAAGGATCGGATCGGCACTTTAGAATGGATCAGGTTGTCATCATGTTGAATGGGGCCGATGTAATACATGTTGTGCTTGCCGTATGCTTCCCGAGCCATTTCTTTTCCGCCCAGCGCATTGTGCCAGGTTTCCCACTGATCCGGTCGGTCCATCCCAAACGGATATGAGGACAGGAAGGTGGCAACCGGAATTTTCCCCGGCCAATAAACATCAAAACAGTGCATGCCGTCAAACACGCCGGCTTTAACGGCGTCGAACATTTCAAAGGTTCCGACGATGGCGCCTGCGGGAAAACCTTCGACCACGAGTTTCCCGTCGCTCATTTCTCCCACCATCTTGCAGAAGTCTTGAAACTTGACATAGCCGAGGGTTCCGGCGTCCCATGCCGTCTGAATCTTCAGTTTGATGGGAGCAGCAGCCCGGACGCGTCCGACATAGGGAAATCCTATAGCGCCGGCTGATGCACCTGCTACCGCAGCCGTTGCCATGAATTTCCGGCGGGACATCTTCTTGGTGTTTTCCTTTTTGATTTCGTCACTCATGCCATACCTCCTTTAATCAAAGGGTTTCGTAGGATACTTGCGGCAACTCCAATTGAAACCGGTAATTTCTCTTTCCGGGAAGACAACCGGAGCACCATCTTTAAAGAAAAAAACAAGTGAAGTACTTATTTTTCTCAGGCCTCCAACCTCCTTCTACACACCTAAGAAGATAATTAGGGTAGAAGAAAAACGCCTACCAAACTATAACATCAGTGTCAAGAAGAAATCGCTTAACTAACAAGGCAAAAATCACTTCTAAATGCTCAGGCAAATTATAAATCGCCACAAAAATCAACACTTTAACGAGAATAGCGTTCTATATGATTGAAGTCTGAATTTCTTCCCTCGAAAAGAAGTTTTTAGGTTATAAAAAAAGAATTATTTATCTCTATAGAGAACCGATTGCTTTCTTTTTTATGATATATCAGATATCAGAGAAGAAAGAATTATTCGCCTTTTTCGAGACGCATCTGTTTTCTTTTGCATGATATATCAGATATCAGTCTTCTTTTAACCGCTCATACCGTTAAGAGTTTCAGCCAGTCTTCAGCCGTAATCCCCGGTATTTCAACCCCCTCTTCGGTATTGAACGATTCCAGCAACGACCGGATGTCTGTTATCGGCCTTCCTTCTAGCCGTGTTTCCAGCTTTTCGATGCCGTCTTCAGGAAAACAGAAAAAATCTCCGGATATCGATACAGCGCCGAAAACATCTTCAACGATTTCAAAATCCGCCCGTATCAGTCCTCCCTGAGCCTTATGCATGCGATGCATGACCGTGGCACCCGATCGAATCTTGACATCCCGGCCTGCAGCCAATTTCTTTCCCTTTTGAAATAGCCAGGAGGGTGAATGGAGCCGGCTCTTTAGTGATTTCATTTTCTGTACCAGGACGTCATCCAATTGACAGGATTCCATGGGACCCACCAGCTTTTGAAATTCTTCCGCCAACATCCCGTTTAAAGTCGGTTCATCCCATTGACCCGCCTCTTTTGCGCCCAGCTGCCTGCGGATGGTGGAAAGGTTTTCTTTGAGGCTCTTATGGATCTTGTCTCTGAATTTTTCATCCGGCACATTCAAGACTTTCGCCATCATGTTGTAATTGAAATCCACAATCAGATTTCCCACAAAGACAATACAATCGCCGATTTCACCCACACCGGTTCCGGATATTTTCCGGGCGCCAACGATCACGTCGTTAATCGGTTTGTATTCGGCATTTATCCCGATTTTCCGGTATACGTTGACCACCGGCTGTATGAATTTTTGATAAAAATGCTGCTTGTTTTTGGGGATAGCGGGATTGTCCTTGTGCAGAACCAAGTGAAAAAAGAGCTGATCTCCATCTAAGTAGACCGCACCACCGCCCAGATCTCGTCTGAAGACAGGAATTTTATGTTGGTCGCAAAAATCCAACGCCACTTCCTGGCGGACATCCTGGTGGAAACCGATGCAAACATAAGGTGAAGAAGGCGATACCAGGGAAAGCCCTTCTCTTCCCAGCAGGGCCAAGGCATGGTAGATCAGCTGGGTTTCAACCCACTCCACTTTACCCAGATTATATAGTCGCATATCCATCACTCCTTTACTCTTAGAATTCGGCACAACAATCCTTCATAGAAAAGAGGCAGAGATGGACGCACCATATCTGCCTCGTCAATATCAGTATCAGAATGTGACTCTCTTACCTATCGCTTCAGCGCTTGATGAATCAATTGCGTGACATCCAGTACTTTGAGCGGTACCTTATTCCGCTTCACAAAAGTGGTCATGGTTCTGACACACTGTTGACAGGAAGAAACCACTGCCTCAGCGCCTGTCGAGAGGACTTCATCGATTTTCTGTTTGGCGATATCGGCGGTAAGCGTATTGTCGATCATTTCCAGATTTCCGCCGCCTCCGCAACACCGGCAGTTTTCCCGATTGCGGGGGAGTTCAATGAACTCGATGCCCGGAATGGATCGAATGACATCCCTGGGCTCTTCAAACACACGCGCACCGCGACCCAGGTCGCAGGGGTCATGGTAGGTGACTTTCATTTTCAGTTCTTTCAACGGGACGCGGTTTTCCTTTACGAGACGAAGGAAATATTGTGTGGCATGGCTGATCTTGAATTCTTGCGGATAAAACTCACGCCACATCTGAAAGCAGGAGGGACAGGCGAATATCACTTCTTTAGCCCCCTTGTCCCGGATGGCCTGAAGATTGTGTTCCATGAATTCATTAAACAAATCTTTCAATCCGGCGCCCAAGAGCGGGAATCCGCAGCACCATTCCTCCTCTCCCAGCAACGTAAAATCGATCTCGCCGGCTTCCAGAACTTCCGCCAAGGCTATGGGAATGTTTTGGGCAAGGGGAAAGTAGGAGGCGACGCAGCCTGTAAAATAGACCACTTCCGCCGTCTCTTTAATGTACCCATGATCCGGCGGTTCATCCATGTCCTCTACCCAGTCGGCACGTTCTTCATTGTCTTCGTCAAAAACGTTTCGACTGTTGAGGAGATTTTTCCGGATCATGTCAATCTTTTTGGGATACTGTTTTGAATGAACCAAATCCTGACGAAGCGAAATCCACAGATCCTTCAGATGGATCCCCACCGGGCAGATTTCCTGACAGTTTCCGCACAGGGTGCAGCGAAAAGCCGTATCGCTGAGGTGTTTCCACTCTTCTTCAGAGGGTTCGGTCATACCAAAAAGCTTTCTGAACAGCCCGGTTCTGCTCTTCAATACCTGTTTGAGTCCCCTCATCCGGTAGACTGCTGACAGCTCCCCGTTTTGAGAAGCGGATACTGCCGGACAAACGTCGGCACAGAACTGGCAATTGGTACAAGCCTCCATTTCCAGCAGCTGCCTGACGCTATAGTCCCGGTTGGACATGCTATGCCTCCTCCGAATACTTTTCAATATCCGCAAGGATCCATTTTTCTATGGCTTTCGGTCCATGGATCAGATTGTCGAGTTCGCTCTTATCGTCGGGTTTTATTTTAAAAAGCCAGCCCTTTCCGTAGCAGTCCTCGTTGATCAACTCCGGACTGGTTTCCAGTTCTTCGTTGACTTCGACCAGCTCTCCACTCAAGGGGGAATAAACCTTGCCCAGCCATTTGCCGGATTCCATTTTGGCAAATTTCTTCCCCTGGGCCAGTTTTTTTCCTTCGTTGGGAAGTTGAACATAAACGATTTCACCGGCCATCTGCTGAGCAAAATCGTCCATACCCATGACCATGACATCTCCTTCTTCTTTTACCCAAAAATGATTCTCCTCATAATGCAAATCATCCGGCAGGTTATAACCTTGAATCTCCATACATGCTCCTCCTTGTCCCATTCAAATATGACTTTAAAATTCAATATATCGCTTCTAAGCACTCAGGACGAACGCATTTAGGATTTATGTATATCGTATTATACACAAAATGATTTGGACGGGTTTCAGGTGTCAGGTTTCGGGTGTCTGGAGTGTTTTTTCTGAAACCTGAACACTGAAACCTGTAACCCAATTCCCCTAATATGTGTTAATTTTCAATCCCCAAAGGATTACTCCTGAATACGGAATCCTAATGCGTTTACCCAGTCTAAGCGTTTTCCATCAGTTCATTGATAAACTGCGTGGTGGTGTATATTTCAAAGTTCTGCTTCCGCAGTTTTGCATTGGACAGATTGTGCACGCAGGAATTGCATTCCGTGAGCACGATTTCCGCTCCTATTTCTTCAACTTCCTCAAGCCGTCTTCTGGCCATGGCAATGGAATTTTTGCCGTACGCGCCCCTGACACCGCCGCCGGCACCGCAGCATAACGCATCCATCCGGCTGTGGGGCAGTTCCATAAAGTTGGGCGCAATCTTTCTGATGGCCTCCCTCGGGTCGTCGAAAATTTCGCAGTGTCTTCCCAAGTCACACGGGTCATGATAGGTCACTTTTTTATCGGTGGTCACACCGAAATCGAATTCTTTCAATAGCTGTGAAATGTGAAGGATTTCAATCCCTTTGTCTTTCAACTCTGCATACTGGGGTTTATTGGCAAAGGTTCTGAAACAGTAGGGACATCCGGTAATGACTGCCCGGGCATTAGTGGCAAGAATCAGGTCCATGTTTTTTCGAGCCAAGTCTTCATTGATCTGAAATCCCACATCCTCCAGGACACCGCTGCAGCAGACTTCGTCGATCAGGGTGTAGTCCATCTTGAGTCGATCCAGGAGAGCAAGCGTTGCCAGGGTCGATTCATCTTCCCGATAGGCGCCCACACACCCGATGAAAAATACATATTCGGCCTGTTTGTTGCGTTCCCGCTCAAAGTTTTCAGGCTCGCTTTCGGCGTAAATGTTGGTATGGTTTTGGAGCACTTCATGCATCCCTTTGAAGGCCGGGTGGCAGGATCCGATGTTGACCATATCCTTCCGTACAATTTTGATGATTTCCGGAACATTGACACCGGACGGGCAGTTCTTAAAGCAGCTGGCGCAGGTGGTGCATTGGAACAGGGTTTCGATGAGTTCATCGTTCAACTCGATTGTCCCGTCCATTACTTCTTTCAAAATCAGCATCTTGCCCCGGGCATTGTAAGCCGGTCGCAGTGTCGCTCCGAAAACCGGGCATACCGCCTGGCAGAATCCGCATCGCGAACATTTCAAGACGTGTTCCCGGAAATTTCTTTCAAAATCGTATTTTGCTTCCATGTCAATTCTCCAAGGCCATTTTTCCTGGATTCAGAATGTTATTGGGATCCAGCATCTTCTTAATCGAACGCATCACATCCATCGCTACCGCATCATGTTCAAGGGACATAAAGGGCGCTTTTTGAATACCGATACCGTGCTCTCCTGTCAGGGTTCCCCCGAGTTTGATGGTCAGCTCAAACAGGTCGGTGCTGGCCGCCTCCTGGCGCTCCACCTCTTCAGGATTGTTTCCGTCAAACAGGATTTGCGGGTGAAGATTGCCGTCGCCGGCGTGACCGTAGGCGGCGATCATGATTTTGTGCTTTTCGGATATATCCTTTATCCCTCTGAGCAGATCGGCAATTCTTCCCATGGGAACCGTTACGTCTTCCAGCACAAAGTTGGTATTGATTCTGGCCAGCACACCGTACGCCGATTTCCGGGCCGCCCATAGACTTTCTGCTTCCTTTTCTGTTTTTGCTTCTTTAATTTCAGTGGCACTGTTTTTTCTGAAAACCTGGATAACCTTCTCCATCTGGAAGTCGGTTTCCTCCTTGGTGTAACCGTCGGTTTCAGCCAAAAGAATGGCATCCACTTCCGGAAGATTCAAATCCGTATTCTGATTGATGGCCATAATGGCTTCGCGGCCCAGGATTTCAAGTACGCTGGGGATAATACCGCTGTACATGATCTGGCTGACGGCCCGGCCCGCATTTTCGAGATCGTCAAAGGTGGCAAGGGCGGTTGACGCGGCGGTGGTTTTCGGGTTGATCTTCAAGGTGATTTCGGTGATAATTCCCAGGGTCCCTTCAGACCCCACAAAGAGTTTGGTGAGATCGTATCCGGATACGCTTTTCATAGTCTTGGAACCGGTTCTCATCATCCGGCCGTCCGGAAGCACCACCTGAAGCCCCAGTACGTAATCCCGGGTGGTTCCGTACTTGGCGCCTTTTACACCGCCGGCATTGGTGGCCACATTTCCCCCAAGGGTCGACACCTTACCGCTGGCAGGATCGGGGGGAAAGAAAAATCCGTATTGATTCAACGCCTTTTCCAGATCGGCGTAAACAACACCGGGTTGAACCACGGCGAATCGGTCCTCGATGCGGATGCTCAGGATTTTGTTCATGTGGTTTAGGTCGAGAATGATTCCGCCCCGAACCGGTACCGCCATGCCGGTCAATCCTGTGGCAGCTCCTCTGGGAATCACCGGAAGGTTTTCCCGATTGGCCAGTTTCAGGATTTCTGAAATCTGTTCAGCGGATTCCGGCCAAACGCCGCACTCGGGTCTGTGGTGATGTTCCGAAGCATCATAGGAGTAAGAGACCAGATCGATGAGTTGGTCCGTATAATTCTTTTCTCCCACGATATCAATCAATCCTTTCTTGACGAGATCTTCCATGACACACCCCGGTCTTACAACCTAGACTTTCTGCCATGTACCAAAATATAGGATATTCTGATACTGGAGTACTTGCATCGATCCTGGAACAATGGAGTGCGGGAATACTGGAATGTTGGTTTTTAAAAAGGATGTTATCCATTATTCCAATACTCCAATATTCCACCCTTCCCATCGGGTCGAAGCCCCTAATTCAAACCAACCACCCGTCACGATTCTTTATCGGATCGAGATGTGAGTTCAAAATCAAATTTACACTCGCCTGTCAGTATCTTGTGTATGTCGCACAAACGGGCGGAATTAAACAGAATCTTTTTTTCCCTTTGGGTGAAGCCGCCCCCCAGATCAATTTGAACGTTGAAAGCCGTAGACCAGGGTTTGCCTTCGAAGACTTCATGGGAGATATGGATATCGGCTCTGTGGAGCTTTATTCCTTTGTGGTCTGCGACCGCAGACATGGTGAGGGCGATTCAACTCCCCAGCGCCCCGACGATCATATCTACGGGGCACATTCCGGTATTCCCGCCGGCATCTTTCCTGGATACCGCGAAGATTCTTTCCCCAACCGTTAACTTTGCTTGGCCGTCTTCCAGACGGATGGTGGATAAATGCCCCATTATGCGTTCACCGCCTCATGCTCGTCTTCTGCAACTGCACGCATTGCCAGATTGACGGGCGCCATGATGATATGAGCCAATCGACTGAAAGGCAGATAGGCGATGAAGGCGCCGGTCAGAACGGCATGCAGATACCAGATATATCCATACCACTTATTGAGTGCGGGACCACCGGAGAAAACCTTGCTAAGACCGTATCCGAGAAATGCCGCGGCCGCACCATCCGGACTTCCGGTCATGGCAATGCGCATGCCTTCAAGGACAAATCCAACCAGTACGATACCGGCAATAAGAGCCAGGGCAGTCCGGTCCTGTTGCGGCAATCCCGTTATCCGGCTACCTTCGGGTTGTCTACCTCTCGTAAAGGCCGCCGCTACACCTATGATAATCATGATGCCGGTTACATCAAAAAGAAGAGCGGTTGCCGGATGGTTCTTATCCAGCATCGCCCACACCGTAGGCCAATTGGGGAGCCATATGGATCCCAACAGTGCAATGATTCCCCAAAAGAATCTGAATGCAAAGGGATAGAAGATTAGCCCGTGAACGAACCATCGCTTTTTGGATTGCCGGTAGAGTCGGCGCTGGAATAATACATCAAGGATCAGCGCCTTTATGATCGGGACAATCTTACCGGAGAATATACTGCAAAAAGCGTTACCAACCAGTGTGAAAAATTTGTGAAAGACGTTTTCTTCGGCTGCTTCTGTTGAATTTGAAAGGGTTCCGGTCAAGAAATAGGAAAACATCATCACCATGCCCACAAGAAATACAGCCAGGGAGAGAAGAGTTGTGGTGTCTCCGGCGGAAAAGGTTGCTGCGTGACAGGGCATGCAAAGAAGACCTTTTGCCGGAAGAACCAAGGCAGCAGCCCCGACCTGATTCTCCAAATGATGGCAGCGTTGACACGCGTCGTATTTATCGGCTCGAGCCATTTGATGAATATTCAAGCCGGCTTCGAGGTTTCTTACGGGTTCCCAGATGATTCTTTGGGATCGGGGATCCTTGACCGGCGTCACATCCGATAAATGACACGCCTCGCAGGAAACGGTAAAATGAGCGGAATGGGCAACCTTTTCATCATGACGCGGATGGCATCCCGTGCACGAACTTCGTTCCTGTTCGGTATGGGGAAAACGGGCGGCTTTTAAATGACAGTCTGCACAGGCATTCCGGGAATGGGAAACGGCCTTATATTCTTCAACACGGATGAGCGGGATCGAATCCGCGGTCAGTTTCTGAGCCGGCGTTCCGGAGTCGCCGTGGCAATCCAAACAGAGTTGATTGAATTTTTTTATGTCCGGGCCGCGGGATATATCCAATATGCCGTGGCATACCATGCATTCGGCGTCTTCTTCCGAAAGTGCCGGCACAACCACAAGTTCGGGCAATGCTTCTTCTGTCCGAAGCGATTTCTCATAATGGGGATCGTGGCATTCGATACAGTTTTCATATTTTGAAGGATCATCGACCGGCTCTGAACCGTGGGTTCCCTCTTGAAGCGTCTCACCGATTTCTTCATGACACTTCAAGCACTGTACTTCCGGATCGAAAAAATCGGACAATCGTTTATTGACATCTTCAGGGTTGGGGTGCAGGTCGGCGTCTGAGACGGCTTCATGACACTCCGAGCACGAATTCGTTCCATGAACGGAATGCAAAAACCGGTTTGAATCGATAAACCATGAAGCCTGTGCATGGGGTACGATCAGGAGGAAAAAGGCTAGGATAAACATCAATCGTACGGTTTTCTTCATTGCTCCTTCCGTTTTAAACAATCGTCGATACCGAATAAGTTTCAATAGCAAACCTAAAAAGTTATTACTCATGTTTCACCCCCACCCATATTGGACCCGTGTCAATTATAGGACGTGAAACATGAGTTATCATCACCTGACTGCACAGGGAAAGAAAAAAAATAATAAAATAAAAAGTATATTTATATACCATCAGAGCCGTATTTAGCAAGGGAAAATATATGCTTTAACGATAAATTATTCCGGCCGAAGAGAAGAAAATAAGGACTTTAGGCCGCTTCACACAACGGATGGCATCATGGCATAGCGGATCGCCTTGACACGTCATTCTCTTTTTCTTATTATCCATCTTACACTTTAGAATAATCGCCGTGCGTTTTGGAGGTCAATGTGAAAGCTGATATTTCAGATATCATCAAAAGAGCGGATATTGAAAACTGGAAAACCATAAAGGTAGCGTACGGGGAGGATTTCCTCGATATTCGTGTACCGCAAAACTGCGTTACCCTGCAAATGAAAAAGATGCCCTGTTTGACGCATTCCAAAGAAGAGATTTCAAACGCTTTAAACAATCCCGTGGGATCTCCCGCCATTCCTGAAATCATTCGTTCCAAGGGAAAACCGGTGGAAGAGATGACCGTCTGCATCACCGTGTCGGATATCACACGGCCGGTTCCGTATAAAGGCGAGAACGGAATTCTCCTCCCCTTAACGGAGATTATTGAGGGTGCGGGGGTTAAGACGGAAAATATTGTCATCGTCATCGGAAACGGAATGCATCGGCCCAGTACTGCTGAAGAAAGACTTCATATGTACGGAAAAGAAATTGTGGATCGTTACCGGATTGTGGATCATGACTGCGAAGATATGTCCACAATGGTGCTGGCAGCCCGTACCACGAGAAATACCGAGGTTTATCTCAATAAGATCTTTTATGAATCGGATGTGAAAATTATCACAGGGCTTGTGGAGAGTCATTTTATGACGGGGGTGTCGGGTGGAAGAAAAGCCGTCTGCCCGGCGCTGGTAAACACCATGACCATTCAAAAATTTCACGGGGTCGATTTTCTGGAGCACCCGAATGCAACCAACCTGGTGTTGGAGGGCAATCCATGCCATGAAGAGTCTTTGGAAGTGGCCAAAACCGTGGGTGTGGATTTTATGATCAGCACCACACTTGACAATGCCCTGTGCATTACCGGTGTTTTCGGCGGTGATTTG
>Ga0180009_10002263_pt1 | contig 22729 bp, 21 predicted proteins | sample OS_PC_MetaG_FD_123537 | JGI IMG/M metagenome (GOLD analysis project Ga0180009, IMG submission 123537) | Groundwater microbial communities from the Aspo Hard Rock Laboratory (HRL) deep subsurface site, Sweden - OS_PC_MetaG | ecosystem: Environmental > Aquatic > Deep subsurface > Groundwater...
ATTTTTCCAATTTTCTAAAGCTCCCACCAAATTGCCCAGGTGAAGCTTTCCCGATGGCCGCATTCCGCTCAGCACTCGCTGCTTGGACATTTTATTAACGTCAATCTCCTTTCTAAGTTAAAAGTTAAAATTTAAAATCAAAAAACCTCTGGTAATCATTCTTGCTGACTTCGTAAAAGATCTAAAAATGCTCTTTTTGGTCGTTCCCGTGAAAACGGGAATCCAGTATTTTAAAACAGTTACATTCCTTCTGGACTTCCGCTTCCGCGGGAGTGACGTCTTTTTTACGAAATCATCATTTTTACGAAAAAAAGATTTACCGCTTCTCCTATTCTATACTCTTAACGGATGGTCTTGTTTAGCGAATTTTTGTTGCACATATTCAATTTCCTCTTGACGACTGTGCAATTTTCCATCGAGTCGGGCCCGTAAAAGGTCCTGGAATATTTCGGCATAGATCGGCCCGGGGGTATAACCCATCCGGCTCAAATCTTGGCCACCCAAGGAAACCCGGGTGGGCTTCAATCCGGTAAAGTAGAGAGAGAGAGCTTTTTTCACTTCCTCGGATTCGGTCTTCCCCATGGCGTAAAGTAAAAAATCAGTGGGTAAGGGATGCAAGAGAAAATAGATATCGCTTCGGCCCGGGGAAGATGAACGAGAAAGCTGCTCGACCACCTGGATCGCCATTCGCCTGTGCTGCGGGAAAGTGGTGCGAAATTTTTCCGAGAGGGAAAGCCGGTTCAGAAGTTCTTGAATATCTTTCTCGGAGAGGTGGTCCACCAGTCCCAGAAAGGCTACCAACCACTTTTCGTGGCGCTCTCCGGTAAATAAAAGATTATACCAGGACAGTACGCTGTCCAGCCTCTGGAATAAATTTTCAACGCCGCGATCCGCTTTCAATTTGGCATGAAAAATTTTCAAAATACCATAATCACTCAACCGCTTAACTACGGTAAAAGGCTTGTCCTCTGTAAGGCAGAGGATTAATTCCCGAAAAAGTCGCCGGTCGGAGAGTTGACTGAATAATTCCAGGCGCACCGCGTTTTCCATGAGCATCTGCGTATGTTTGGCGATTTGGAAGCCGATGCGCTGCTCGAAACGCAGAGCCCGAAAGACGCGGGTAGGATCCTCTACGAAGCTCAAATTATGGAGGACCCGGATGAGCCGCTCTTTGATATCTTTCTGACCCCCAAAAAAATCAATCAGCTCTCCGAAGTGTCGGGGTTGCAAGTGGATGGCCAATGCGTTCACCGTAAAGTCGCGACGGAAAAGATCCAATTTGATGGAACTATGTTCCACGCGCGGTAAAGCAGCCGGATGGTCATAATATTCCAGGCGGGCCGTGGCCACGTCGAGACGGTGGCCTTGGGGAAAAACCAAGGTGGCCGTCCCAAATTTTTTGTGCACCTGGATTGCGCCTTTTTCTTCCTGAGCCAAGGCTTGGGCCAAGCGGATGCCGTCCCCTTCCACCACAACGTCAAGGTCATAATTTTCGTAACGCAGGATCAGGTCGCGTACAAATCCTCCTACCGCGTAAACCTGGGAATCCATTTCCTCAGCTTTTTGGCCAATGCTCTTTAGTAAAGTGAGCACGCCGGGAGGCAACCGCTCCTCCATGAGCTGGAGAATCCATTTCTTCCTCGGCTGGATCATGGAAAGGTTCTGTTCGACAAAAGCGTGAGGGGGCCGATTGGCGCTGATGTATAGCCAGCGTAACAAATCCGTCCGGGTGATGGCTCCCACCAACTTGTCCCTTTCCAGCACGGGAAGAAAACGCTGGTTGTTGCCCACAATCAGGTCCTGAACTTTAGACAGCGTCGTTCGGGGATGGACCGTAGCGAACTCGCTGCTCATATAATCCCGCACCGGTGAGTTTTTGAACCCATGGAAGGAAGCTTTTTCGATAATCTGCCGGGAAATCAAGCCGGCGACCTTACCCTTTTCCATCACCGGTAGGACATTGATATTATAGCGGGTGAGGAGCTCGCCCGCTCGTTCGATGGTCTCGGTGGCTTCCACCATTTTAACGGGAAAGGACATCAGGTCGCGGGCCAGCTTTACGGGATGGATCCGCCCCTCCAGGTAGTTCAGCAATTTTTCTTCCACCTGGGGAAGGTTCATCCCCTTGATGGTAGCGGAAGCCGCCGTGGGGTGTCCTCCTCCGCCAAAAGCTGCCGCAATTTCCCCCACGTTGACCTCGTCCAGATTGCTCCGGGCCACAAAATAAATCCGATCCTCCATCTCGGCTAAGGCGAAGAGGACAGGGATATTTTCCATGTCCCTTAACTTGTGCACCAAAAGGGCAAAATCGCCCACGTATTTATCGGAGGAAGCTTTGGCCATCACAATCTCCAAACCTTTTACCACGTAGCGGGTTGCGGTTTGGATCAGTTCGTTGAGCAAGGAAATTTGTTCCGAGGTGAGTTCGCGGGTGATCATGTTGGATACCATATTCAAGTTGGCACCCTGGGAAAGCAAAAAAGCCGCTGCCTCATAGTCTTCCACCGTCGTCGAAGAAAAGGTAAACGATCCTGTATCCTCATAGAGGCCTAAGGCCATGACTGTGGCTTCCTCAGGCGTAAGAGAAATTTTTTTTTCTTTTAGGATCTGGGTCAAAATCGTCACCGTAGCCCCCACCTCACGAACGTGTTCTGTTTTTCCGCGAAGGTCCTCCGGAGAGGCCGGGTGGTGGTCAAATATATGCACTTCCATTCCGGGGCGCAAAGCCAATTTGGCGAACTTTCCGATTCTTCCCGGTTGGCGGGTGTCTACCAGAATCAACCGCCGGACTTTGTCCAGGTCAATGTTCTTAATGCGTTCGGTTTCAAAAACATAGAAAGTCGACTGAATAAAAAAATCCCGCAGGTTTTTCTCCTGGGAACCCGGAAAGACCATGGCAGCCTGGGGATAAAGCTTCTTGGCCGCTAACATAGAGGCCAGGGAATCGAAGTCCGCGTTGATGTGCGTGGTGATCACGTCCATGATTTCAACCCCGGGGGTGATATTTCTGGTGCTGTTGTTTCAGGTGTTCCCGGGAAACATGGGTATATATCTGGGTGGTAGCTATGTCCACATGCCCGAGCATGGATTGAACCGACCTCAAGTCTGCTCCTCTTTCTAAGAGATGCGTGGCGAAAGAATGGCGCAGCATATGGGGCGTGGTGCGCTTATAAATCCCCGCGGCTTGGGCATGTTTCCGTAGAATCTTCCAGAACCCCTGGCGAGTGATTCCTCGCCCTCCCCTTCCGAGAAACAAAGTGGCCTGGGTTGACTTCTGAGCCATAAGACTCCGTGGCCCTTTCAGGTAGCCCTGCAGTGCCCGGCGAGCAGCGCCCCCGATAGGCACAATCCGCTCTTTCGATCCTTTCCCTTTGGTCCGCACATATCCCACTTCCAGGTTCACATCATTCAGCGAAAGGTGAATCAGCTCAGAAACCCGGAGACCAGTGGCATAAAGAAGCTCCAGCATCGCCCGATCGCGGATTCCTAAAGGCTGAAGGGGGTCAGGCTGCTGTAATAAATTTTCAACCTCCACGGAGGACAACACCGAAGGGAGCTTGGGGGCAAACTTAGGGTTTCGCAGACGACGCAGGGGATTCTCCTTTACGGCCCGCTCCTCCACAAGAAATTTATGGAAACCCTTCAGGGCGGAAAGGACTCGGGCTTGGCTTCTGGCCGAGAGGCCTTTCCGCCGCAGATGGCGGAAATGTCCCATGGCTTGTTCGACCGAACTGCCCTCAACGCTAGCGATACCCCGTTCCCGTAAAAAAAAAGCGTATCCCTGAAGATCCCGGGCGTACGCTTCGAGCGTATTCCGGCTCAACCCTTTTTCCACGGTTAGGTGGTGCAAAAAATTGTCTATCCAGAGATCCAAGGTGTCGTTCATGGCTAATAGTTTGCTCCGCGCGCATTCTATTCTAACACATCGGTTTCTTATTTCAATTTCTTTCTCCCCTTTTTAGCGGGATTCCGTTAGGTATCTATCTGGGTTTATCAACGCTGACCATAGTCTATGGCATAACCCGTACCTCTTGTCCAGTACAACGATTTCCCTCCTCCGGGGCCGAAAAATATTATTAATATAAAGGAATTGAATCAACCGGTCGATAAATTTAGTGATCTACGGTTCGTTATCAATTCACTTGACATTTTTAGTTTTTTCCAGTGTAATAAAACTGTTTTTCCCCTCAGGAGGAACGAAAAAATGGACATTTCTGAACTTTTAATCTTCGTGCAAAAAGAAAACGCCTCCGACCTGCACTTAAGCGCTGGGGAATCGCCTATGGTTCGGATCCACGGCGAGATGAAGCGCATTGAGATGCCTCCTTTATCTAAGGAAGATTTGCATATGATGCTCTATGACATCCTCAATGACCAGCAGCGGAAGCGATTCGAGGAAATTCACGAATTAGATTTTTCTATCAACCTGAAAGGAGTTGCCCGCTTCAGGGTCAATGCCTTTCGCCAGGCCCGAGGAGAAGGAATCGTCTTTCGGGTTATTCCCTCGAAAATTTTGACCTTGGAACAATTGGGTTTACCCAAAACCCTCCGGGAGGTCACGAAGAACGAGCGGGGCCTGGTTCTGGTTACCGGCCCCACCGGGAGCGGAAAATCCACCACCCTGGCGGCTATGATCGATATCATCAACAATTCCCTCAAAGGCCACATCATTACCATCGAAGACCCCATCGAATTCGTCCACGAATCCAAAAAATGCTTGATCAACCAACGGGAACTCGGTTCTCATACCCACAGTTTTTCCAATGCTTTGCGCAGCGCCCTTCGTGAGGATCCGGACATTATCCTGGTGGGAGAAATGCGCGACCTGGAGACCATTTCTCTGGCGTTAACCGCAGCCGAGACCGGCCACCTGGTTTTCTCCACCGTGCACACCAGCGGGGCGTCGAAAACCGTCGACCGGATCATTGACGTTTTTCCGGCAGCCCAGCAGGACCAGGTTCGGGCGCAGTTTGCTGAATCTATCCAAGCCATTGTTTCCCAGGTGCTCCTGAAGCGGCGAGATGGACGGGGGCTCGTTCCGGCCCTGGAGATCATGATCGGCACTCCAGCGGTGCGCAACCTCATCCGGGAAGGCAAGGTGGCTCAGCTTCCTTCCTCGATCCAGACCGGCCAGAAATTCGGCATGATCACCCTGGACCAATCCCTGAAAGAGCTGGTAAGTAGGGGCATCGTAGACAAAGAGCAGTGTTTCTATTTTGCCAGCAGCCCGAGCGTTTTCAACTCGTAAGGAGGTTACGGGAATGAGTACCAACATTCGTGAGCTTGTGGAAGAAATGGTCAGGCGGGATGCTTCCGACCTTTATATCACGGTGGACAGCCCCCCCATGTACCGGGTCGAAGGAGTTGTTGCCCCCTGGGGGAGTCGTAAATACCTTCCCGAAGAAACCGAAACCATGGCCTTCTCTCTCATGAGCATGATCCAGAAAACGTACTTTGCTCGCAGGTGGGAAATGAACCTGGCCGTTGCCTATCCCGATCTCGGGCGGTTTCGGGTAAATATCTTTCGTCAACGGGGTTTTTTCGGGTTGGTCATGCGGCATATTAAGATTTATATCAAGACGATAGACGATCTCGGCTTGCCGCAGATCTTCAAAAATATTGCGATGACCAAGCGAGGCCTGGTGCTGGTCGCCGGTCGGACCGGTTCGGGGAAATCCACTACTCTGGCGGCCTTAATCGATCACCGCAACTCCAACGCTCCAGGTCACATCGTCACCATTGAGGATCCAATAGAATTTGTCCATACCCATAAAAAATCCATCATTACCCAAAGGGAAATTGGGATCGACACGCATGGGTATGGCAGCGCCTTAAAACACACTCTGCGCCAGGCTCCGGATGTGATCCTGATCGGTGAAGTCAGGGACGTCGAGACAATGGAAGCGGCCATTGATTACGCGGAAACCGGGCACCTTTGCCTGGGAACCATTCATGCCAATAACGCCAATCAAACGATTGAGCGCGTCATGAATTTTTTCTCGTCGGAAAGGCACATGCAAATCTATTTGCAGCTCGCTCTGAATCTCCGGGCCGTCATTTCCCAACGATTGATCCCCCGTATCGATGGCATGCGGGTCGCCGCCGTGGAAATTCTCCTGGATACCCCCCGGGTCAAGGACCTGGTCCAAAAAGCGCAGATCGAACTCATAAAAGAAGCCATGGCGGAAGGAAATCTGGAAGGCATGCAGACTTTCGATCAATCCATCTTCGACCTTTACCGGCAGGGAACCATTGACTACGACAACGCCATTGCCTATGCGGATAGCTCGAATGACCTGAGACTGCGTATCAAGATGGAAGAGATCGGCGAAAAGAAAGAAGCCAAGGACATGGGCTTGAGAATCAAATCTGAATTTCGGACGTGAAGCAAGTCCGGAAGTTGTTGAAGTCAACTCATCCGGTCGAGAATCTTCCAAGCGTTTTCCTGCATTCGCTCGAAATCCTCGTTCGTAAGACCGGCTCCCAGGGCTATTTTCAAGGCATAGTCCTGGGAGATCAAGTCATCGGGTGCGTGGGTATCTGTATTTAAGACCAGGGAAGTCCCTACTTTTTTAGCCAGGCGGGCCACATGCCCGTTGGTCAGACTGTGTCCCTTCCGCGCCGTGATCTCTAAAAAAACCCCCTTCTCTCTGGCCAGGACCACTTCTTCTTCGGTGATCAAACCGGGATGGGCCAGAATATCAACTCCGGCAGCGATGGCCCGCTGGTTGGTACCCGGCGGCACAGGTTCAACTACGGTTTCACCATGGACGAGAACGATCTGAGCCCCCAAGGACCTGGCTCGAACCGTTAAGGGGGAAATGAGATCGAGAGGAATGTGGGTGAGCTCCACACCGGGGATGGCTCGTACCTGCCAGTGGGGGTTTAGATCCCGGCAAACTTGAACCACCCTGGGAATTACCCAATCGAGGTTGGAAGAATCCGCATGATCCGTTATCGCCACGGCTTGGCAGCCGATGACCAAAGCTCGGCGGACCAACTCCGATGGTAAAAGTTCCCCATCGCTAAAAAGGCTGTGAGTGTGGAGGTCAATCATAAAATTTCTTCTCCCCGCAGGCTGTGGGCGTAAGCCTTTTGAATTCTAAGCTGCACGATCGAACCTGAGGCTAGAGTTTTTCCCGGAAAATTGACGATGTGGTTGGTGCGTGTCCTTCCCATGTTTTCCTCGGGATTGGCTTTACTTCGTCCCTCCACCAATACTTCCACATCTTTTCCTTCCCAGGCCTTATTCCGCTTCCAGGTAATCTTCCTCTGTAGAGCCTGCAACTCTACCAACCTGCGCTGGGCAATTCCTTCTGGAACTTTTTCATTAAAGAGAGTGGCCCGGGTACCCGGTCGATCTGAATATTTAAAAGAAAAAAGATCATCGAATTGTACCTTCTCGATCATCTCCATACTGGCGTGAAAGTCTTCTTCTTCTTCCCCCGGAAATCCTACGATCATATCGGTCGTTACGCTGATTCCCGGGCAGGACTGACGAAGGTCTCTAATCTTCTCCAGGTAAAATCCGGGGGAGTAACTTCGGTTCATTCGTTGCAGGATGCGGGCAGATCCGGATTGTAGAGGGAGATGGATGTGTTCACAAAGTTTGGGGAACTTGCCAAAGGCTTTGATCAGGGGAGTGGAAAGGTCTTGGGGGTGCGAAGTAGTAAAACGGATGCGCTCTATACCGGCAATTTCCTGGACCGCCTTTAAAAGCTCCACGAAATCCAAATCTCCCGGCGATGTCTGGCCGTAGGAATTCACATTCTGTCCAAGCAGGGTAACCTCTTTAACTCCTTGGGATGCAAGGGATTGGATTTCCTTTAAGATCTCCTGGCTGGCTCGACTTACCTCCCTGCCCCGGACATAGGGAACGATACAAAAAGAGCAGAAGTTATCGCATCCCTGCATAATGGAGACGAAAGCTACAACCGTGGAAGAAGAAGGAAGAGAAAAGGGAAGCGTAGCATAAGGATCCAGTCGGCCGTTGAGGTTCACGGCAAGGCCTCGTTTACCGAAAGCTTCCAGGTCATTAAGGAGTTCAGCGATCCGGCTGATTTCTTTCGTTCCCACTACAAAGTCAACGTGGGGAAAACGTTGCAGCAAAGCCTCACCTTCCTGCTGGGCCAGACAGCCACCGATACCAATGATCATCTTTGATTTCTTTTTTTTTAGAACCCGCAATCGGCCCAGAGCACTATAGACTTTCTGCTCCGGCTTCTCGCGGACACTACAGGTATTTAGGAAGACCAAATCCGCTTCGGAAGGATTCTCAACCAGGTGGTAATTTTTCGCGGCCAGCAAATGGGCAATACGTTCCGAGTCGTAAACGTTCATCTGGCAACCGAATGTTTTAATGTAGAGTTTTTTCGGGGGCATAGTAAAAAAAGATTAACACCTCCTCAACCCTCTGTCAAATTCAGATTGGCGAAAAAAAAATGGTTCGGAGTTCAGAGTTCGGAGTCGGGAGTTTTAAAAAATTCAAACACCCGAGCCCCAAATTAAAATTTCCGAACTCCGAACTCATTACTCCGAACTACTCATCGGGCAGACTGTAGGATGCAGTGCAGAAGAACATTGCCACCGGCTTCGCAGTCTTCCCATCGTGTATTTTCTACTTCAACATGGCTTCGTCCCCCGATACTCGGAACGAATATCATGGCGGTGGGGGCCACCTGACTCATATAAGTGGCATCATGCCCGGCTCCGCTGACTAAAGAATAACTGGGATAGCCGAGTTGTGCGGCTATTTTCCCAACTTGGGTTACAAGGAATTCATCGAATGGGGTATGCTCTACTTTCCAGATCTTCTCGATCCGGGCAGGGCAATTCCTTTTGGTAGCAATTTTTTGGAAACCGGTTTGCAATTCTCCCTCAGCCCGATCTGTGAGTGGGTCATCCCAAGAGCGAATATCAACGGTAAAATGGACTTGGCCTGGAATGATGTTCCTGGAATTGGGATCGTTATGGATTTCTCCAACGGTCGCAACCATATTTCCCCCCATTTGGGCCGGTAAAGCTTCTACCTGCAAGATCATCTCTGCGGCAGAGCACAGCGCATCATTCCTGCCTTCCATGGGAGTTGGGCCAACCTGGTTCGCTTTTCCCTCGATGAAGACATCGTACCAGCGGATACCTACAATACCCTGAGGAATCCCGATCTTCTTGCCCACTCTTTCCAGGATAGGTCCTTGTTCGATATGTAATTCAAAATAGGCATATACCGGCCACCGTTTAGCCAAAGCTTGGCCTTTATATCCAATCCTCTCCAGCTCTTCTCCAATTTTTTTTCCATGAAAATCCTTGCGGGCATAGGCCCAATCTCTTTCCAATTTTCCTGTCCAAACCCCAGAACCCGCCATCGCCGGTGAAAACCTGGAGCCCTCTTCGTTCGTCCAATCGACGATCATGATGGGCCTGGTGTTTTCAATTTGGTTTTCCTGGATCGTGCGCATGACTTCCAGGGCTCCCATGACGCCTAAAATCCCATCAAAACGGCCTCCCTTAGGCTGGGAATCGATATGGGAACCGCTCATTACGGGAGGCAAGTTGTCTTTTTTCCCGGCCCGCCGGCCAAAAATATTGCCCATTTCGTCTACCGCGACTTCCAACTCGATTTCCTGCAGCCATTTTATGAGTAAATCCCTTGCTTGCTTATCTTCATCTGACAGGGCCAAGCGATGAACCCCACCTCCAGAAGTTCTTCCGATTTCCGCCATTCTTTCCAATGTACTTTTTAGGCGTTCACCGTTTATTCTCAGGTCTCTTATGTCCACGGGCTTCCTCCTTTCTGCTCCATTTTCTTAAGTCTTTAACACACTTTTAAAAAATATTCTTCTGAAATTAAGATGTTGCTTGATCTAGGGCATCCAATTATTTATTTTTCATTCAAAATCTTGCCGATTTGCTATCTGAATAAAATTCCGTTATCCTATATAATTATGAGCACGATCATCATAACGGCAACTATAGCCCTGATGCTCATCGGCCTTATCGGTTCCGTTCTTCCCTTTATTCCTGGGTCTCCCCTGATTCTACTCGGCGCTTTCATCTATGCCTGGCATACAGATTTTTTGGTGGTAACCTGGGGGACTTTGTTAATTCTTCTGGTCTTTGCGATTCTGAGTCAAAGCCTGGATTACTTGGCCTCCATCATGGGGGCGAAGAAGTTCGGAGCCAGCCGGTGGGGCATGATCGGTGCCTTTCTGGGGGGAATCATCGGTCTATTTAGCGGTGGAATCCTGGGAATTATTATCGGCTCCTTTATCGGCGCGCTCCTGATGGAATTCCTGCACGGCCGGGATTGGCATGCCTCCCTAAAAATCGGGCTGGGGACTTTGGTTGGTTTTCTCGGGGGGTCCATAGGCAAAATAATCATGGCGCTCACCATGGTCGGAATCTTTTTGGTTAAAATCATTGGATAAAATTACTGACGTTATTGAAAAGGAGGTAGGAAAATGCTTTCCAGGGAAGAGATCAAAGCCGTTTTAAAAAAATGGATTCAGGCCTGGGATGAACATGACCTAAATGGAGTCATGGACCTTTTTCATGAAGATGTATTATTTGAGAATTGGACAGGGGGAAAGGCCCGAGGCCAGAAGGCTCTGCGCCAGGCATGGGAACCCTGGTTTAAGAATCATGGGGGATTTCGATTCAGGGCCGAAGATTTATTTATCGATGAAGCCGAGCAAAAGGTCCTTTATCAATGGCAGCTCGATTGGCCGTCCAACGAAAAAGGATTCGAAGGGAAGCCGGAGCGAAGACGCGGGCTTGACGTTATCCATTTTCGGGGGGGAAAGATTATCGGCAAGTTCACCTATTCCAAGACCACGGTCGAGATAGACGGGAAAAGAGTGAAATTGATTGCGGAAAGGGATTCTTGCGGTTCCTCATAGGGTATCTTGAGACTTTGAACCTTTTAATAATATCCCCAAGACCTCCTTACCATTTTCCCAAATCTCTTCCCATTTCCTTTGCCGCGAGTTTACGCCGCCTCCAGGGACTTGTCAAAAAAACTAAGTAAACTCGCGGCAAGGTGACCTTCGGTCACCTTGCACGCTCGCATTCTCAGGCGGGGCATTGACCCCGCCCTCGACCAAAGGGATGCGGCGCCCCTTTGGAAACCCAGCCATTGGTTCCCCGCAGCAAGCTGCGGGGTATCAATAACTACTAATAATATGTCTCCGAAATTTGATGATCTCGTAAAAAGCCGTCACTCCGAAAGCAGTCCCGCCTGCGGCGGGATGGATTCCCGCTTTCGGGAATGACGAAAATGGGATAAAAAGGACTTTTTATGAGATCATCAATAATTTATATCTGGTTGATTTTATTGGTGCCCCCGGGGTGACTCGAACACCCGGCGCAGGGATTAGGAATCCCTTGCTCTATCCACCTGAGCTACGGGGGCTTTGAATTTTATCTTATCATGGCCTTGGATTTTTCAAGAAATTATTTTAGGGAGAGGTCGAAACTCCAGTTTCATACCCTCCCCTCTTTTGCGCAAGAAAATGTTCCCTTTCCATTTCTGGTCATCAGGGTGGGGAAAATCTTTGCGGAAATGGACGCCCCTGCTTTCTTCCCGCATCAATGCGCTTTGCAGGACCATTTCGGCAACGAGGAGGGCGTTTTCTACTTCCATCTTCTCCAGGATTTCCTTCGGGCTTTCGGTCTTGGCCCGAGGCAAATCTTCTTGCTTCATTCTCTTCAAGGCCCCCAAAGCCGAAGACAATCCGCTTTCTTCCCGCAAGATTCCCCCTTCCCTCCAGAGAATCTCCCCAATTTTTTTCCGAATTAATCTTGGCGGTAAATCAGCGGCTGAGGGTACCCATTTCTTCTGGAAAGAATTCAGACGCCCGTTAAGCAAATCGTGAGCGCCCTTTGCCCAATCCTGCTCAATAACCCATGCCCCCGCCGTTTTTCCAGCACGATATCCAAAAACCTGGGTTTCACTCAAGGCATTTCCGCCCATACGGTTGGCTCCGTGAAGCCCGCCCACGGTTTCACCAGCGGCATAAAGCCCGACAACCCCCGTTCGCCCATCTTGGTCTGTCGACACCCCCCCCATAAAAAAATGGCACATAGGATAGATGCGCAGGGGTTTTACTGAACCAGCCAGGTATTTCATCAGCATGTCCCGCTGGGCCCGGACCAGGCTATTCTGAAGCCAATCTTTCTCCGATAGCGACCTCAAGTCGATAAACACCTCCCTTCCTTCCATCTCCTCTTTGAAGATGGCCAGGGAAAATGAATCCCTTGAACGGACCGCTACCGGTTTCTCTGTGATTTGGTATTTTTTCAGAATATCCTCCCCCAAGGAATTGGTTATCCTTCCCATATCCGCTAAAGGAGGAGCAATGAGGAGCGCAGGTTTTCCAGGTTCGGCTAAGCCCACGGGGATGAACTGGACAAACTCCATATCCCGGAGTGGGCAGCCAGCATGGAAGGCTAAGGCATATCCATCCCCGGTAGCGCGTACAGGATTATCATGACGCAAGTACAGGGCTCCCCCTCCACCGCTGGCAAGAATCACCGCTTTGCTCAGGAAGGCGATCGCCTTTCCCTTGCGAAAATCGAAACCTACTGCCCCCACGATTTTTCCCGATTCGGTCACGAGCTCAGTGACGATAACCCAGGGTAAGGAAGAAACTCCCTGCTTCATGGCAGTCTCGGCCAAAATGTTAGCCAAAGGGGCTCCCGCAGCTGTCGGCCTTCCCAGGCATCGATACCTTCCTTTTTGCCATTCTCCTACCAGTCCAAATTGCTCTAATTCCCGGACTCGTTCCGGGGTCTCATTCACTAAAATCTCCACAAGTTCGTTTACATTAACCCCCTTACCTGTCTGAAGGGTTAATGCCAGGTGAGCTTCCGTGGAGAGTCCACCTACGGCCAGGGTGAAGGCGCCTGCCGATAAATACGTACAAGTGGATTTTCCCATTGGAGTTTTTGAGACCAAGAGGACTTCGGCTCCTTTTTCTCTGGCGGCCAGTGCGGCCCGCATACCAGCGCCTCCCCCCCCAATGACCAGAATATCCGTTTTAATGATTTCCATATATTGCTCCCACTTTTATGAGCACTCTCGGCTAAACCAGGATAAACTTGAAAAGCACAAGATATTAATTTTTTTAGATAACTGCCTTTTGCCTACCCTTTCCATATTTGGTTGTAAATTTATGGAGATTGGCGGGAAGGAGGCAGGAAAATGCTGAATGCCGGCCAATCGGCGGGAAATGTTTTACCGATATCCACCTAGGTAATATTTCTTGATGTGTTCGCTTTGTAAAAGATCGCTGGCCTTGCCTTCCAAAGCAATTTTTCCGTTTTCCAGGACATAAACCCGTTGGCTGATTTCTAATGAAAATTGCACATTCTGCTCGACCAGAAGAATAGCCATTCCCCGGCGATTGATTTCTCTTACGGTCTCGAAAGTTTTAATAACCAAGAGGGGTTGCAGACCAAGGGAAGGTTCGTCCAGGAGCAATAACGTCGGCCGAGACATGAGAGCCCTGCCGATGGCCAGCATTTGACGTTCCCCTCCACTCAAAGTTCTGGCTTTCTGCTGAATACGTTCTTCCAGTCGGGGGAAGAGCTGGAAAACTTCTTGGAGAGTTGCTTTTCTTTGGGATCTGGCAGGTTCGGTGCATGAACCCATTAACAGGTTATCCAGAACGGTCATATCGGGGAAAACGCGCGACCCTTCAGGAACGATGGCCATCCCCAGGCGTACTGTATCTTCAGGAGAAAGCCTGGCCAGGTCCTGGCCTTGGAAGGAAATTTTTCCGTTTTCCTTCCCTCCCTTGGCTGGCTTCAAGAGGTTGACGATACTCTTTAAAAGTGTACTTTTTCCTGCGCCGTTGGGCCCGATGATGGTTACGATTTCTCCGGCTGAAACATAGAGTGACAAGTCCCATAGAACATGGACATCCCCGTAAAAAATGTTGATCCGGTCAACCTTAAGCATGGTTTTTTAGTTGTTGGCCCCTCTCTCCGCTCTTCTCCCCAGAAAACGGACAAGGAAGAGGGGATAAGAAAGTGGTTAGGTATACCGTTTTCCCAGATACGCTTCGATTACTTCCGGCTTTCCCGCCACCTCGATGGGAGTGCCTTCGGCAATTTTCTCCCCGTGGTGGATGACCAGTACCCGATCGGAAATTCCCATGACCGCTTGCATGACATGCTCGACCATAATGATTGTTGCTTGGGTACTCAGGAGTTTTAAAAGCATCAAGGCTTGTTCGATTTCGGCCGGAGTAAGACCGGCCATGACTTCATCGAGGAGTAAAACCTCTGCTCCCGTGGCTAGAACCCGACCTAATTCCAGGCGTCTTCGTAAGGGTGCAGGTATTTTCCCTGCCGGCTCATCGCGCCGTTCATGCAGGCCGACAACCGCTAATATCCGCTCCGCGGCAACATGCGCTTGGGCCATCCCCAGATTCTGTCCATAAAGGGCCGCCACAAGAATATTTTCATATACCGACATGGTGCCGAAGGGCATGGTAATCTGGGACGTTTTGGCAATTCCCAGGCGACAAATTTCGTGGGGGGGGATATGGACGATCGATTTTTCTTTAAAAAGAATTTCCCCTGCGTCGGGGGTATAAAGACCGGTGATGAGGTTAAAGAGCGTCGTTTTGCCAGAACCGTTGGGGCCAATTAATCCCAGGATTTCCCCGGGCCGGAGAACAAAAGAAAAATTGCGGATCGCTTCCAGGGCGCCAAAACGCTTGGTTACCCCGCGGCATTCTAAAAAAGCCATGACGATTTCCCTCTTTTTTTAACAAGGGTGCCAATAATTCCCTGGGGCATCAGAAGGATTACAACTACGATAACCAGCCCTACAATAATTAAATAATCATAGACAAATTTAGCGCCAAAAAATTCTGATATCAGAGTAAAGAAAGTCGCACCAATGACCGGGCCAAGAAGCGTTCCCATTCCTCCCAGGAGGGTCATGATGACCATCTGGATGGTGCGCATCACATTGAAAACATCGTCGGGAATGATATAGGTTAACCAGTAAGCTTCCACTCCTCCGATACATCCGATAAGACTCGAACTCAGGATATAGGCACGGATTTTAATCTGGAGCGCGGGAACACCCGTCAACTCTGCGGCCTGTTCGGCATCCTTTATGGCTCGCAAGCCATACCCCAGCTTACTTTTTTGGATCACGGCGGTCAAGGACACCACCAACCCCATGAAAAAAAGCATGACATAATAGAAAAAAATTCCCGAGGGGGGAGAGGGAAGAGTTAGACCGTGAGCCCCTCCGAAAAAATCTATACCCAGCACTCGATCACTCTCGAGCACAACTTGTTTCAGCGCTTCCGCAGCTGCAAAGGTGGCAATGGCGAAATAGGCTCCCTGAAGCCTCAGGGTTGAAAGACCGATGACCAGGGATAACGCCGCGCATATCCATCCGGTCATAAAAACGCTGAGCAAAAATGGAAACCCGCCTTTCAGCATGAAAAGGGCGGTGCAGTAGGAACCAACGCCGAAATAAGCCACCGGGCCGAAGTCGATGTATCCGGTGGAGCCTGACATCAGATTCCAGCAGCCCGCCAGCGCAACCCACATAAATATGAGACTGAGAAGACGCAGCCGGTATCCCGCCATTCCCAACAACGGAATGAGCAACAGGATAACTCCTAAAACCAGGAGGGGAAGCAAAATACCGTTCAATCCTGCGCGCCTCATAAGCATTATGATCCTTTACTCCACTCCACAACTCCTTTTCCGAGGATGCCTTGCGGCCGGGTAACGAGCATAATAAGCAGCAGAAAAAAAGTAATGGCCACCGATATCCCTGCGGTGAGGTAGGTTGTGGCCAGGGATTCCACAAGCCCTAAAATGATCCCTCCCCACAGGGTTCCAGGAACGTAACCCATTCCACCCAGAACTACGACACAAAACGCCGTGATGGTGAAAGGAAGCCCCATCTGGGGATGAATGACAAAGGTGAAAGAAATCAGAGAGCCGGCCAAGCCGGTTATAGCCGCGGCCAGAGCAAAGGTGAGGGTGTAGATTTTAAATATTTTTACCCCCATGAGCTGGGCCATTTCCCGATCTTGCGCCGTGGCCCGGATTAACCGCCCAGTTTCTGTACGATAGAGGAGGAAATAGAGGCCGAGAATAACCACCATGGCCATAATAAAGGTGGCTAAGCGAGAGTAAGGTATAACCAGCCCTGCGAAGCTCATAGTGAGGCCCGAATAAGAAGTTTGCACGGTACGAAAGTCGGCGGTCCAGGCCCTCAAGGCCAGATTCGAAAGCACCAGATGAAGCCCGAAGGTCAAGAGATAGGACATGATCGGAGGTGAACCCACCAGGCGATTGATGGTCAGCCGCTGCAAAAAAAAACCGAGAAAGAAAAGGATCAAAAAGGTAAAGGGAAGCGTGAGAAAGGGGTCTATTCCTGCCAGAATAAAAATCCAGTAGGTAATAAACGCCCCTAACATTACGAAGTCACCATGACTGAGATTCACTACGCCCATGACTCCGAAAGCGAGGGAGAAGCCTGCGGAGCAGGCCGCGTAAATTCCTCCTAAAAGGAGCCCATTAATCAACGATTGCCAAAAAAGAATCATAAAAAAATTACCGGCGGGGTTCCCTTATCTTTTTTTCCATGGCTTCATAGGATAGACGGGCTTTCCTTCAGCCGTATCCGGCGGGAAAACATGAACCAGCTTTCCCCCTTGAACCTGAACCACCACTGGAGGATGAATTTCGTTAGCTCCGTCGGGGCCAAAACGGATCGGGCCATAGAAATTGTCAAAGCGCTTCGAATAAAAAAACTTCATAATTTTTTCCCGGTCGGCGTCTTTCAGCGGGGGGGTGAATTCGAGTTCCTGCAAGGCTTGCAGCTGCACCAGGGCCCCGGCTACGCTGGCCGCTTCCACAAAATCAGGAGCCCGTCCAAAGCGCTTGATGTATTGGTTGTTGAAATCTCTGGCCGTGCCGAACACATGATCCCGGTAAGGCAGGTTCGGGGTCCATTCCGAGGCCGCAAAAACGTATTCCCCATCCTTTCCAAGGGAATTCAGAAAATCCGGAACCGTTGGGCCGTAACTGAAAAAAACCCCTTGGGGCGTAAAATCAACTTCTTTTAAACCTTTCATCACGCGGATGGCGACCAGGGAATGGGACCCGACCAAAAGCACATCGGGTTTCTTCCCCTTTACTTTGTTAAGCAGGGAATTGTAGTCGGTCATGGCCATGGGGAAAAGCTCAAAATGGATAACCTTAATCCCGAACTTGGGGGCATAGGCTCTAAATCCATCCGCAGCATCGGCGCTGAAGGGAATATTGGCTCCAATGATGGCCGCCGTCGTAGGTCGGGGAGTCAAGGTGGGCAAAATTTCTATACAGCCTCGAACTTCTTCGGGGGCCTTACCCAAAAGGGAAAAATAATATTGGAATCCTCGATCAAAAAGCTTCAGCGTGCTGGCGGCTCCGCAGGTCATGGGATAGCGGAATTTCTCCGAGACCGCGCTGGCCGCGATCACCTGGCTGGAACCGAACCCGCCCAGGATGAGATCCACTTTGTCTTCCGTAATCAATTTTTCCACCAATTTGGCGCTACTCTGCGGTTCGCTTTTATCGTCGTAATAGATTAGTTCCACAGGATAACGTTTCTTTTTGACTTCTATCCCGCCCTGGGCATTAACCGTTTCTTGCCAAAAAAGGTAAGCGTCCTTTACCAAGGCTCCATCCTTGCCAAAGGCTCCCGTCAAAGGAACGGCAAATCCGACCCGGTAAGGCCGTTCGGCCTCAGCGGTTTCTGGAGAGGACCAGAGGAACACCCCGGCCAGAACTACCAATCCTATGGAGAAACTTCGCAAGTTTTTCCTTTTTTTCCCCACTTTCATTTCCCTCCCTCCCACTGAAATGACATCATATTAACAGAAATGGAAGGAGTTAGGCAAAAGAAAAAGAAAATGTCCCTCAACAAAGGGAAGAAGATAGGGAACGATTTCTTCTTGCTGCCTTTTTTCTGATATGTTAACTTGCAGGCATGGCCTTGAAGACCCTGGAATGGAAGAATAATAAACTTTTCCTTTTAGACCAGACCCGGCTTCCCCAGACGGAAGCTTACTATCAATGCGTCAACTATCAGGATGTGGCCAAAGCCATAAAAAAAATGATCATCAGGGGAGCTCCAGCCCTTGGGGTGGCTGCCGCTTTCGGGATGGTCCTCGGCGCTCGCCAGATCAAAACCAAGAACCCCTCCATCCTGAGACGGGAAATCCTCAAAACGGCTCGAATTCTAATCGCCACCCGTCCTACAGCCGTGAATATTGTATGGGCGGTAGAAAGGATGAAGCGGGTGGCTGAAGAAAATCAAAAGCAAGGGGTCTTGGCGGTAAAGGAAAAGCTCCTAAAAGAAGCCACCCAGATCTTAAGAGAAGATGTTGCCGCCAACCGGGAAATGGGTAGACAGGGGCAGATCCTCATCCCGGACGGTTGTTCCATTCTTACCCACTGCAACGCCGGAGCACTGGCGACAGCGGGTTATGGCACGGCCCTAGGGGTCATCCGCGCTGCTGTTGAAGCGGGGAAGCGTATTCATGTCTTTGTGGACGAAACTCGTCCGTTCCTGCAGGGTTCCCGCTTAACGACCTGGGAGCTGATGAAAGACCACATTCCCTGCACATTGATCGCCGACAATATGGCCGGTGCGCTGATGGCCCAGGGGAAAATTCATTTGGCCATTGTGGGAGCGGACCGGATTGCCGCCAATGGCGATGTAGCCAACAAAATCGGAACCTATTCCGTAGCTCGCCTTTGTCAAGTTCACCGGATCCCTTTTTATGTAGCGGCCCCAGTTTCTACCGTGGACCTGGCGATCGACAAGGGAGAAGGGATTCCTATCGAACAAAGACCGGAAGCGGAAATGACCTTTTTTTGCGGCCGGCGCATCACTCCGGAGGGAGTCAATGTTCTAAACCCAGCCTTCGATGTAACTCCCGGCCGGTACATTCGGGCCATCATCACGGAAAAGGGGATCGTGCAAAAACCCTTTAAATCGGGTCTAAAAAAAATACTCGCTTAGGGAGGGAAGGAAAAAATTTCCATTCACTGCCAATCACCCAGCGTCCTGTATTAAAGGATTCAGAATATTCGTTTGTTTCCTAAGGAGGAGAAAATGATTTCTCAATCATTGGTGGAATTGATCGAAAAAAACGCGGATAAGTTGGCAACCCAATGGTTGAAGGATGTAACGAAAAACGTTAACACCCCTTTTTATCACACCTTTCAGGAAGAACTTCTTTTTGAGCGGGCGCGCAACATGTATAAATACCTAAGTCGCTGGCTCAGTGCTTCAACCCCCAAAGAAGAAACGGCAAAATATTACAAAAAATATGGGGAGGACCGCTGCCATGAAAGGTTCCCTCTACCGGAACTGATTTACTCCTTTATCCTTTTTCGTCGCCATCTATGGCTATTCATCCTGCATTCCGGTTTCTACGATAGCGCCTACGAATTGCTGCGCGCCATGGAGTTGAATAACCGGGTAATTCTCTTTTTTGATCGCGCTTTACATAACATGACCCTCGGTTACGAGGAATGCCGGAAAAAGGAAGAATGAATCTTCCCTATAAGAAGTCATAAGTTTGGAGTTATGAGTTCGGAGATTAAATTTAATAGGACGCAGATTTTCGCAGATAACCACAGATGATTATTTTCTTTTTCGTTTATCCTGATAATCTGTGTTTACCCTGTTAGATCGTAAACATCTAAGAGGGTGAATCCGTGTCCAAAAAGGAATTTCCTATACAATTGAATTAACAGCTGTTTTACAATCAGGCGGCTTCTTTAAGGGCCTCTTAAAATCCCAGAAAACCATTTTCCACCGATTCATTACAACTCAAGGTCAAGGTTCGTTAGCCTTGAGGACAGGTAAATCCCCCCGCCCTCTGAATCAATCGTTGCCGCAGGCTCCGCAATTCTTCAAAAATCCATAAGGACGTCCGCTTCTCGGTTGTACCTCGAACCCGGCGGTTTCTTCTCCATCTGCAACTTGCGGGTTAAATTAGTAAGGTGTCCCCGGAATTCGAAAATTGACCTGACCCCAGGCCTAAAGTGTGGCCTGGTCGTGGGCCCTGGGTGGCTTTCCCAGGTAACGCTTAACCTTGATGTCTGCCTCCCTGCCACGAGCCTCGGCAATCTCGTAAGCGGTTTGCATCCGAAGAAGCGTGTCCATCTTCGGGCCGAAAGCTTTCTCGATCCGCAATGCCATGTCTGGCGAGAGCGCGGCGCGGGCGTTGAGAAGGGCAGAGAGAGCGGGCCTGCTCACGCCAAGAACCTTTGCTGCCTGGGTAACGGAGAGACCGAGAGGCTCGATCACTTCCATCCTGATGAACTGTCCCGGGTGGGCCGGGCGTACCATACGCATCATGCTTTTGTTTCCTTTCAATGGTAATCTCGTAATCCAGGTCGAGGATTTCTCCTTCGGTCTGGTCGATTCGGAAGGTGATCCGCCAGTTACGGGTGACGGTGAGGCTCCAGCTTCCCTTGCGGTCGCCGGTGAGCTGGTGGGCGTTCCAACTTGGGACGTCGCGGAGCTCCTGGGCATCTTCCATCTCCTGCAGGAAGGTCAGAATATTACGGACCTTCTCTACGACCGACGGGGGTAAGCCGGAAACATCATTCTGCCGCATGAAACGCCTCAGTCCCCGATGAGCCACGTTCCGAATCTTCATAAGTTAAGTTTACTTTAAGGAGTGTCGCTTGTCAAGCGACACTTTACAGAAGGATTGATTAGCCCGGATACAGAGGTCCCCGGTTCCCTTTCCTCTCGAATCAGAAATCTGCCCAATCCTCCCCCTCCTTTTTTCGAATTGCCTTGGCGATGGCCGAGGTGCATACCTCTAAATGCCTGGCTATCTCCGCCATCGCAATCCCATGCTCTCGATTCAAAATCCATAAACATGGTTTCCCAGCAACGGCCAGGCCAGGATGCGGGTGCGAGTGACAAAGTCTTTCCGGTCCAGGGTATCCCGAAAGATCCGCTTGCCTTTGATTCCTCGAATCATCACATGATGCAGGGCTTGATCGCCCGGTGGATTCCTCTTACCCGTATCTGCCATCCCTATCCGTTGGTACGCCTTGGCGTCATTACCTGAGACAAGAGCCCGGTGCGGTAGTCCCGCACGCCGGGATCTGTGCGGGAGGCGCTGGGCAACTGGCGTCCCTACCGCGACCCATTCCAGAATTGCCAATAGGAAGTCAATGTGATAAGTTATATGGAAAAAGGGGGTAAATCATGCGTGGGATGAAAGAAATAATACAGGAGGCAGAGTCCCTTCCTGTTGAAGAAAGGGCTATGATTATTGATTCGCTGCTGCGAACACTAAATCCTCCTGCCGCGGAAATCGATATTGAATGGGCAAAGGTTGCCAAACGGCGACTCGCAGAGTTGCGATCTGGCCGAGTGAAGGCCATTCCAGGAGATAGGGTGTTTGCGAAAATCCGGGAGCGCTTCGAGAAATGACCTTCTCCTACCCCACTGCGTGGCCGGTCATAGAAGAAGACGTCCGACGCTGTCTTGTAAAACGTTTTCCATACGGCGTTGTCTATAGCATTGAGCAGGGCGAGATTTTCATTCTTGCAGTAATGCCTTTGCGCCGACATCCTGATTATTGGAAAAACAGACATTGAAATGGCATAACAAGCCGCTCACTTGGCGCCTTACTGACACGCGGGCAATAGGCCTACACTCTTGACTTGAGAAGGCTCCTTCTGTTTTGATATTTAGAATATCATGAGCCAGCCATTAAAAATCGAATATCCAGCTGCATTTTAGCACATCACCTCCCGGGGGAATGAACGAAGGGTAATTTTTCAGGCCAAGACGGATTACGGAATAGGGATACGTTGTTTCCGAGCTTACTTGCGACTATATCTTTGCGAAGAAGGGCGTAAGTCAATTCATAACCAACATCCCCTCTCATAATGCTATTGGATCAATTCAGATTCTTGGAGCCGCTCTTTTCACAAGGAAACGAATCCGGTCGGTGTCGTCCTTAAATATTTTAGCCCGCTCAATCCCCCGGACAATGATATGATGCAAAACCCCCGGTGCGTGAATTCGTAATCTTCTTAGCATGTGAAATAGGTGCCATAAATGCCATTATCTTTAAACTGCAAAACTAAAGGATGTCCCCTTTGCTCCCCTCGCTATGTCCGCCATCGCAATCCTATACTCTCAACTCCAAAACCATGAACATGGTTCCCCAGCAACGGCCAGGCCAGGATGCGGGTGGCGGTTTGTTTAGATCGGTCTCCTAAACGAGTGACGAAGTCTTTCCGGTCCTGGGTATCCTGAAAGATCCGCTTGCCTTTGATTCCTCGAATCATCACATGGTGCAGGGTTCCAGGAGCGTCTAATCTGGCTTGAAGTGGCATGGCTCTCATCATCAAAAAACCATTCAAATGTAAAGTGCATATTTTTCACTACGTCCCCTTTCTTTATAGCTTCTGTTTATTGTGCTCCTTAAATGATGTCAATTGAATAATTTAAGGGCGTCCCCCTTCCATTGGAGACCATTTTACCTTGAGAGCCATTTTGATATCCGTTTTTCAACTTCTTCATGAGGGATACCCTCCCCCTCATCAAGTTCCTTTAAGCCAGCATCAACCTGCAATTTGAAATACAATTCTGCCATAATGTCGTCAATTGTGACTTCATCTGGTAAAGATTGGATCATTTTGATAACTTCTTTTTTTA
>Ga0180009_10002264_pt1 | contig 22719 bp, 17 predicted proteins | sample OS_PC_MetaG_FD_123537 | JGI IMG/M metagenome (GOLD analysis project Ga0180009, IMG submission 123537) | Groundwater microbial communities from the Aspo Hard Rock Laboratory (HRL) deep subsurface site, Sweden - OS_PC_MetaG | ecosystem: Environmental > Aquatic > Deep subsurface > Groundwater...
AAGGATGTCGCAATTATATACTGGTTCGCTCGAACTGCCGACGATATTGCCGATGAGGGTGAATTAAGTGCGGAGAAAAGATTAGAAAAGCTTTCGAGATTCGAAAAGAAACTGTCGGATTCCTTGTCAGGATTTTATCCAGATGAGTTCTGGGCGGCACTGCATAACACAATTAAGGTGAAAAATATTTCGCCCCAAAACTTGTTTAATCTGCTAAAAGCGTTTAAGCAGGATGTTACAAAAAACCGATTTATAAATTTTGAAGAAATTCTTGAGTACTGTTCAAACTCAGCGAATCCTGTTGGAAGAATCATTCTTGAATTGCATGATATACGTACGGATAGCGTTTTCAATCTAAGCGATAAAGTTTGTACTGCGCTTCAATTGACAAATTTTTATCAAGATGTGAAAATTGATCTCAAAAAAAATAGAATTTATATTCCATTGGACGAATTAAAAAAATATCAAATCGAAGAAAATTCTCTTGCAAAAAGCGAAATTAATCCTAACTTTGTACAACTCATGAAATTTCAGGTTGAAAGAAACCGACAAATTTATCGTGAGGGAGAAGAAATTATAAAATATTTGAGCGGAAGGCTTAAATACCAAATTAAATGGACAATATTGGGCGGTATGGCAATTTTGTCAAAAATTGAAGATATAAAATATAATGTAATCAAGAAGAGACCTGTGCATAAAAAATCTGAATATGCTATGCTCATGTTAAAAGCGTTATTTACAAAAATATGATGGATCAATCAAAACAAATATCAAAGGAAAGTAAGAGCAGTTTTTATTATGCTTTTAGTCTGCTGCCTCCGGAAAAGCGCGACGCAATGAACACGGTTTACGCTTTCTGCCGCAGAACTGATGATATTGTAGATAACGAACACGACTCCGAGCAGCATAAATTCGATAAGCTAACAAAATGGAGAATTGAGCTTGAGAAAAGTCTTGTCGGTTCTTCCGAATATAATTTATTCAATAAACTTGCTACAATTATTCAGCAGTTCAACATTCCGCTTGAGCCATTCTTTGAACTCATAAAAGGAATGGAGATGGACATTCAGCAGAATCGTTATTCGGGTCTTGATGATTTACTAAAATATTGTTACAGAGTCGCATCAACCGTCGGATTAATGTGCATAGAAATATTTGGTTATAAAAACCAGTCGGCAAAAAATTATGCGGTGAATTTGGGCGTAGCTATGCAGTTGACTAATATTTTGCGAGACGTAAAAAAGGATGCTCTTCAAGGTAGAATTTATATTCCGCAAAATGACATGAAGCATTTTAATTACAGCGAGAGCGACCTTAATAACAATTTGTATAACGAAAATTTTGTGTCTCTTATGAAGCATGAAGGCGAAATTGCTAAACAGTATTTTCAAAGAGCAAACGATTCGCTCTGCTTCGAAGATAAGCCTTCGATGTTCGCTGCCAGGGCGATGCAGCATATTTATTACAAATTGCTGAAACGTTTAGAAACTCAAAATTATGACGTCCTAAACCGCGATATAAACGTGTCCAAAGTCGAAAAGGTTTCAATTGCAGTCGGCGTGTGGGCAAAGTATAATCTTGTGTATTGACCCTTCCGTTTCAATCGCCTAAATTACTGCTATGAAAAATCGAATTACGGTATGAGCAAAATTGTTGTTATTGGCGGAGGATTAGCAGGACTTTCTGCGGCGGTTTATCTTAGCGCTGAACATCAAGTTCTTCTGCTGGAGTCATCACCAAAGTTGGGCGGTAGAACGTATTCATTTGTCGAAAATAAAACCGGCAGCACAATTGATAATGGGCAGCATTTGATGATGGGCTGTTATAAATACACGCTCGATTTTCTTAAACAAATCGAGTCTGAAAAAAATATTGAAGTGTTTGAAAACCTGGATATCAATTTCGTTAAAAACGATTCAACACAATACAAACTTAGCTCCGGCAATTATTTTTATCCACTCAATCTGTTGTCATCAATTCTTAATTACTCTGCCGTCAATTTATATGATAGAATCTCATTAATAAAATTTATTCTAAAAATAAAATTCACAAAAAATTCCTATCTGAAAAACAAAACTGTAAAAGAGTGGCTCCTCGATAAAAAGCAGTCAAATCAAAGTATTATTTCGCTTTGGGAAATCCTGGTAATAGCAACAATGAACACTACACTCGAAAAAGCTTCAGCCTTATTGTTCAAGATTGTGCTAAAGGAGATATTCCTTGGTGGAAAGAAATCATCAAACATTATTTTACCTCGGACTGGTTTGAGTGAGTTATTCTGTGAACCGGCTAAAATATTTATCGAAAAAAATAACTGTAGAATTCTAACATCCGAACGAGTAAGAAGAATCGAATTTGATGGAGATAATGCAATAAAAATTATTGCGAATAAAAATTGTTATGATGATTTTGACTACGTTATTTCTGCGGTGCCTTTTCATGCACTAAATAATATTCAGATGAACACATCTGAGACCAATAACTATCCTCGTTTGGAGCATTCTCCGATTCTGAATATTTTTATTTGGTTGGATAATAACCCATTCAAAGAGAGGATTTACGGACTAATCGATTCCCCAATTCATTGGATATTCAACCATGGCGAATATCTCTCAATCACAATTAGCGCGGCAAATGAATATATGGCGATGAAAGAAGACGAAATTCTCGATTTTACCTATTCGCAAATAGAAAAATATTTTCCTATATTCAATAGAAAATTTGCTCGCTATTGTAAAATCATTAAAGAAAAAAGAGCAACTTTTACTCCGTCTATTTTATCGATAGATGAGAGGCAGTTTTTCAATTCAGGTTTCAAAAATGTTGTATTTGCTGGAGACTGGACTAATACAGGTCTACCATCAACAATTGAAGGAGCTGTAAAAAGCGGTTTTTTTGCGGCTAAAAAGATCACTTAATCTAATTTAAAACTAATTCGCGAGGGGCGAAATGTCACAATTGAAGAAAAAACTCTTCGAAAAAATTGAAGAGTGGAGACCGAGAACAACCAAACTCGTAAAAGAATTTGGTGATGTTAAGATCGGGGAAGTAACAATAGGACAGGCAATAGGCGGAATGCGCAGCGTAAAGTGTTTAACTACGGATATTTCCTATCTTGATCCTTTTGAAGGAATTAGGTTCCGGGGATTTACTATTCCCGAAACACTGGAAAAATTACCAAAAGTTCCGGGTAGCACTGTTCCTTACGTTGAAGGATTTTTCTATTTACTATTAACCGGCGAAGTTCCAACTGAAGAAGAAGTTGCCGAGGTTGCCGAAGAATTCAACAAACGTAAGAACGTTCCGGATTATGTTTTTAATATTTTAAAAGCAATGCCAAAGGATTCTCATCCAATGGTTATGTTTTCGACCGCGATTTTATCGATGCAGAAAGAATCTGTATTTGTAAAGAGCTACAACGAAGGCATGAACAAAATGGATTATTGGGATCCAACTTATGAAGATGCTTTGAATCTTCTTGCAAAGCTGCCTCAGATCGCAGCATTTATTTACAGATGGAAATTCAAGGACGGCGATATTATTGCTCCGGATCCAAAATTGGATATGGGCGGTAACTTTGCCCACATGATGGGCGTGCCTGCGCCTTACGATGATTTGTCCAGATTATATTTTATTCTGCATAGCGATCACGAAAGCGGAAACGTAAGCGCGCATACTGGGCATTTGGTTTCCAGCGCTTTATCCGATATGTATTATTCAATTTCTGCTATGATCAATGGACTTGCTGGACCTCTGCACGGACTCGCTAACCAAGAAGTTCTTGCATGGACTCAGGACGTTTTCAACAAGATGGATGGTAAAATTCCAACTGATGAGGAAATGCGCAAATTTGTGTGGGATACTCTTGAATCCGGACAGGTTATTCCTGGATTCGGTCATGCTGTTTTAAGAAAAACAGATCCGCGATACATGGCTCAAAGAGAATTCTGTTTGAAGCATTTACCGGACGATCCTTTATTCAAGTATGTTGATATTCTTTTCAGAGTTGTTCCTCCGGTCTTACTGGAACAAGGCAAAGCTAAGAATCCATGGCCGAATGTAGACGCTCAATCCGGCGTAATACAATGGTACTACGGCGTGAAGGAATATGATTTTTACACTGTATTATTCGGTGTGGGAAGAGCTCTTGGCGTTACGGCAAATATTGTTTGGGATAGAGCTTTAGGTTATCCGATTGAAAGACCAAAATCTCTAACCACTGCTATGCTCGAAGAAATTGCCGGAGTTAAATAGGATTTAAATTATTTTCAAAAAATCCCGGTCAGTTTTCTGAATCGGGATTTTATTTAAAAATTAAATTTTGTCTTTATGACTTGGCGGCACACATTCAGTTCTTAAAGATAACGAGGTCTTTTAGTTAATGATTTTTCAATAATGTTTGAAAGGAGAAATTAAATGGAATTCCAAAAACAAAATCATTCAATAAGTGAAGAAGAAGCTAATAAATTTATTGAAGCCAATAAAAAGCGCAATCCCAATGGAATCATTAGATTTGCCTACGAAGCCGATCAAGTAAAAGAATTGCTCAGTCAACCTGGAGTTAGTCACTTAGGAATATATTATGGTTATGATGACGAGAAAGGTGCTGAAGTTTTAGTTCTAAGCGGTCTATCGAAGGATGGAAAAAAAGCAGGCTCTACTTATCTTGAAATTGGTGTTCCATGTCCGCCGTTTTGTGGCTGATTAAATTGGTGAAAGATTTTATAGATATTTTGAATTATATTTTCAACGAGATTTAAAAAAATTAAGAGCCAATGGTGATTAATATACCTTTGTATGTTCAAATCAGTGGATATTCTCAAATTGTGCCCTTTCTAGCAGCGCTGCTAATTAGAAGAACTGACGAGAAAGCAATTAAAGTCTTCTCATATCTTATCATCATTGCTGCAATTGTGAATTTTGTTGGTATGTATTTTGCATTTAATAGCGTAAGCCATCTCTGGTTATATCATATTTACCAGCCAATTGAATTTGCAATTTTCGTTTATTTGTTCCGCGAGTGGGAAACAGTAAAGGATAAATGGCATGATTATATACGGATTCTGATTGTTGCGTTTATGTTTGTCGATCAATTGCTGCTAGAGGACCTCAATAAATTCGGTATGGTCGGAATGGTTGTCCAAAGCTTAGTTACTGTAACACTAGCTTCAAGAATACTTTGGGTTTTATATACACAAAGCCATATTCCGATTTTATCGGATTATAGATTTTATATTACCGCGGGCACTTTTCTTTTTTTCGGTATCAATTCCATTTCTTATGTATTTATTAATCTTTTTCACATTCAAATCCCATTATTTGTTCATTCCGTTTCGAATATTTCAACAAATCTGATCTTCGCATACAGTTTTATTTGTTATTATAAGCGTAAACGAATGATTTCTATGGTATGAAACTTAACTTGAAATGAATCTGCAAGTAATTGGATTAAACTCCTATAATCAGCAACCTCATTGATAATATGATATTCGGATACTATATTTCTTTACAGTGTTTATAAGAATGATGCGAAAGAAGTGAGTTTTACAATTTTCATTTCAGCGGAGTCATAATATTGCTACAGGTTGAAACAGTAAATCTGGATGATCTAATCAAAATTGGTTTAGTTAGCGCAACTGTAATCGTTTTTGTTCTATTAATGTTTGTATTTTATTTCGCTTCGCTCTACATAAAAATGCGTAATGAAGTACACGATTTGAAAAACAAAATTTTAGAAATGCAGTTGAAGGAATTAAAAAAGAGCATTGATGAAAAAAAGTAGCGTTCTGATAGTTGAAGACCATGTTCTAATTAGCGACACTTTGAAAACAGCTCTTGAATCGCTCGATTTAATTGGTGAAATATTTGAATCTCGCGATGGAATTGAAATGCTTAAGAGTTTCAAAAATCATTCGGTGGATTTAATAATTGTTGATTACATGCTTCCAAAAATGACAGGAATGGAAGCGATTAGAGAAATTCGAAAAACAGATAAGCTGGTAAAAATAATCATGTTTACAAGTCATGAAGAATCATCTCTGATTGAGGAGGCTCTTAAAAATTCTGTAAGCGGATTTCTCCTTAAAACAACTGAATCCCTGGCGGATTTCAAGAATGTTGTTATTCAAGCGCTAACAACGAATAATACGATTTTTGGGAAGGGAGTACTCGAAATCCTAAATAGAAAAAGGGATTTAGAAATTACCTCAAGAGAAATGGAAGTACTTAAACTTTTATGTAAGGGCAAAAAAACGACTGAAATCGCTAAATCGCTCTATTTGAGTTATTACACTGTTTTAAATCACAGAAAAAATTTAATGAAAAAGACTAAATGCACATCCATTTCCGATTTAATAGAATTAGTCGTTGTGAATAAGATTGTCGATTTTGAAAAAATGGACTAGTCCAAACTGAAAAATGGACTAGTCAAAAATGACCTGTTCTAGCTATTTCAAACTCATGGTTTCTTCAATATGTTTTCACCGTCTCTTTATTGTGTCCCACTCTTAGATGAGTCGAAGCCTCGATCTTGTCTGAAAGAGGGATCTTATTATTAATCGACCGCCGCCGTTTCCAAACCACATATTTAATTCTGAAAATTATTGCATATATTTATGCTAACTGTCCGTTGACATTAAATATTGTAATTAACAATCCAGGTTTAACCAAAACGCAAAAGACGAAAATGATGAAAAATCTGATTGAGCTAAAAAAAATTATACTGTCCGGTTCGGCATCTTTGGACGAAAATTCTAAACTGGAATTACATCAACTTTTTACTAAAGTTATAATTGAAATCACTTCAGAGTCAAAATTATCTGATCCCGTGGCAAGTGAAATTTTGAAAGAAACGCTTTCCCAATTCATTAGTTCGGGATTAGTAATTGATATATTAAAAAATGTTGCAATAAGTGATTTTGAAAATTTAGGGAACGTTCTCTTAAAGGAAATCGACAAGGGAAATATTCAGATCAAAGAGGTTATTCACGAATATTTGAATTTATACCGATTTAGCGAAATTCTCACGAAGGTGGAAGATAGAGACAAGTCCGCACTGCTTTTATCCAAATTAATAAAAAAATCGAATTACACTTTGGATGTGTTATTTGAGCAGCGGTTAAGAGATTATAAGGATAAACCGCTTTTAAATATCATCCTAAACGGAATTGTAATTTCACAGGATTGGAAAGAAGTTGCTAAATATATAAATAAATGGAAGACAGCAATTTCCGAAGCGATAAGCCGTTTTAACCAGGGCGAAGCACATCTTGCATTGCTGATGGAAAACAGTTTGGATATGGCGCACATTGATCTTGCGTGTTTAACGTGCGGGTTTGTAAATGTGATGATTCCCGCCAACTCAGTTCAGCAGCATATAAGTTATATTCTCAATCAAACTAAGGTTCCGCTGCTAATATTATCGGATGAAAAGCAGCTTTCTAAAATAAAAATGATCAAGGAAGAACTGCTGTATGTTCAAGAGGTTGTTCTTCTAAGGGGCACTAGCGCAGAAACCTGGGTGATAACTAAAGACAAGTTTCTTAAAAAACAAAGCGATAGTGGAACAGAATTAATTCAGCAATTGAAAACAAATCTTAGCACCGATTCTGCCGCGACCATTATGTATACGTCCGGAACTACCGGAGACCCTAAAGGTATAGTTTTTTCTCAAATGAACATAGTGTACAAAAGATTTTGCCGAGCCTTGGCAATTCCTGTGATTAATTCTGAGGACAGATATTTAGCCTACCTCCCATTATTCCATACGTTCGGCAGATATTTAGAATTGTTGGGATCAGTTTTCTGGGCGGCAGAATACACTTTTATGGAAAATCCCTCGCTGCAGGCAATGTTAAAGAATATGGAAATTATTAAGCCAACTATATTCGTCAGCATTCCTCAAAAGTGGATACAACTCTATGAACATATCGGCAGTTCTGTAGATTTGGAAATGGCTGGTGAAATAGAAATATCAAACAGAGTAAGAATGGTTACCGGCGGGGCGCTCAAGTGGGGTTTATCCGCCGCCGGCTTCCTACCGCCAGAGATTTTTTATTTCTTTCAAAAAAATAAAATTGAATTGATGAGTGGTTTCGGAATGACTGAAGCAACCGGCGGAATAACAATGACTCCTCCAGGCAGATACAAACTGAATTCTTTAGGGCGCGCTTTGCCCGGAATTGAAATTAAAGTGGCAGACGATGGAGAGCTTCTAATACGCGGCGATTATGTGATGAAGGGATACTTCGACCAAAAAAAAGAAGAAGTTTTTGACGCCGAAGATTGGTTTGCAACCGGCGATATAATGGAAATGGATGAAGAAGGATTTATTGAGATTATTGACCGGAAAAAAGAAATTTATAAAAACGTAAAAGGGGAAACCATAGCTCCACAAAAGGTTGAGAAACTTTTCAAAGATTTTGATGCAGTACATCAGGTTTTTTTAGTCGGAGATAATCGTCCTTTTAATACCGTCCTAATCAAACCGAATTTGGAATACATCAATTCTTATATAACGCAAATGAACCAAGAACAGATTAACGATTACTATTCATCTCTAATTGTTACCGTTAATAATTTCCTCGCACCATTCGAAAGGATTGTTGACTACAGACTAATTGATCGAAATTTATCCGCAGATCACGGAGAGATTACACCAAAAGGAACGTTTAAAAGAAGAGTTATTGAAAAGAATTTTTCTGAATTAATAGATACTATGTATCAGAAAAATCATACCGATGTGATGCTTGGTTCTGTCACAGTTCGGATTCCAAATTGGTTTCTTAGAGAGAAGGGATGTTTGAGCGGCGACATTCATGCCAAAGGAAATTATTTATCTCTCAAGAAGCAGCCTGAAAAAATTCTAATTAAAAAATTATCTGACAGCGAAATTCAAATCGGCTGCTTCATCTACAGCTATGCGGAGAAAAAGCTAGATCTTCAATCATTTTTAACTAATGCAAATTTGTGGATTGGAAACAAAAGTTTTGTCTTGTTTACGAGTGAAGCCATAGTCCAATGGTATCGTGATCACGCAAAAAACAGTGATATTCAATTTAAATCTCAAATTGATGTTCAACACGATAACACAGATTATTTAAACCGGCTTAAGAAAATTACTTCGGCTGGAGAAGATTCACTGATGGGTCTTCACTATGCCGTAACATTGCTTCGTTCAAAAGAGGTCGCAGCTTATAGCGCATCAATTGAATACTTTAATCACGCTGTTCAAAACACTAATTCATCAAACTATTTTTCCATTCTAAAAATTCTTAGCGAACCAAACTACTCACCGGATATTGAAGTCAATCGGGCATTATTCAAAATTTTAATTCCATACTTGAAGCCTAATAATTTTATAGAAACATTGAATCGATTTTTAATAAAAAATCCTGCGTTTATTGATCAATCGATAATAACCGAAATGGTGAATAAGGGTAAAAAGATTATTTCTATTGAAGCGCTTGAAAAATTGCTGCGGAGTGAAGCTCAAAAATTTGTAAAGAGCGGGCAAGATTTTTCAGCTTATGATTCTATGCTTGATCTAATTGTTGAGAGGGGAAGAAATCATCCGACATCGTATGAAAAATTAAGACAAATTTTAGTAGACTTTCAACTGAATGAGGATTACCCGGAACTTGCTCAAAGAGCGGCATCCAGCAGAAAGACTCTGAGAGATGTTTTCAGAACTTGGATTGGACCGAATAATAACGTGGCTGTGGATTTAGAAACAAACGAGGAATACACATGGGACGATGTAATTATAATTGACGAGGAAATTCCTGAGAATAATGCTCAAATTATTAAACAAACCATAAAGGAATTGCCAATTTTGCGGGAAGCAATATTTCTTTTCTACAAAGGTAAAATTATCCATTTGAATAACATTTTACCGGGAGGAATTTGGGTTAATCAATTAAGATCCTACGAAAATAAAGATGTTTACCGCGTTACCGTTCAAACCAGATTTCAAGGATCGTTCGAAGTATTGCTGAACTTTAATAAGGGTAGAGAAAACCATGAAGTCTTGGATGAAATTAATCTGTTAATAATTGCCGGCAATAAATTGTACCCGCAAGAATTGGTTGAGGATTTTGGCGGATACTGGGAAGATAATGACGTTTGGTCTTCAAGTTACATCACCGGTGATTCGGTTGAAAAACATTTTGCTCGTGAAATTCGTAAAAATGATGAATTAAGCAAACAACGTTTAGAGATGATTTGGCCGTTCTTTATTTGGAATGCTTGTTCATCGTATATAAATTTTTGGAAACTTACCGGACTTAAATTTGTGCTGACCGATCCCTCACCCTCGAATTTTATTATAGCGCCGCATGATTACCAGAGTGGATCAAAAATTATTTCACTTTCGCAAAGAAACGAATTCAAATCCATCATGGATTTATTCAGTCATTTTTATAATTTATTTATTGTCGGGTTCGAAAATAAATTTCCATTTATTAAAAACGAAAAAGTATGGAATTACATCTTCGCAGGAAGTATAACATCTTTGGGTGAAGTTGAAGGGAAAGTAGTTCTGCAGGAATTCAAAGCTGAATTGAAACAAAAAAAGGAATTAAAAGGCAATAAAGAGATTTTAAAATTGTTAGACGCCTTTCTTAAAAAGATTGATCAATCTCTGTTCTCACCAAAAGAACTTTATTTTGCAATAAAACGATATTACAGATGGAGTTTGTTAAACCCGGACGCTGATTACAAAGCTCAGGCTGAAATGATTAACGAACTTTATGAGACTTACCGTATAAACGAATTGGAGGCGCAATATCCCAAAAGCAGAACAAGATTATTTCTTGAAACTGTTTTTATGAATTCGAGCAAAGAAATGACTGATGCGATAAGTGAAATATTTATCAGATACCACAAAAGTGAAATTTCTAAAGAAGTGATGTTGGGTCTAATTACTAACTTGCAAATAAAACACAATTTGACCGAACGCGAAAAGTATTTTCTTACCCGCTTAACTTTCCCTCACTTAAAACCCTCGGATTCTGCCGAATTGATTAATATCAAAACTGACGGGAAACATTCACTCAATCTGGTGATTGAACAGGAAGATTACGACGGCAATATATTTTACATCAGAAATCCTTTTACGCCAAAAGAAATTTCGAGGCTGCATCAACTTTTCATTGAATCTAATCTTCTAGTAAATTTTAGAAAAGAACATCAATACTTAATCGCCATTTCCGAACGAGGTTATATTATCGGAGGTTTGTTTTATTCACATTTGGATTCTTCCACAGTTCATATGGAAAAAATTGTGGTTGCCAACAGATACCGCAAAAAGGGAATAAGCGATAAGTTGATGAATGAATTTTTTAACCGGATGGAAAGTGAAAATTTCAAGCAAATTACAACTGGATTTTTCCGTCCGGAGTATTTCTACCGATTCGATTTTAAAGTTGAAAGGAAATATTCCGGTTTAGTAAAATTCTTAAGTAAGGCCGAAGAAAAATAGAAATTCAGCGTTGATCTAATTTTATTCTTCACAAAAAATTGAATTGATATGTAAACCTCGATTTTTTTTTTATCTTTACCACCTAAAGAACATCAATTAAATTCGTTGGAAATATGGCTTTTAAGAAAAAAGTTAAATACATTTTTGTAACCGGCGGCGTTGTGTCTTCTTTAGGGAAAGGAATAACAGCTGCTTCACTTGGCTTGTTGTTAAAGCAGAGAGGATACGGCGTAACCATTCAAAAATTAGATCCATACATCAATGTCGATCCGGGAACGATGAGTCCCTTTCAACACGGCGAAGTTTACGTAACGGATGACGGCACTGAAACAGATTTAGATCTTGGTCATTACGAAAGATTTTTAGACGTGAACACCACCCGTAATAACAACACAACCACGGGACAAGTTTATCACGAAGTTATTACAAAAGAAAGACGCGGAGATTATTTAGGCGCAACCGTACAAGTAATTCCGCACATCACTGATGAAATAAAACGGAGAATGCTCCTACTCGGTGAAACGAATAAATATGATATTATAATTACTGAAATCGGCGGAACAGTCGGCGACATCGAAAGCCTGCCATTTATGGAAGCTGTAAGGCAGCTAATGCTCGAACTTGGAAGGAAGAATGCTTTGAGTATTCACGTTACTCTTGTTCCCTTTATCAAATCTGCCGGTGAGATGAAAACCAAACCAACTCAACATTCGGTAAAAAATTTATTGGAATTAGGCATTCAGCCTAAAATTCTTGTCTGCCGTTCAGATGAACCTCTTGCAAAACCTCTGCGAGAAAAAATTGCTTTGTTCTGCAACGTAAATTCGGATTCTGTTATCTCGGCTTATAATTGCGAATCAATTTATGAAGTGCCCCTGGCTTTGCATGAACAGAATTTTGATCGGTTAGTTTTAGCGAGATTAAAACTCCCAGATATAAATGGCGATTTTGAAAAGTGGCGCACTTTCGTCAATAAAATCAAGGAATCGAAGGAAGTTGTGAGTATTGCTGTCTGCGGAAAGTATACTGATTATCTTGACGCATACAAAAGTATTTCTGAATCGTTCATCCATGCCGGCGCAGAAAATGACGTTCGGGTGAGCGCAGTTTATCTAAATACAGAAAGCATCACGGCTAAAAACGCGAAAGAAATTTTATCCGGTTTCCATGGTGTGCTCGTTCCGGGAGGTTTCGGGGAAAGAGGAATTGAAGGAAAAATTGAAACAATAAAATTTGTTCGTGAGAATAATATTCCGTTCTTTGGTATCTGTCTTGGTATGCAATGCGCTGTAATTGAGTACGCAAGAAATGTGTGTGATATTAGCAAAGCAAATTCTTCCGAGTTTGTACGGAATAAATTCAGCGTTATTCACATCATGCCTGAACAATTAAAAGTAAAATTGAAAGGCGGATCCATGCGGCTCGGAGCTTATCCATGCGTTCTTAAAAAAGGAACAAAAGCCTTTGCCGCTTACCGAAAAGAAAAAATTTCCGAGCGCCACCGTCACCGCTACGAAGTGAACAATAATTTTATTAGTGTCTTGGAAGAAAAAGGACTCACAATCAGCGGCGTTTCGCCCGAAAATGATTTGGTTGAAATGATTGAATTGAAAAATCATCCGTGGTTTGTGGGATGCCAGTTTCATCCGGAATTGAAATCACGCGCGATTAAAGCACATCCATTATTCAGAGAATTTGTAAAAGCTGCGCTAAAGTATTCTAAATCTAATTCTTAGGTTATATGCGAAAAACTATTATTTTAATCTTACTCGGTGTTGTGTCGATTTATGGGCAGAGAAATTATGAAAGAACAATAGAGAGAGGAATTAAGCAAGTTTATAATTTCAATTTTGCACAAGCGGAAAAAATATTTTTATCTGCGCTTGAATTAAAGCCAAACCAGCCGGCAGCTTATCATTATCTCTCGCAGAACCACTTGTGGTTTTATCTTGGGAGCCAGCAGGAAGAGGATTATCAAATATTCTTCACTTACTCGAATATGGCTGAAGATAAGTGCAAAGCTTTATTAGAGGATGAACCATCAAGTCAAAAACTCCTTAGTATGATGGGAAATATTCACATGCTAAGAGCTATGGCATCTGCCGCTAAAGGTGAAAGTCTGGATGCATTTTGGGCTTCAAGATCTTCGGTTTCTTATTTCGAAAAAGTATTGGAACTAAATCCCAAAAACGTTGACGCTTACTTTGCTCTTGGCGTATTTAAGTACGCGCTCAGTTTCGTTCCTGGAATATTTAAGTGGGCGCTGGAGATTTCGGGTTTATCCGGCGATAAAGATAAAGCTCTTGAATATTTGCAGAAGTGTTCCGTTGAGGGAATTGAAAGTCAGGTTGAGGCAAAATTTCATCTTTCAAAAGTTCAGCTAGAATACTTAGCGGATTACCCAAAAGCGGAAGCTAATTTAAACTCTATCATCGAGGAATTTCCGAATAATGCTTTGTTTCAATATCAGTTAGCACTTGTGCTGATTGAAAAACATAATCTCGCCAAAGCCGAACAAAAGTTAGTTAAAGTAATTTCAATAAATCATCCAAAGTTTTCACAGATAAATGCTTTCTCTTATTTCTTGCTTGGAGAAATTTATTTCCGCCGGAATCAATTTGAAAAGGCGCTTTCCAATTTCGAAATATTCAATTCGCTTTCTGCTACAATAGACTACTCGGGAATTTCAAATTATAGAATTGCTATCTGCCATTATTTCCTCGGCAGTGAGTTGGAATATAAAAAATATCTGCTTCTCGCTCGAAACGGAAATTTGGATATCAACGATGATATTTACGCGAAAATTGAAAGTGAAAAAATATTTAATACGCCTTTTAACGAGCTTAGTTTCGATTTTATTACTGCAGAGAATTACATCGCAAACAGAAAATATTCTGACTGCATTAATTTTTTAAGTAAAACTGAAAGAGAGCTAAGCCAACCGGATAGTTTAAGGTATAATCTGCTTCTTGCAGATGCCAATTCTTATTTAAGAAAGCACGAAACCGTTTTGAGTTTGCTGCTCAGTTATGTCGATTCAAAAGAACTTAATGAAAGTGTATACAAAGCAGAAATTTACTACCTGCTTGCAAAGTCATACAACGGAATAAAATATCATGCACTTGCACGGGATTTTCACGAAAAGGCTGTTGAATCAAATCAAGGTATTTTCAAAGATAAACTACAAGCAAAATTAAATAGGCTCTCAAAATCTCTAAAGAAGAGTAATTAGTTTTTCTAATTTTTTGTGCTAATTGCTTATTAGAACTCAAATAGGTAATTTTGCACGAAATTTGTTGAAAAAGATGCTAAAAATAGCTGTTTTTGTTTCAGGTAAAGGCTCAAATTTATTATCGTTAATCGATTCCGTCGATAAATACCGAAATTCTTACCGAGTTGATGTTGTTGTAAGTAATAAAGTCGATTGTTCCGCATTTGAGATTGCTGAAAAGTTTGGAATAAAGAAAATTTGTGTGAGTGAAGCAAATCGTAATTCTTGTTCAACATACGATGAGCTAAGTGATTATTTAGTAAACAATAACATTGATTTAATTGTTCTTGCAGGATTCTTGAAAAAGATTCCCGAAAAATTTGTAGACAAGTTCGAAAATAAAATTATTAATATTCATCCCGCCTTGCTTCCTTCATTTGGCGGTTTCGGAATGTATGGAATGAATGTTCATCAAGCTGTTTTCGAAAAATCTTGTAAAGTAAGCGGTGTCACTGTTCATTTCGTTAATTCTGATTATGACAAGGGAATAATTATTGCTCAAAAAGCTGTTGATATTTCTTTTGCTTGTTCACCGCGAGAGATTGCCGAATTAGTTCTGAAGGAAGAACACAAATTGCTGCCGATGGTCGTTGATCGAATTGCGAGAAATAAAATTAGAATAGCAAATAATAGAGTTTGTTTAGTTAATTGATCTTGGAGAAAGATTGAAAAAATTCGCTCTCTTGAGTGTTTCTGATAAGAAGGGAATTGCTGAATTTGCCGGAGAATTAACCGGGTTGGGCTATGAAATAATTGCCACCGGAAATACCGCAAAAATTATTAAAGAGAGTGGAACGAACTGTATTGAAATTAGTGAATTAACCGGCTTCCCAGAAATATTTTCCGGAAGGGTTAAAACTCTTCATCCTAAAATTCTAGGCGGAATATTAATGAGAAGAGATAACGCTGCGGATCAGAAAGAATCTACCGAGAATGAAATTTTCCCAATCGATATTGTATGTGTTAATCTATATCCGTTTCCGGAAGTTGTGAATCGTGAGGACATAGACTTTGACACAAAGATTGAGAATATTGATATCGGCGGACCGAGCCTGATTCGAGCGGCTGCAAAAAATCATAAATACGTTGCGGTATACACAAATCCTGAACAATACAACAATGCTATATCCGAATTAAATGCAAATGGTGAAATTCTAAAATCAACCCGCGAAAAACTTGCGGCTGAGGCGTTTGCACACACCGCAAAATATGATTCGTTAATTGCAGACTTTTTTGAAACTGAATTTACTCCTTTTGAAAAGGCGCTGAGAATTAATCTAAAACCGGGCGGCGCACTTCGCTATGGAGAAAATCCGCATCAGAAAGCTGATTTGTATGGAGATTTCAGCAGTCATTTCGAAACGCTTCACGGAAAAGAATTATCATATAATAATATAATCGATCTCACTGCTGCCGTTAATTTGGTACTTGAACTTGAGAATAATTCCAGCGCAATCGTAAAACACACGAATCCTTGCGGTGCCGCTTCCAAAGGAAATGTATACGATTCTTATACGGAAGCTCTATCGTGCGATCCGATTTCTGCTTTTGGCGGAATAGTTGCATTTAACGGAACAGTAGATTTAGCGACTGCCGAAAAACTAAACGAAATTTTTCTCGAGATAGTGGCTGCAACGGTTTTTGATGCAGAAGCGCTTGAATTATTAAAAAAGAAAAAAAATAGAAGACTTCTAAAAATTAATGCAACTAGTTTGGCAAGCGGTCAGGATTTAAAAAGCATTCCAGGCGGAATCATTTTGCAAGATAGAGATAACTCCACTCTTTCTGATGATTTGATTAAATTAGTAAGCAAAAGAAAATTTAACCAAAATGAATTAAATGATATTAAATTTGCATGGATAATTTGCAAACACACTAAATCCAATGCAATTATTTTTGTAAAAGACAAAAAGGCAATTGGCATTGGTGCAGGGCAAATGTCAAGAATAGATTCCGTTAAAATTGCTTCATCAAAGGCGCTTGAGCACGGACATGATTTAACTGGCGCTGTTGCAGCGTCGGACGCATTTTTCCCTTTTGCGGACGGAGTTATTGAAATTGCACAAAATGGAATTACATGCATTATTCAACCTGGCGGCTCAGTTCGTGATAATGAAGTTATTGAAGCGGCAGATAATAATAATATTTCGATGATATTCACCGGAATTAGAAACTTTAAACACTAAGGTAGACATGGGAATTTTTGACTTCTTTTCAACCGATATTGCAATTGATTTAGGAACTGCTAACACACTAATTTATGTAAAGGGTAAAGGCATTGTTCTAAATGAACCTTCAATTGTGGCTTACGATAGGAACACGAAAAAAATTATTGCTCTTGGTAACGAAGCAAAAGCGATGCAGGGAAGGGAACACCGTGAGATCAGAGTCTCTAGACCTATGCGCGATGGTGTGATTGCCGATTTTGAAATTGCAGAGGGAATGATCCGAGCGTTCATAAAAAAAGTAAGCGGTAATACAATTTCGAGTAAAAGAATAATAGTTGCAATTCCATCGGGAGTTACGGAAGTTGAAAAAAGAGCGGTACGCGATAGCGCAGAACACGCTGGCGCAAAGGAAGTTCATTTAATAGCCGAACCCATGGCTGCTGCGATTGGAATTGGAATTGACGTTGAAAAACCGGTTGGCTGTATGATTATTGATATCGGCGGAGGAACTACAGAAATTGCTGTGATTGCGCTTGCCGGTATTGTTAATGAGGAATCTATTAGAATTGCGGGCGACGAAATGAATAATGCTATCATGCAATTCTTTAAGAAGAATTACAATCTTCTAGTTGGTGAAAGAACCGCTGAATCAATTAAATGCGAAGTAGGTTCGGCAGTTCCATTAAAGGAAGAAGTTACAATTCAAGTTAAAGGCCGCGATCTTGTTGGCGGTATTCCTAAAACGGCTGAAGTTAGTTCGGTTGAAATACGCGAGGCGCTAAACGAAAATATTACACAAATAGTTGATGCTGTTAAGCAAACTCTTGAGAGAACGCCGCCTGAGTTATCGGCGGATATTTTGGATAGAGGCGTAATGCTTACCGGAGGAGGCGCTTTGTTAAAAGGGTTAGATGAAAGATTAAGAATGGAAACAAACCTTCCTGTTCATGTGGCGGATGATCCTCTAACTGCTGTTGTGCGCGGCGCAGGAAAATGTATTGAAAATATCAACCAATTTTCTAAGGTATTTATTCGTAAAAGAAGTTACTGATGAAGAGATTTTTGAGAAATTTTTTCAAGAATTATCGAGAATATATAGTTCTGGTTTTATTGCTCGTTATTAGCCTGACTATACTCCCATTAAACAACCATCCAAAAATTAAAGAATTACGTTCCTATTCGTTCGGAGCTTTTGCGGTAATTAACTCTTCTTTTCACTCATTTACAAATTTATTTAAAGACAATGAAGATGTTGAAAGACTGCAAAAACTAAACGCCGAATTAATGCTTCAAATAAATCTCTTAAGAAAATACGGATTAGAAAACAGCGAACTAAGAAGACTGCTCGAGCATAAAGATTCCACAGGCGTTGATTTAATAACTGCAGAAATAATTTCAAAACTTGCCTCCACCACGCAGGGCAATTTTATTGTAAATAAAGGAAATAGTGACAGCATAAAAACAGGAATGCCGGTTATTAATGAGAACGGTTTGATCGGCATTGTGAGTGAGACGTCGAGTGATTTTTCTGTTGTAAAAAATATTAAAAATAGTAATCTTAAAATGGCTTGTTCAATTCAGAGAACAAATATTAACGGACTCGTTAATTGGGATGGAAATAAGCTTGTTATGAAAAATACTGCAACTACATTGGATATTCAGATTGGGGATAGAGTTGTAACTTCTGATTTCAGCACTATTTTCCCGCCATCAATTCCGGTAGGTCTTGTTTCAAAGATAGAATCAAACATATATGGCGTGCTCACAAATATTGTTATTGAACCATTCGTGGATCTAAAATCCATTGAAAATGTTTTTATTATTAAGATCGTTCCGGATAAAAAACTTGGCGAGAGTAAACTTAATTTAATGGGACTTAACTAAGTGGTTAGAATAAAATACATATTTTATCTCGCAGCGTTAATTCTCATCTGCTCAGTCCAACTTGTGATTGTTCCTTTCCTTTCCATTGGAAGCGTTCATCCGGACATATTATTAATTTTTGTTGTTTACATCTCGCTGAAAGAAGGGCAGATAAAAGGCACAGTTGCCGGATTTTTATCGGGTCTGATATTTGATTTGGTTTCAGGTGGCGTAATGGGCAGCGGAATGTTTTCTAAAACACTAGCAGCATTTATTGCCGGTTATTTTTATAAAGATTCGGAACAAGAATCCCATCTGAATAACATTACATTCAGCGCAATTATATTGCTCGCAGGAACAATTGATTCTTTTTTCCACACGATATTCGGAGTAGGCGGAATAAAGATAGGCGTTTTCTTTCTTCTATTCGAATATGGTTTTTTCCCTGCTCTGTTTTCTGCCGCTATCAGTTTACCTCTTGTTTTAATTAAACAGAAGAGGGATTCATTATGAACGATTCGGTTCTCGGTTCTTTAGTAAGAAGAAGAATACTATTTATTCTGATAACCGGCGTGATAACTATTTTCTTTTTCCAACTATTTAGAATGCAGATTCTTGAACAGACTGTATACGAGGAAAAGTCTGATGAGAACAGTATAAAAGGAATAATAGATAACCCTCCTCGTGGCATTTTTTACGATAGAAATTTTAAATTTCTCATCTCTAATAAACCCGCTTACACGGTTGAAATAACGCCTTCGCTTTACAACAGAAAGCACGATGAAGTAATTGAAAAAATGCTTGGAGAAGATGCCGGCTATATTTCAGCAATATTTAAAAAGAATGAAAAATATTCGGAACACCTTCCTAGAAAAATCAAGAGAGATGCGCCGTTCAGTTTTATTGCGTGGCTGGAAGAAAATCAAGATTCACTTAATGGCGTCTTATACAGAGTTGAACTACAGAGGGATTATCCGTTTGGAATAAATGGTGCGCATATTTTTGGTTATACAAAAGAAATTGACGCCGTTCAATTGAAGAAAGATAAAGGGTATTACGAGAGCGGCGACTATATTGGGTTTAACGGAATAGAGAAAACTTACGAATCTGTTTTACGTGGTAAAAAAGGTATTGTATATCAGGTTGTTGATTCAAAGCAAAAACTTATTGGGCCATACGAGGAAGGGAGAAAAAATATTCTTCCTGAAAAGGGAAATGATTTAGTTTTAAGCATTGATGGAGAAATTCAAAAATTAGCTGAGCAACTTTTTGTAGGAAAAATTGGCGCGCTGGTTGCCTTGGATCCTAAGAGTGGAGACATCCTTGCACTTGTAAGTTCACCTAATTATGACTTGTCAGATTTTTCTTCTGTTACATCAACTGATTTATGGAACGTACTAAGCCAGCGTGAGGATAAACCACTATTTAACAGAGCAACAATGGGATTCCATTCTCCCGGTTCTACTTTCAAAATGATGATAGCGCTTGCAGCTTTGGAAAAAGGAGTTATAAATGAAAATACTACTATAACTTGCAATGGCGGGTACCAATTTGGCAATAGATTTTTTAAATGCACTCATATTCATGGAAGAGTGAACGTAGTTAAAGCAATTGAAAAATCATGCAACTCTTTCTTTTATCCGCTTGTGCCAAAAATTGGAATAGAAAACCTTTATAAATACGGCTCTGAATTTGGTTTTGGACATAAGACAGGAATAGATATTGGAGAAGAGGCAAGCGGTATCCTCCCCAATTTAGCATACTATAATAGAGTTTATGGGAAGGGTAAGTGGACGGAAGGATTTTTCATCAGTCTTGGAATCGGGCAGGGAGAATTGATTGCATCACCTCTTCAACTCGCTAATTACACGGCGATGATTGCCACTGGCGGAACTATTAAAAAGCCCCACATCGTTAAAGGTTATTTTAACGAAAAGGGCGAATATGTTGAAATAGAATTTCCCGAAATAAGGTCGAGTATTTCGAAGAAGAATATGGATTTGGTGCGCGAAGGAATGTATAAAGTTGTTAATGGTGAGGGAACTGCAACATGGATTCGAGATAAGGATATTGCGATTGCAGGTAAAACGGGGACTGTTCAAAATCCTCACGGAGAAGACCATGCGCTTTTTATTGCTTTTGCTCCTTATGAAGACCCTAAAATTGCTATTGCTGTAATCATAGAAAATGTTGGCTTTGGAAGTACACATGCCGCACCAATAGTTAAAGAAATAATAAAAAAATATCTCACAAGTAATACACCTCAGGATTTTGCAATTACTGAGGAAAGCAAAGCAGCAGATGAAAATAAACTATAAAATTCAGGATAAGTTCGATTATTGGATTTTCATTCCCATACTAATTTTATTATTGATGGGGCTGATTGCAATATTCAGTTCTACATATAATCATCCAACTGCAGCCGGTAATTTCAACAGACAGGCCTTTTGGGTTGGAACTTCGTTATGGGTAATGTTTTTTATATTCATGCTGCCGGCGAGAACATTTAGGCTTCTTGCAATTCCAACTTACATTTTTTCGATTTTGTTGCTGCTATCTGTGCTGGCAATCGGCAAAACAGTTTATGGCGCAAGAAGCTGGCTGGATTTTGGGTTTATTGGTTTCCAACCATCTGAATTTGCAAAGATCGGAACTATTCTAGCGCTTGCATATTGGCTGACCGATAAGCGATGTGACATAAATAATTACCGTCATCTTTTTATTGCTATTTCAATCGGCGCTATTCCAATGATTTTGATTTTGCTCGAGCCTGATTTGGGAACTGCAATTGTATTTGCAGTAATAACTCTCTTAATGATATTCTGGAGCGGGATTAGTTTGTTTGGGTTGTTCATTGTAATTACACCGCCAATTACAATATTTGCTTCCTTGTTCGGAACAACTTCTCTTCTTGCCGTTCTCATAATTATAATTATCATATTGTTCTATTTTAAGAGAAACTTATTTACTAATGCAACAGTTTTAGGAGTTAATATAGCTGCCGGTTTTATCTTTGATATTTTATTCAAGTTCTTGAAACCCCATCAACAGAATAGAATACTTTCGTTTATTGATCCCTCTGCCGATCCATTAGGTTCGGGATACAATGCACTGCAGGCTAAAGTGGCAATTGGTTCAGGTGGATTTTTCGGGAAGGGATTTCTTGGAGGGAACCAAACTCAATTGCGATTTATTCCTGAGCAGTGGACAGATTTTATCTACTGCGTTATCGGAGAAGAATTCGGTTTCTTAGGTTCCTCGCTGGTTTTGCTTTTATTCTCAATTTTCTTGCTTAGAATAATGAACCTATCATCAATTGCGGGTAATGAATACGGCAACATAACAGTGATAGGCATACTGACATTATTTTTTGTCCATTTTTCAATAAACATTGGAATGAATTTAGGAGTTACTCCTGTGATAGGAATTCCACTCCCATTTTTAAGTTATGGCGGAAGCTCGTTATTAGTTAATATGATTTTGGTTGGAATGATTTTAAATATTTATAGAAATCGTAGACATCACGTTTAACCGGTTAAAAATGAATTCGAAAGAAAAATTAGAAAGAAGATTAAATTTAGGTCTGCATATTTGCGTGGGGCTTGATACTGATTTCAACAAAATACCAAAGCACCTTCTGGAATGTGAGGATCCAATTTTTGAATTCAATCGTAGGATTATTGAAGCAACAAAAGTTTCAGCCGCGGCATACAAATTGAATTTAGCTTTTTACGAGAAGGAAGGCGCAAAGGGTTTTACCAGTCTACTAAAAACTCTGGAAATTATTCCAGCAGAAATTCTTACTATAGGCGATGCAAAACGGGGAGATATCGGCAATACTTCCGCGATGTATGCAGCAGCATTATTCGATCATCTTAATTTTGATTCATGTACATTAAATCCCTACATGGGGGTTGATTCTATGCAGCCTTTTCTAT
>Ga0180009_10002265_pt1 | contig 22716 bp, 21 predicted proteins | sample OS_PC_MetaG_FD_123537 | JGI IMG/M metagenome (GOLD analysis project Ga0180009, IMG submission 123537) | Groundwater microbial communities from the Aspo Hard Rock Laboratory (HRL) deep subsurface site, Sweden - OS_PC_MetaG | ecosystem: Environmental > Aquatic > Deep subsurface > Groundwater...
GTAGATCGATCGAGGGGCGGGCGGTGCGGCAAACGTGTGAGCGGCTTCGGACATTCCATCCATCTCCGGAACTGAATCTGGGCCGGGCCGTGAGAGTGTTAGTCTATCCCATTTCAGGCCGGGAAGACACGGATTTTCCGGAATAAAAAAGGCGGGGCAAGCCCCGCCTTCATGGTTTAAAATGAAATCCGGACTAACGCTGGCCCCACTTGAGGCTCGGCTCGCGGTATCCGGTCACCGGGATGAACTCCTTCTTGGCATAGTCGCACTTCAAGACCCGGTATTCGTGGGTGCCTTTTCTGATGCCCGGGCCGAACTGGATTTTGCCTAGACCTTCATCGTCGTAGTCCTTCATACTCTCCAGCTTGTCCACCAGTTTTTCCCGGGTCAGGTCGGGCCCGACCTCCTGAAGCGCCTTGGTCAGGTAGACCAGGGGGTTCCACATAAGGGGCATCAGCCGCCAGCTCAGGGGCTCCTTGGCCGCCTCTTCGCCCAGCTTGGCGTTGAAGAGGGCTTCCATCTTTTTCCAACCGGGCGAGCCTTCGTGACGCAGGCCCAGGTTGAAGAAATGGTACTGGCCGTCGGCCAGGTCCTCGGCCATGAAGGCCCTCGGGTCTACGGTTACGTAGTCACCGAAGAAGGTGCACTTCCAGCCGACCTTGTTGGCTTCCTTGAGCAGGGCCGCGTATACCGGGGCGTACCCGGCGTAGAAGCAGTACTCGACCCCTTTGGACTTCAGCTTCATGGCCTGGGGGTTGAGGTTCTTGGATGTGCGCTTGAAGGCCGCGGCCTCGTATTCGAGGCCGTACTTCTTGCAGGCGGTGTCCAGACCCTTGAGGGCCGACTTGCCCCACTCGTCATCGATGTAGCAGATGCCGAGCTTGGGTTTCTTGACCTTCATGTCGTTGAGGATGTAGTCCACCATCATGATGGCGTTGTCTTCGTCCGAACATGCGTACCAGAACAGGTACCGGATCGGCGGATCGAACATGTTCTGGGTCGTGGCCGCCGTGGGGAAGACAGGCACCTTCTCCCGCTTGATGTCTTCCAGGATGGCCGTGCAGGGCGTGGAACCGTACACGGTGATGATGGAAAAGACCTTGTGCTGGTTGACCAGCTTGGTGAAGGCGGTCTTCGTCAGGTTGGGATCGTACTTGTTGTCCTCGACGACGAAGTCCACCATGCGGCCGTGAATGCCTTTCAGGTCCTGGTTGACCCAGTCCCGCCACACGGCCAGGGCGGCCGTGCACTGCTTGCCCAGATACGCGCCCGGGCCGGACATGTCCTGGAAGGTCCCGAAAAGGATTTTGTCCTTGGTGACCCCGACTTCCGCGGACACGGTCGGCACGCTCAAGGCGCCGGCCAGCACGAGACACAAGCATGCCAAAAGACAACGGGCAAAGCGCTTTTTCATACTCTTCTCCCCTCCTGCCAGTGAAAAAATTGTTATTTGCCGAAAAGAGGCTATCAAGCCGGCCGGGACCGGTCCAGAACCGGCCGCCCGGCCGCATACCCCACGCCGTAAAGGGTTAAGGTTTCAATGTTTCTGCACCAACTCCACGTATATGCCGTTCAACTCCTCGGGCTGGAAAAAGGCCACCCGGGAACCCCTCGACCCGTTGATGACCTTGTCCCAGACGAAACGCACGCCCCGGGAGCGAAGTTCGTTGAAGACTTTTTCCACGTCCTCCACCTCGAAGGCGATGTGGTGGATGCTTTCGCCCCGTTCCTTGAGAAACTCGGCCGCCAGACCGGTTTCGGCCGTGGTGTAAACCAGTTCGATATTGGTCGGGCCGACCGGGAAAAAGGCCACCTTGTTGACAACCCCTTCCACATCGAGCGCCTCGACTTCCTTGAGTTCCAGGCCTAAAAGAGCCTTCCATTTGGCGATGCTGGCTTCCAGGTCCTTGACGATGATGCCGATATGTTCGATCTTGTTGACCATGTCCCTCTCCTTGTCGAATCAGACGCGCTTGAGCTGGTAGCCGGCCTTTTCCCGGTCCCAGGCCGACCCGACGCCCTGTTTCCTCAACTCGAACTTCTGAATCCGCTCCGTGGCCGTCTTGGGAAAGGCCTCGATGAATTCGACATACCGGGGGACCATGAAATAGGCCATGCGTTCCTCGCAAAAGGCCAGCAGTTCCGCCGGATCGATACGCTGGCCCGGTCGGGGGACCACGAAAATCTTGACCTCATCCTCGCCCAGTTCGGCCGGAACGGCCACGGCGGCGGATTCGAGGACCTGGGGGTGGGAGTTGACCACCTTTTCCACCTCGAAGGAGGAGATGTTTTCGCCCCGCCGGCGGATGCAGTCCTTGATCCGATCCACGAAGTAGAAATAGCCGTCCTCGTCCGTGCAACCCCGATCGCCCGTGTGGAACCAGCCGCCGACCCAGGCCTCCTCGGTCTTGTCGGGCTGCTTGTAGTAGCCCAGAAACATGGCCTCGGCCATCTTGGGCTTGACAACGATTTCGCCGGTTTGGCCCGGTAGAACCGGTCTGTTTTCGTCGTCCCAGACGGCCACGTCCGCATAGGGAACGGGGAGGCCGATCGAGCCGACCTTGATCCGGTCCGGGGGATTGCAGAGACAGACGCCGCCGCTTTCGGTCAGGCCGAAGCCTTCAATGATGGTCAAATCGAAGCGCTTTTCGATATCCCGCCAGATTTCCCTGGGCGCGGCCCCGCCGAATGTGGCCCGGATCGGGTTGTCCGCGTCGTCCTCCCGTTCGGGCTGCTTCATGAGCATGGTCAGCATTCCGCCGATATAGTTGAATATCGTGGCCCCGTACTCGCGGATTTCGTCAAAGAACCGGGAGGCGGAAAACTTTTCTCTCAGCACGAAAGGACGGCCTGAATTCAGGGCGCCCATGGCCGTGAACATCTGGGCGTTGGCGTGAAACAGGGGCAGCGTGGTGAAAAAGATGTCGTCCTCGCGGGCCTGGACCAGCCGGTCCGCCCAGACCCGGCCGGTATTCAGATAGTTGAAGTTGCTGATCATGGCCCCCTTGGGCGGGCCGGTCGTTCCCGATGTGTAGATGATGCCCAGGGGATCGGAGGGGGCGACGTCCACCGTGGGTGGGGGCTGGTCTCCGGCCGAGGCCATCAGATCGGCCAGGTTCCGGAAACCGTCCGGGGCGGGAGCGTTTTCGGCATGCCAGAGCCGATGCGCGATCCGGGGCAGGTCCTTTTCCACAAAGGCAAAGGAGTCGTAAAGCGTTTCGGACACCACGATCCAACGCGCGTCGCAGTGGTTGATGATGTATTTAAGGCCGTCTCCCCGCAAATGAATGTTGAGAGGGACCATGACCGCGCCGATCTTGGCCAGACCGAACCACAGATAGATGAATTCGAGGCAGTTGGGAAGGAAGAGACAGACATGGTCGCCTTTGTTCACGCCCATGTCCCGGAGCACGGACGCGGCCCGGTTGACGTTGCGGTCCAGTCCGGCGAAGTCCAGGACCTGGTCGCGGAAACGGACGAACGGATCACCGCCCTGGCCTCCGGCCCTGGTTTCCAAAAGCTCTTTGAAGGTCATCGTTGGCTTGCCCCCTTGAATGGTATCGTCAATAGGTGAAGGGCCAGGGTTTCCAGTAGCGCTTGAGCCGGACCCATATGCCGAAAAGTCCGTCCGGTTCGAAGAGCAGGAAGAAGATGATGATCAGGCCGTAAACGGTGACCGAAACCGCGCCGATGCGCGGCGAGAAAAAGGGGTAGGCCGAAGCGATCGGTCCGGATATGGCGTTGATCACTTCAGGCAGCAGGACCATGAAGACGGCCCCGACGATGGAGCCGAGCACCGTGCCCATGCCCCCCACGATAATCATGGCGATATAAAGGATGGACTGGTTGAAGACGAAGTACTCCGGGCCGATGAGGCCGACCAGGTAGGCGTGGAGGGCCCCGGCCAGTCCGGCCATGAAGGAGCTGATGACAAAGGCCAAAATTTTGTACTTGGTCAGGTTGATGCCAATGATCTCCGCGGCGATGTCCCGGTCCCGAACAGCCACGAAGGCCCGACCGGTCCGGCTCATGGCCAGGTTCTTGGTGAAAATGGCGGCCAGGACCGCGAACAGGAGGATGACGTAGTAGATTTTGCCATACCCGCCGATATTGACACCCAGAAGGTAGGGCGTGGCCAGCTTGATGCCCTTGTCGCTCTGGGTCAGACTCTCCCAGTGGTAGATGACGTGTTCGGTGATGAACTGGAAGGCCAGGGTGGTGACGACCAGATACATGCCCTTGAGGCGCAGGGTGGGGATGCCCACCACGGCCCCGGTCATGGCGGCCATGACGCCGGCCAGAGGCAGGGCAACGATGAATGGGAAGCCGGCCTTGGCTGACAGGATGGCCGCGGTGTACGCGCCGATGCCCATGAAGGCCGCGTGGCCCATGGAAATCAGTCCGGTGTACCCGGTCAGGACGTTCAATCCCAGGGCGCTGATCACCGAGACACCGCAGAGGCAGGCCACGAAGATGATGTACTTGCCCCCGAAATGAGGCAGGGCCAGGAGGAAGAGGAACAGGACGGCCAGGCCGATTTTCGCCGCCGGGCTGGGAAAAATCCTGAGGTCCTGTCGGTAGGTCCGCGTGCAAAACCGTGTTACTGCCATCGCTTTGCTCTCATGCGCCCATCGGTTGAAAAGTCATACCCGTTCGATCTCCTTGGTCCCGAACAGACCGTAAGGCCGGATCATCATGACGATCAGGACGATGATGTAGGCCGTGATTTCGTTCATGCCGCTGCCCAGGTAGTCTTCGAGGTAGAAGCCGGCCAGGTTTTCGGCCACGCCGATGATCAGGCCGCCGATAATGGCCCCGTGGACGCTGTCCAGACCTCCTAGGATGACGGCCGGAAGGGCCTTCAGGCCGGTGTAGCCCATGATCGGTTCGAGAAAGGTGAAGCTGGCCAGAAAGACCCCGGCGATGGTGGCCACCAGGGTGGCGATGATCCAGGAGGCGGTGAAGACCCGCTTGACGTTGATGCCCATGAGGAAGGCCGTGGTGGTGTCCTCGGCCGTGGCCCGCATGCTGATCCCCGAGTCCGAATACTTGAAAAAGAGAAAAAAGACCACCAGCAGGACGGCCGTGGCCGCGATGGTATAAATTTCGGCTTGGTTGATGGCAGCCCCGAAAATGACGATCGGGTCCTGGGGAAAAGGCGTGGGATATTGGATTTCTTCGTAGCCCCAGATCAGGCCGACCAGACCGCGCAGGACGTTGGCCAGCCCCAGAGTGACCATGATGACCGCCAGAACCGGTTCACCGACCATGGGACGGATGACCAGCATCTCCAGCAGGGCGGCCACGACGCCCATGAGAACCAGTGTGATCAGAAAGGCCGCGATAAAGGGAAGCTTCATGTAGATGATCAGGCTGAAGGACATGTAGGCGCCGAACATCATCAGTTCCGGCTGGGCGAAATTGAACACGTCCGTGGCCTTTAAAATCAGGACGAACCCCAAGGCGATGCAGGCGTAAACGCTGCCCCAGGCCAGCCCCGTCATGGTCAACTGCAACAATATCTCCATCCGCTACCTCCCGCATCGGTCCTGGGTCGATGGCGCTCCGCTCATCCCTTGCCGCCGTACATCTCTTCGATGATATGGCCGAACTTCTTGTTGATGGTCTTGCGACGCAGTTTGAGGGTGGCCGTCAGCTCGTCGTCATCGTGGTCGAGTTCCTTGTCCAGCAGCTTGAACTTCTTGATGGTTTCGACCTGAGCGAACTCCCGGTTGGCCGTGTTGACTTCTTCCCGGATCATCTCGGTGACCTCCGGGTTCTGGGCAAGGCTCTTGAAGGTGGTGTAGGCGATGCCTCGCTCCTGGGCCCACTTGGCCACGTTGTCGTACTCGATCTGGATCAGGGCGGTCAGATATTTTCGGCCGTCCCCGATGACGATGGCTTCGTTGATGTACGGGCTGCACTTGAGACGGTTTTCGATCTCCGAAGGGGCGATGTTCTTGCCGCCCGAAGTGATGATGATCTCCTTTTTGCGGTCCGTGATCTTCAGGCGGCCGTCCGCGTCCAGTTCACCCACGTCGCCGGTATAGAGCCATCCGTCCTGGATGGTCCGGGCCGTGGCTTCGGGGTCTTTCCAGTAGCCTTCGAAGATGTGGCCGCACTTCAGCAGAATCTCGCCGTCATCGGCGATCTTCAACTCCACGCCGGGTATGGGCCTGCCGACCGTGCCCAGCTTGACGTCCTCGGGCAGGTTGATCGTGGCGATGCCGGTTTCCTCGGTCATGCCCCAGCCTTCGAGCACCGGGACGCCCAGGGAGTGAAAATATTTGAGGACCTCGGGCGCGATGGGCGCCGCGCCGCTGACTGCGACCCGGACCCGGAGCAGTCCCAGTTCCTTTTTCAGGTGGCGCAGCAGGAGCAGATAAGCCAGTCCGTATTTGAGGGTCAAGGATAGGGGGATCGGCCTCCTGGCCAGTCGGGCCTCGGCCATGGCCTCTCCGACGGGCTGAAACAGGCGATAAGCCGTTTGCTTCAGACTGGAGGCATCCTTCATTTTGATGATGACCCCGGCCATCATCTTTTCCCAGATGCGGGGTACGGCCAGGAAAAAGGTGGGCAGAACGTCCCGCATGTCCTGGGTGACGGTTTCGACGCTTTCGGCGAAATTGACGGTGGCACCCGAGTTGATGGGGAAAAAGACGGACATGAGCCGCTCAGCCACATGACACAACGGCAGATAGGACACGATCTCGTCGGTGTCGTACTGGGGAATGACCGGGGCCGCGTTTTTGAGGAAGTTGGTGATGTTGGCGTGGCTGAGCATGGCCCCCTTGGGCGGGCCGGTCGTGCCCGAAGTATAGACCATGATGGCTACATTTTCGGGACGGACCTCCTCCAGGATGCGATAGTACCGTTCCGGGTCCTTCTCCTCGATATCCCGGCCGATCTCCTCGACCGCGGCGAAGGGCATGATCATGGGGTCGGTGTAGTTGCGCAGCCCTTTCATGTCCATGACAATGATGTTCTTGAGCATGGGCAGATCGGACTTGACCTCGATCACCTTGTCCACCTGCTCCTGGTCGTCGCAGACCACGAAGCTGGATTCCGAATGGCCGATTACGTAGCGCGCCTCGGCCGCCGGATTGGTCGGGTACACGCCCACGGCCACGGCGCCGGCGCTCTGGGCGGCCAGGTCCGCATAGAGCCACTCCGGCTCGTTTTCCCCGAAAATGCTGATGTGGTCGCCCGGCTTGAGGCCCAGTTCGATCAGGCCCAGGCAGAAATGGCGCACGTGGCGGAAGTATTCGTTCCAGGAAATCTCCTGCCAGATACCCAGGTCCTTTTCCCGCAAGGCGACCCGGTCGCCGTACTTGCGGACCTTGGCCAGGAACATGTGGGGCAGGGTGTCCGTTCTCATAAAGCGCTCTCCCCCTTCATCAGGCTCTCGAAATCCTCCCCCAGGTAGGCCTTCTGGACCTCGGGGTTCTTCTGGACCTCATTCGGCGTCCCTTCGGCGATCTTCACGCCGAAGTCGAGGACGGAGATGCGTTGCGAAATGTCCATGACTACGTGCATGTCGTGTTCGATCATGACGATGGTCGTGCCCAGTTCCTGGTGGATGTCCAGGATGAAGCGGGCGATGTCCTCGGTCTCCTCGACATTCATGCCGGCCATGGGTTCGTCGAGCAGCAGCAGCTTGGGCTCCTGGGCCAGGGCCCGGCCCAGTTCCACGCGCTTCTGAACCCCGTAAGGCAGGTTCGCCACCAGATGCTTGCGCCATTGCTCCATTTCAAGAAAGTCGATGACCTCCTCGACCTTGAGCCGGTGTACTGTCTCCTCGGGGGCCAGGTAGCCCAGAAAGGCGTTTTTGAAAAAACCGCTTTTGTAGTGATGGTGTCGACCGAGAAGCATGTTGTCGATCACGTTCATGTTGGCGAAAAGCTCGACATTCTGGAAGGTTCGGGCCACCCCCAGTTGGGATATCTGGTCCGGACGCAGACGGATGACGTCCCGCCCCTCGAAGAGGACCCGGCCCTGGTCCGGCTTGTAGAAGCCGCTGATGCAGTTGAGCAGGGAGGTCTTGCCCGCGCCGTTGGGGCCGATCACGGCGTAGAGTTCACCCGCCTCGATCGACAAGGAAACATCACTCAGGGCCTTGATGCCTCCGAAGCTCAGGGATACGTCCTGAATTTCCAATAGTGCCATCTCGTCCTCGCTTCAGGATAGCCAGCGTTTCCTGCGCTTGTAGTGCTTGATGTCGGCGAAACTCTTGCGTTCCGTGCCCTCGGCCACGCCCAGGTAGAACTCCTTGACGTCCTCGTTTTCCATCAGTTTCCGGCTGGGGCCGTCCAGCACGATCTTGCCGTTTTCCATGATGTAGCCGAACTCGGCCACGGAAAGGGCCATGAGCGCGTTTTGTTCGACCAGGAGAATGGAGACCTTGCCCTCCCGGTTGATGCGCCGGATGATGTCGAAGATTTCCGTGACCAGCATGGGGGCCAGCCCCAGGGAAGGCTCGTCGAGCATCATCAGGGCCGGCTTGGCCATCAAGGCCCGGGCGATGGCCAGCATCTGCTGTTCCCCGCCGCTGATGTACCCGGCCTCGACCTTGAGCCGATCCCGGATCGGAGGGAAGTAGTCCAGGACCATTCTCAGGTCCGCCGCCACCGCGCTCCGACCGTCCCGCCGGGTATGCGCGCCGACCCGGATGTTTTCCTCGACGGTCAGTTCGGCGAAAATGCGTCGCCCCTCGGGCACCTGGGTGATGCCCATGGCCACGATCCGCTGGGGGTCCAGCTTGTGGATGGGCTGTCCCTGAAACTCGATGGTCCCTTTCTTGATCTCCCCGTCCTCATACTCGAGCAGACCCGAGATCGAACGCAGGGTCGTCGATTTGCCGGCCCCGTTCGAACCGAGGAAGGCGATGATCTTCCCCTCGGGCACCTCCAGGGAAATACCCCGCAGAACCAGGATGATGTCGTTATAAACAACTTCCAGGTTGTTGACTTTCAGCATGTTGCCTACACTCCCGTAAAATCGCACCAATCCGAACTACCGGCGGATACCTCTCGCCGGTTCGGGTGTATTGGGGCCAAACATATTTTTACGGCTCGTGCCGGTTTTCGCTATGATTGTAAAATTGAAGTTTTTTTATTATCGCCCTAAGGCTGACCGGCAGACTAACACAACGCCGCCCGCTATGCAAGAGTCTCGGGCCCGCCCGGTTGAGATTTGATGAATTGTCGCGGCGGGCATTGATAAGTCGGTGGCTTTTTGAGACAATGTGCCCCTATCCCAGGATAACGGAGGCGTCTCGCCGTGGAAGCCCGGAACCAGAGACCCACGGAATTGAAAGCCGAGGCCGTCGAGTCCTTCCGGAACCACGTCTCGTCGGCCAAGGTCGATTTTTTCCGGAGCGTCGGCCTGGACTTTGTCATGGGCCGGCGGGAAGGTCCGTACTTGTGGGACCTGGACGGCCAAAAGCGGCTGTTCAATCTGCACTGCAACGGCGGTGTCTTCAATCTGGGCCACCGCTGCCAGGAACTGGTCCGAATCCTCAAAGAGGGCCTGGACGAACTGGACATCGGCAACGGCCACCTCCTGAGCAAGGAACGCGCGGACCTGGCCCGGGCCCTGTCCGAGTCCATGCCGGCCGACCTGGACTACACCGTCTTCGGCGTGGGCGGAGGCGAAGCGGTGGACCTGGCCTTCAAGGTGGCCCGGGCCTATACGGGCCGGAGCCGGATCATCTCGGCCCTGGGCGGATATCACGGCCACACCGGACTGGCCCTGGCCGCCGGGGATGAAAAGTACCGGGCCCCTTTCGGCCCCCGAGCCCCCGGGTTCCATCAGGTTCCTTTCGGCGACACGGCGGCCCTCGAAGCCGTCCTGGACGGCGACACCGCGGCCGTGATTCTCGAAACCGTGCCGGCCACCCTGGGCATGATCCTGCCCCCGCCGGACTACCTGGGACGGGTCAGGGACCTGTGCGACCGGAAGGGCGCCCTCCTGATCCTGGACGAGGTCCAGACCGGCCTGGGCCGGACGGGCCGCCTCTGGGGTTTCGAGCATTACCGGATCGTGCCGGACATGGTCGTTCTGGCCAAGGGGCTGAGCGGCGGACTTTATCCGATCTCGGCCACGGTCCTCCGACGGCCCCTGGAAAGTGTGTTTCACGCCGACCCATTCATCCATATTTCCACCTTTGGCGGAGCCGAACTCGGCTGCCGGGTGGCCCATCGCGTCCTCGAAATATCATCGGACCCCGCGTTTCTCGATCACGTGCGGACCCTGGCCGCGGCCTTTGCCCGGGGCGTCGGGACCTTGATCGACAAGCACCGCATTCTGGTCGGACTCAATCAGTTGGGCCTTTTAATGGGGCTGAGGCTGGAAGACGAGCATTCCGGTCCGCTGCTCAGCGTGACCGGTTACCAGAACGACCTGCTGATGGTTTACGCCAACAACGACCCCTCCGTGTGCCAGTTTCTGCCGCCGCTGGTCATGGAACTCGATCAGGTGGACTGGATCATCGAGAGGCTGGACCTTGCCCTGGAAAAGGCCCAGGCCTTCAAGGACGCATCCTGAGAGGTACGCCATGCCCGTGGACGACGACCTGCTCCGCCGCTTCGAGGAAGGCCTCGACCCCTCGGACATCGGGGCCTCGGCCGTTTCGGCCTCCATCCTCGGTTACGGAGAGATATCGACCGTCTTTCGGATCGGCGACGATGAAACCACGGCCTTCAAACGGATGCCGCTGTTTGGCGATCGGCCCGCGGCCGAAGCCTACGCGGATCGATACTCCGAATACTGCCGCCTGCTCCGGGAAGCCGGTCTGAAACTGCCGGAAGGCGAGACCCGCATCGTGGAGCCGACCAGCCGTCCCGTAGTGCTCTATATCACCCAGGCCCGGATTCCCACGGACCGCTTCGCCCACCAGCTCATTCACGTTTTGGAGCCAAATGATATCCGGGACCTGCTCGAAGGGATCGTCACCGAGATCGACAAGGTCTGGCGCTTCAACCAAGACAGAGCCCCGGCCCTTCGCCTGGCGATCGACGGCCAGCTCTCCAACTGGGCGCGGACGGACCCAGGCGAGGCCGCCGGGCTGTATTTCGTGGATACCAGCACGCCCATGTACCTCAAGGACGGGCTCGAACAACTGGACCCCGAACTCCTGCTTCAGGCCGCGCCGGGTTTTATGCGCGGGGTCTTCCGAATTTTTTTTCTCGAAGAGGTCATGACGCGGTACTACGACCCCCGCCAGGTCTTCACCGATCTGACCGCCAACCTGTTCAAGGAGCAGCGGCCGGACCTGGTACCCTTTACGGTGGAAGTGATCAACCAGGGTCTGGGCGGCGGGCTCGATCCGCTGACCGTGGCGGAGGTGGAGCGTTACTATCGGGGCGACCGGCGAATCTGGTCCGTGGCCCTGGCCATGAGGCGGCTGGACCGCTGGATCAAGACCCGGCTCCAGGGCCGTCGCTACGAGTTCATCCTGCCTGGTGAGATTCGGAGATAGCAAGGAGGCCCATGGACTGCGATCTGCTTGTCGAAAACGCGAGCATTGTTGACGGGACCGGCCGGCCGGCCTTCCGGGGCGGTCTGGCCGTCAGGGACGGCCGTATCCTCGATGTGCACCAAGAGGGCCGCGAGCGCGGTTGGACCGCAGGCCATACCCTGGACGCAAGCGGCCTGACCGTGGCCCCGGGTTTTATAGACGTGCATTCGCACGCGGAGTTCCTGCTGCCCCTGGACCAACACCCGGAACTGCTGGCCTGTATGCTGGAGCAGGGCGTGACGACCATTGTCGGAGGCAATTGCGGGTTTTCCCCGGCGCCGCTGGTCGCCGGATCGCCGCACCGGGACCTGCTGGCCCAGGCCCTCGAGTTCATCTCGTCCCAGCCTTTGGACATGTCCTGGAGCGACACGGGTTCATTCATGGACCTGCTCGAACGGCGGGGCCTGTCCCTGAATCTGGCCCTGCTCGTCGGCCACGGCACCATGCGCTGGTCCCTGCTGGGACCCGACTATGCCTATCCCGGGCCGGCCGGCATCGCGGAACTGGAGCGGATTCTGGACGAGTCGTTCCAGGAGGGAGCTTTCGGGCTTTCCCTGGGTCTGGGTTACGAACCGGGCATGTTCGTCGACATGAGGGAACTCGAAGACCTGGCCCGTGCGGTCCGCCGGAGGGACGGCATTCTGACCGTTCACCTCAAGGCCCTCTCCCGGCTGTCGCCGGCTTACGGGATCGGCCTGTTCGGCCAGCCCCACAACATCCGGGCCTTGAAGGAAATGCTGGGGCTGGCCGATCGGACCGGGGTCCGGCTTCAGATTTCTCACCTGATTTTCGCCGGCCGGAGAAGCTGGTCCACCTGCGACCGGGCCCTGGAACTCATCGAGCGGGCGGCGTCCAAGGGGGTGGACGTGGCTTTTGACGCCTTCCCGTACCCCTGCGGCAACACCACCATCCGGATTGCCTTCCCGGCCTGGTTTTTAAAGGATTTTGAAAACAACCTGGCCCGGCCGGCAGCGGTTTTTCGCCTGAGGCTGGAATGGGAACTCATGAAGCGGCTCATCGGGTTCGGCATGGATGACATGCGGCTGCTCTGGGGCGGCTGCCCGGAAATGGAGCGGTACGACGGCCGGCTTTTTTCCGATATCGGCCGGGACATGGGGCGGTCGGCCGAATCGGCCTACCTCGAAGTCGCCCGGGCCAGCCGGGGGCGGGCCACCTGCCTGCTTTACACATACAGCGCGGACGCTTCGGACGAGACCGCCCTGCTCAAAGTCCTGGCCCACCCCTTGAACCTGTTCGAGACCGATGCCATCATCTCGCCCAAGGGCGCGGCCAATCCGGCCGCGGTCGGGACTTTCCCCCGGGTCATCCAGCGCTGTCACAAGGAGTTGGGCCTGATGAGTCTCGAGGATGCCGTGGCCAGAATGACCGGCGCTTCGGCCCGCCGGGTGGGGCTGGCCGACCGGGGAACCGTGGAACCGGGCCGGTGGGCCGACCTGACTCTGTTCGACTATGACCAGATTCGGGACAACACCACGGACGAGGACACGCGTCGGCCCCCATCGGGCATCCGATACGTGTTCGTCAACGGCCGACTTGCCGTCGAGAACGGACGGGCCGTGCCCGGGCTCAGGGCCGGCCGTGTTCTCCGCCGTCGGAGCGGCTGAGGTCCCGGTCTGGCATGGGCAATGATCGGGCGGGGAAAGACGGGGTGAATCGGCGGGTCGTTCTGGTCACGGGCGCCTCGTCCGGGATCGGCTTGGCCTGCGTCCGACGTCTGGCCGGCCTGGGCCATGCGGTTTTCGGGGCCAGCCGCCGGCCGGGTCCGGATGGAATCGGAGTCGAGTTCCTGGCCATGGACGTGGACGAGGAAATATCAGTGCGGTCCGGTCTGACCCGTGTCCTCGATCGGGAGGGCCGGATTGACGCGGTGGTCAATTGCGCGGGTTTCGGACTGGCCGGGGCGGTCGAGGACATCTCGATCGAGGAGGCCAGGGCCCAGTTCGAAACGAACTTTTTCGGCACGGTCCGGGTCTGCCGGGCCGTGTTGCCTGTCATGAGGGGCCAGGGTTCCGGGATCATCGTCAACGTCAGCTCCCTGGCCGGCCTGGCGGCCATCCCCTTCCAGGCCTATTACAGCGCCAGCAAGTTCGCCCTCGAGGGGCTGACCGAGGCCCTGGACATGGAGGTCCGTCCTTACGGAGTCCGGGTCGTGCTCGTCGAGCCCGGGGACTTCAGGACCGGATTCACCGCAAACCGGCGGCGGGCCGCTTCGGGACGAGGTTCCGTGTACGAGGAACGCTTCGCCGCCGCGCTGGCCGTTATGGAAAAGGACGAACTCGGCGGTCCGGAACCGGAAGCCGTGGCCGCCCTGATCGGCCGGCTGCTCGAAAAGCCCAATCCCCGGCTCCGGTACACGGCCGGCCGGTTCGCCCAGCGCGCGGGGGTGGCCCTGAAACGATTTCTGCCGGCCGCCCTGTTTCGGCGATGGCTCATGAAGTATTACGGACTGTGAGGAACCATGGTCAAATACGTCTACTGGCTGCCGCCGGCCGAGGCGCGGCGTCTCGGCCGGCGGCTCGAAACCGAGGGGCTCGACGTTTTCGAAGTCAACAAGGCCGTCTGCATACCCCTTTCCGAAAAGCACGAAGTCGCTCTGGTACCGCCGAATGCCTGGTCTGAATACCGGTTCTGCCGCCGCCAGCTTTCATGGTACCAAGGTTCGCCTTTCCGGGGACTGACCCTCCTGGTCAGCACGATCGAGCCGCCGGGCGCGGGCCTGAGACCGGAAACCGTGATCCGGGCCCGAACGGACTTCAAACCGCCGCGCCTGCCCGGGGCGGACGACCTGCCGGGTCTGACGGCCAGGCCCGGGTATCGGCGGTCCAGGCCGAAGGCCTGGGAGGACATCCATTCGGAAGACCCGGCTCAACTGGAACAGTGGCTTAAGGTCATGGGGCTGTCCGACATCCGTTTCGAGGACCTGTTTCGTTACCATTGCGCCAACCACGCCAATTTTATCGACCCGGTCTGGCATGTCGGATCGGGCAACGGCAAGGAACCGTATTCCATTGCCGGGACCGCCCGGGTCTGCTCGGCCTGTCTCGAGTTCTACAATCTGATCGGAAGAAACTGGCCCAGGAAATGGGTCGTCCCCTGCCCGGGAGCGGTTCGCTTCGCCGGCTTGGCCGGGAATGTCTACTATGAAGTCGTCAGCCCCGCCGCCGGAGGCCCGGCCGGCTCGACCGGGCTGTAATATCCGGGTTCAAGGCGGCTTCGGGCTTGATCCCGGACCGGACAGAGGTTAGGATAGGCGGCCCGATCAGGCCGGATGCCGGCCGGATTACGCCATATCCAATGGAGGAATGAAGCAACATGGAACTGTTCAACCTGGGCTCGGTGGACTGGCGGGAGTCCCAGATCATCTATCACGCCCTGGCCCATCTGGGCCGGGAAGCCCTGTCCCTGGTCTCCCCGGCCGAACCCTACGTCTGTATCGGTTATCATCAGGACGCCGCTCAAGAGGTCGATCTGGCCTTCTGCCGGGAAAATGACATACCGGTTTTCAGGCGCGAGGTCGGCGGAGGCGCGGTTTATCTGGACGGCCGCCAGCTCTTCTACCAACTCATCATTCGCAAGGACAACCCGGCGGCTCCGTTGAGAAAAGAAGCCTTCTACCGGAAGTTTCTCCAGCCGGTGATCGACGTGTACCGGCGGATCGGAATACCGGCCCAATACAAGCCCATCAACGATGTCATCGTGGGCGACCGGAAGATTTCCGGAACCGGCGTCGCCGAGATCGGTGAGTGTATCGTCTTCGTGGGCAATCTGATCGTGGACTTCAATTATGAAATGATGTCCAAGGTGCTCAAGGTCCCGGACGAAAAGTTCAGAGACAAGATGCGCAAGACCCTCGAGGACAACCTGACCACCATCCGCCGGGAACTCGAAGCGGAGAAGGCGGAGCAATGGCCGGACGAGACCCTCAACGGCCTCTTGATCGATGCCTTCCAGCCGTTGTTCGGCGCGTTCGACCCGGGCCTTCGTGACGCCGCGCTCGAGTCCAAAATGGAGGAACTCGGCCGGCGGATGCTGACCCAGGAGTGGCTGGACCGGAAAGGCAAGCGCGTGCCGGGCCGGGACGTGAAAATCCGGGCCGGCCTCAACGTGGTTCAAAAGATGCACAAGGCCGTCGGCGGCCTGATCCGGGCCGACTATGAGGTTCGGGATGGCTGTTACGCCGATGTGACCATTTCCGGGGACTTTTTCTGTTATCCGGCCGAAGCCGTGGTCAGGCTCGAGACCGGTCTGGAAGGCCGAAGGACGGAGGATGTTTCCGATGTTCTCCGGGACTTCTACACCTCGGGCGCGGTGGATACGCCCGGTGTGGGAATCGATGACTGGCTCAACGTCCTGCGGGTCTGAACGGACGGGGCCGGAGGGAATATGAGGGCCGAGGCGGATGGATAGGATGCACATCCTGTTTCTGTCGGCCATGCCCCTTCATCCGGCGGGGCTTGGCGGCGCCGAGGTCAACGCCCATCTGCTGATGTCGGCCCTGCAACCCTACGGTCCGGTCTTTGAAGCGCACGGGGCCTACTCGCCCGAGACCCTGGACTCCATTTGCCGTCACCTCGATCGGATCGGCATACAAGGGCAACTGGTCGAAGGGATGGGCGCCGCTCCGAGCCTGGGTTACGACTTCGGCTATCCGGTCCGCCTCCACCATGCCGCTGACATGCCGGAGGCCGCCCGATCGGCCCTGGAAGGCCGGGCCTGGGACGCGGTTTTCATCCAGGCCAGGGGTTGGCCGGAGTTGTGTGCCCTGAGCCGGGCCGCGGGCCGCTTTACGGTGCTTTTCATCCACGACCTGTTGTCCCCCGAGGAGTTCGCGCCCCCGGCCCTGGATCGGGTCGATCTGCTGGTGGCCAACTCCGAATTTACGCGTAGGGTGCTTGAAAACACGTTTCGGCATCCGGCCGCGCTCTGCTACCCGCTCATCCCGCAACCGGCCCGTCCGGCGCCCTCGCCGCCGGCCGACCGCCCCTTTATTACCTTTGTCAATCCACTGGGCATCAAGGGACGGGACCTGTTTTTCGCCATGGCCCGGGAACTGTTGGACCTGGAATTCCTGGTGGTCATGAACTGGGGCGTCAGCGATTTGACCCGCCAAGTCCTCGAAAGATACCCCAACGTGACCCTGATGCCCCGTCAGGAGGACATGGATCGGGTCTGGGAACGAACGCGGCTGCTCCTGGTGCCTTCGATCTGCGAGGAGGCCTTCGGGCGCGTGGCCCCTGAAGCGCAGGGCCATGGAATTCCGGTCCTGGCCAGCCGGGTCGGGGGGCTGCCCGAGGCGGTCGGCCGGGGAGGCCTGCTGATTGACGAGTTCCGTAATCCCGAGGCCTGGGTCCGGGCCATCGCCGCCGTGCTGACCGATCCCGACCTGTACGCCAGGCTGTCGGAACGCGCCCGCATCCACGCCGGGCGCTTCGAGCCCGGACGCGCGGCGGCCGGCTTCTGGGACGACCTGCTGGCCGGGCTGAACCGGATGGCAGTTAACGGCCTGACATGACCGGGCGAATTGCCGGACTGGTCTTCAATCACCGGTTTGGTTCGGCCGTCGGGGCCTCCTTTTTCAGCTTCTGGATCGTCCAGCGGTTTTATTTTACCTGCCAGCGCACGTTCCTGTGGTGGCTGGTCACATTTCAATTCGTGATTTTCGTCCTCTCCTATCTGTCCCGGGAGCCGCCCCGCGACCGGGCCACGGGCTTTCGGGAGACCGTTTTCCCCTTTATCTGCGCGGCTCTGCCCTTTGCCCTGGCCGATTACCCCTTCAAGCCGCCGGGACGCGCCCTCGGGGGATTCGAGCACCTGGCCGGATTTCTGATGATTGTGGGAACCGGATTGATCGTCGCCGGTGTGTCCTGGCTCAGGCGGTCGTTTTCCATCATGGCCGAGGTCCGGTCACCCGTGACCCGCGGGGTCTATCGGTGCTGCCGACACCCCATGTACCTGGGTTCCCTGGTGGCCTACCTGGGCATGCTTCTTTACCGTTTCAGCCTCTTGAACCTGATGATTTACGCGGTGTTTCTCGGACTCCAGCTCTATCGGGCCTCGGTCGAGGAAAGGAAGATCGCCGCACGGTACCCGGAATACCGGGCTTACGCGGCCCGGGTCGGCTGGTTGTGGCGTTTGGGCCGTCTCAAAGTGGCCGGAACGGACGGAGACGGCAAGCGGGACGTCAGGCTGGGGACAGAGGGAAGGTGAGCGCGACGGCGGAGCCCCCTTCTTCTTGATTCCGAATCCGGATTTCACCGCCGTGATCTTCGGCGATCTTGCGGGTCATGGCCAGACCGAGGCCCATGGCTCCCTCCTTGGTCGTGAAGAAGGGATTGAATATCTGGGTCATGACCTCGGCCGTGATCCCCGGGCCCTGATCCTGGCAGAGGAAGGTGACGTATTCCCAGGTCCGTTCCGTGCTGATCCGCAATGACCCGCCCCGGGGCATGGCCTCCCAGCCGTTTTTTATCACGTTCAGGCAGGCCTGCCGGACCAGGTGGCTATCCAGGGAGGCCGGACCGAGGTCCGGGTCCAGGTGCATTTCCACCTCGACGCCCGCGGCCGACAGTTCCTCACGGCACATCTCGATGACCTGAATCACGATCTGGTTCAGGTCGGCTTCCCGAGGCGCGATGGTCAGGGGCCGGGTCAGGTCCCAGATGTTGCGCAGAACGTCCTCGAGTCGACGGGCTTCCTCGACGATAACCCGGGCCCGGCGAAGACAATTGTCGTCCTTCAGACAGTCCATCGAGATCAGGCTCTGGGCAAAACCGCCGATGGCCATCAGGGGGTTCCTGATTTCGTGAGCGATGTAGGTTGACATCTCCGAAACCGCGGCCAGACGCTTGGCGTGGAGGTCCCGGCGAATGACCTTGATGCGGGACTCCTGGCTTTGAAAGATGGTCCAGAAAAGCAGAACGGCCTCGTGGTCGATCAGAGACACGCCCGGAGGGGTTGCCAGGGTCAGGGCCCGGCGGATGTCGTCTCGTCCCGTCAGTTCGATCACGGCTTCCAGGCCATCGAGGGCCAGGAGGTCCCGGTAATCTTCCAGGGTACGGATGCCCTTGGCCCGGGCCAGGACCATGCCCGGAGCCTCGGGATCGATGTCCGCGACCGCCAGGACCTCCACCTGAGGCGCCCCGGATTCCTGGTGGATGCTTTCGAGCAACTGCAGAACGGCCTTGGCGGCCCGTCCGCCCCCGACAAAGGCTAACCTACGCGGCCGGTTGGTATCCGACAGGTCGATCACCTCCTTCGCGATCGTGTCGCGGGCAGCGCCCAAACACCCGCATACTACTATCCTAAACGGATTCGGCATCAAAGGCAACATGACGGCCCAACTTAAAAAACTATTTCAATGATGGTAGGATTCTGTTATAAAACGGCTGAACAAGGTCAGAACCAAGGAGCGGTCCCTTTCATGTTTCAAGAAGAGATCAACCCGGAGGGCGTGACCAAGGCGGATATTGTCGTCGCCATCCCATCGTATAATGAGGCCGCCACGATATCCTATCCGACCACCAAGGCCAGCGAGGGCCTGGTGCAGTTCTTCGGCTCGAAGAAAGCCGTAATCGTCAATTGCGACAACAACTCCTCGGACGGGACCGGGGAGGCCTTCCTGAACACGACCACGGAAGTGCCCAAGCTTTACATATCCACGCCGCCCGGCGTCAAGGGCAAGGGCAACAACTTCAAGAATCTGTTCAAAAAAGTCCTGGCTTTAGGCGCGGAGGAGGTCATCGTCGTCGATGCCGATCTCAAAAGCATTACCCCCCAGTGGATCAAGCACCTGGGTGAACCTCTGGAAAACGACTTCGGTTTCGTGGCCCCCCTGTATGTGCGCCACAAATACGACGGGACCATCACCAACTCCATCGCCTACCCGCTGACCCGGACACTATACGGCCGCCGGGTCAGACAGCCCATTGGCGGCGATTTCGGTTTCTCGGGGCGGCTGGCCGAGATTTACGCGCTTTCCGAGACCTGGACCGATCCCATTTCCCAGTTCGGCATCGACGTCTGGATGACGACGCTGGCCATGAACAACGGGATACCGATCTGCCAGGCCTTTATGGGCCGGCCCAAAATCCACAAGCCCAAAGACCCGGGAGCCGACCTGGGGCCGATGTTCCGCCAGGTCGTGGGCACGATTTTCGACATGATGGTCATATACGCGCCGTTCTGGAAGCGGGTCAAATGGAGCAAACCGACGGCGATCTATGGTTTCGGCCTCGGTGAGATCGAGATGCCCCCGGCGGTTCATGTGGACCAGGGCACGCTTTACACCAAGATGTCGGCCGGCTATGATAATTACCTGGACGTCTGGCGCGAGGTATTCTCGACCGAAGTCTTCACCAAGCTGGAAGAAATCCGGGGGCTGTCCCAGGAAAAATTCGACTTTCCGACCATTGTCTGGGCCAAAGTGCTCTTCGACATGGCCGTGGCCTACAAGCAGGGCCTTGGCGGGAACCCGGACGAACTGATCGACTCGCTGATTCCGCTGTATTACGGCAAGACCCTTTCTTTCGTCAAGAAGACGGAAAGGATGTCCATTCAGCAGGCCGAGGAGTTCATCGAGAACGAGGCCATGATATTTGAAGAAACCAAACCTTACCTGGTCGAGCGTTGGCCTATATAGGCCAAGGGAGGTTTACCTGTGGCTGATAAGAAAAAGGTGCTGATCGTCGATGACGAGGAACACATTCGCTTTCTATACTCCGAGGAGTTGGCGGACGAAGGATACGACGTCATCACCGCGGAAAGCGGATTTGAGCTGCTCGAGAAGATCGAGGCTGAAAAGCCCGACCTGATCGTCCTGGACATCAAGATGATCGATTACAACGGCCTGGATCTGCTGCAGGACATCCGCAACAGATACTATGATCTGCCCGTGGTTCTCTGCACGGCCTATGACACCTTCAAAGAGGACATGAAGTCCATCGCCGCGGACCACTATGTCATCAAATCCTTCGATCTGACGGAGCTGAAGGCGAAGATCGCCACGGCCCTGGAGGCGCAGATTCCCGGCAGCTGAGGGCGGTTGGTCCCCTTCCGGTCCGTTGTTCCAGCGATTCCGCCGATCGATAACGAGCCCCGTTCATTCGGGGCTATGTTTTATACAGGCCTGGAACCAGAGATGCCCATATCCATGCGCCAAGACATTGAAGCCCGCGAGCGGGAAATTCTGGCCCCGTACGCGGCGCTGAGCGCGGAAAGCCGGGGGCGGCTGAGGCCCGAGCCGGAATGCGATCTGCGGACCGCTTTCCAGCGCGACCGGGACCGGATCGTCCACTGCAAGGCCTTTCGCCGGCTCAAACACAAGACCCAGGTATTTCTGGCCCCGACCGGAGACCACTACCGCACTCGGCTGACCCATACCCTTGAAGTGTCTCAGATCGCCCGGACCCTGGCCCGTGCCCTCCGCCTGAACGAGGACCTGACCGAGGCCATCGGGCTGGCCCACGACCTGGGCCATACGCCTTTCGGCCATGCCGGCGAAGCCGTGCTCAACGAGATATACCCGGGCGGCTTTTCCCATCATGAACAAAGTCTGCGGGTGGTCGACGTTCTGGAAAAGGACGGCCAGGGCTTGAATCTGACCGCCGAAGTCCGGGACGGCATCCTCAAGCATTCCAAAGGGAAAGGCGCCATACTCCTCGAGGACCAAAGCGACATGGCCGCCACGGTCGAAGGCCGCGTCGTCCGGGTGGCCGACGTGATCGCCTACATCGCCCACGACGTGGACGACGCCTTGCGAGGCGGCGTGATCACCCAGTCCGATATTCCAGGCCAGTGCCTCGACGTCCTGGGCACCCGGACCTCCGAGCGGATCGACACCATGGTCCGGGACTTCCTGGCCCATTCCCGCACGGACGTGGCGAAGATTCGGCTCGCATTTTCCGAACAAGTCGGCCGGGCCATGATCGCCCTCCGAAACTTCCTCTACGACCATGTCTATGACGTATACTATGTCCACGCCGATTTCATTCGAAGCGCCAAGGTGGTTCGGGAATTATACGAGATATTCATGAAGGACGACGGCGAATACATGCGCGAGGTGGGGCCGGTGCCGTCCGAGGAGGCCGAGCGGGCCCTGGCCGTGCGAGATTTTATCGCCGGCATGACCGATCGCTACTCCCTGGATTTATACAACCGCATCTTTCTTCCCCGCCCGTGGGCGGTCTTCTGATCTTTTGCCCCGGCTGGGTTTTCATCTGTCCATCGGCGGCGGCCTGGTTCGAGCCGTGGAACAAGGACGACGGACCGGCTGCGAAGCGGCCCAGGTGTTTTCCCGCAGCCCCAGGATGTGGAAAGCCAAACCCCTCGATTCCGGGGCGGCCGAGGCCTTTCGCCGGGCCCGGTCCGAGGCCGGTCTCGCGCCCCTGGCCGTTCATCTGCCCTATCTGCCTAACCTGGCCTCGGCGGACGAGGTTCTGTATGAAAAGTCGATCGAGGTCCTGGCCGAGGAAATGTTCCGCGCCGAAGCGCTGGGAGCGGATTTTGTGGTCGCCCATCCCGGACACGGCTCAGCGGATGAGCCGGTCGGCCGGTCCCTGTCACGGGTGGCCCGGGGGGTGCTTCGGGCCCTGCAAGCCCCCAACCGAACGGGATCGGTTCGGCTGCTTCTGGAAAACACCAGCGGCCAGCGGGGCGAACTCGGGATCGATTTTTATCAACTGGCCGAAATCATTGAGCAGATTGAAACGTCGGCCTTCGAGGGGCCGCCGGTTGGGGTCTGCCTGGACACGGCTCATGCCTGGGCCGCCGGATACGATCTGGCTCGGCCGAACGGGCAGGATGAGACTCTGGCCGAGTTGGACCGGGTCCTGGGCCTGGACCGCCTCGGCATGATTCATTTCAACGATTCCCTGGCCGAAAAAAATGGCCGAAGGGATCGCCACGCCCCCGTGGGACGCGGCCGGATCGGTTCCCGGGGCCTGGCCCGCTGGCTCCGGCTGCCGGAACTGGACCACCTGGCTTTTATCATGGAAACCCCAAGAGCTACGGAGGCCGACGACCTGATCAACATGGCCCGGGCCAAACGCTGGCGAGGATCGGCCCAGGGTGAATTGATTCCTATGAAAAGTAATAAAATCAACAAATAGTTGAATACAAATCTGGACACCAACGGCCGTCTGGGGTATATTGGTCATGTCATCACCTTTTGACGGGCGGCA
>Ga0180009_10002266_pt1 | contig 22707 bp, 24 predicted proteins | sample OS_PC_MetaG_FD_123537 | JGI IMG/M metagenome (GOLD analysis project Ga0180009, IMG submission 123537) | Groundwater microbial communities from the Aspo Hard Rock Laboratory (HRL) deep subsurface site, Sweden - OS_PC_MetaG | ecosystem: Environmental > Aquatic > Deep subsurface > Groundwater...
GATTTTGATAATGACACTTTTGGTGTTAATCCTTCGCTAAACATTTGTTATGGGCTTCTTGACCCTCCAAGCGGTTACTCTTATAACAACACTGATTGTGATGACTCTGTTTTTTCTTGTAATACTGGCGCTAATAATTGTACTGCTATGAATTATCTTGATACTGATCAGGACCGCTATTGTGACTCTCCTACTGTTTCTCTTCGCCGGTGTGATGCTCCGCCGCTTTACAACGTAACTAACATTAGTATGTGCACTGATTGTAATAATACTAATCAGCTTATTTGGCGTAATGGCACTTTCTGCGTTAACAAGGATGGTGATGCTTATGGTTTGCCTCCGCTGGTAATTGTTTGTTACGGCGCTCTTGATCCTCCGATTAATTATTCATACTCTTGCGTTGATTGTGATGACTCTGTTCCTAATACTTGGGGTGTTGGAAACTTGGTTGTAAAATATAAGGGTTCAACTGTCGCTGCGATTGATAATTATGGTGTGTTAGCATTAAAAGGTGGGGTTAGTGTTGTTGATCCGATAACTGGTATTCCACCTTCGTTTAATGTGAAGGACGATGTAGGTGATGTTGTATCAGCTATTACTAGTGCTGGTGACTTATACACTATTTTAGGAGTTACTAATATGTTTAGCAGCCCAATTGTTCCGACTGCTTCTCAAGACTTGATTATAAAAAGGAGCGGCACTAATCTTGCGATGTTCACTAAGAGAGGAGCTGTCCAAGTTAGGTGTGTCATGCCTAACTTTAACTTCTCAGGAACACCTATTGGTTAAAACATTTTTTTTACAAAAACATTTATATTTTAAGTAACGTTTTAAGTTTGTTTAAATGAAAAAAGACTATAAGATATCTGTTGTTCTTCCTTGCAGGAATGAAGAGAAAACTATAGGCTTATGTATTGATAAGATAAACAAAGTCTTAAAAGGTAAAGATTATGAGATTATAGTTTCAGATTCTTCAACTGATAAATCTGCAGATATTGCAAGAGAGAAAGGTGTCATCGTTGTTAAGCATGACAAAGTTGGTTATGGTAATGCTTACCTTGAAGGTTTTAAAAAAGTAACCGGCGACGTAATAGTGATGGGTGATTCTGACAACACTTATGATTTTGAAGAGCTTCCAAGATTATTAGAGCACATCAAAAACCACGACCTGATTATTGGTAGGCGAAAGTTTATTCATAAAAAAGCCATGCCTTTTCTTCACCGATACATCGGAAACCCTTTTTTATCGTTCATCTTAAGATTGTTCTTTAGTTCAAAAGTCAAGGATACACATTCTGGTTTTAGAGTTATAAGGCGCTTAGCTTTAGAAAAACTAGTTCTGAGAACGACTGGTATGGAGTTTGCTTCTGAGATGATAATAAAAGCTGCTATTAACGATTTAAAGATAAAAGAGGTTCCTATCAATTACTACAAACGAGTCGGCCACTCAAAGCTTCAGACATTTAGAGACGGCTGGAAACACTTAAGATTCATGCTTTTATACAGCCCTACTTATCTTTTCTTCTTGCCAGGGATGCTTATGTTTATCTTTGGGTTAATTGGCTTAGTATTTCTAAGCACTAACACATTAATCATAATTAATTTTGAACTAGGTATCCACGCCGCAATTCTTAGCAGCCTAATAACTATTCTTGGCTTTCAACTGGTGTTCTTGACTTTATACGCGAAGATTTATCTATACGCGATTTTAAAAGAGAAAGAACCCTTTGTAGAGTTGATACTAAAACATTTGACTATTGAAAAAGGAATAGTAGTGGGCGGCTTAGTTTTCCTAACAGGCCTAGTCATAGGTGGAGAGATAGTTTTTCGATGGTTGCAGGGAAACCTTTCAGCCTCATTTAAGCCCGGGATAACTTTGATGGCTTCAACGATTCTAATAATAGGCTTGCAGCTCATATTAAACGTTTTTTACTTAAGCATACTTGGAATTGAGAGAACCCAGTCATCAAAATAGTTTTTTTAAGGAAAAACTTTATATAGTTGTCGATTGACATCTCTTGTTATCAAGAGGTATGACTAGATTATGATTCTTGTATTAATCGCTGGCTTATCAATAATGTTGTCGGTTGTCTTCTTGTTCTTAGCCTTTAGGCAGGGCAAGCCAATCTTTAAGATATTCATGGTTATTCTATTCTCGCTTTCAATACTTTTGATAATATTTGGCTTTTTAATAATTGAAGATGCTTTAAATTTTAAAAAAGATTTTTCCTCAAAGCAAAACTTATTCTTGCTTGGCGATGGTGACCAGTTGATTGCGGGCTTTGTATTAAAGCCTGCTGTTAACAAGCTAGATAGTGCTGTTAAGTCTGTTTCTGTCTTAAGGAATGGTTCAAACATATCAGAGATTGATAGTAGAGCGAGTGTATTGGTGTCGTTGTCAGACTCACAGTTTCAAAGCCATAAAGACTCTTATAAAGAAGGATTGCTAGAAGAAATCTCAACTAGTTACTATAAATTATTAATAGTTAACCCCGTGGTTTTTGAAGCGTTAAAAGATGAGTATTTTGACATAGGAGACGCTTCTTTATCAGTATCTGAGGTTTTAGAGGTATTAAATTCTCAAGATCCAAAACAATCCTTGGCAGAGAAGATAGGCGTTGCAAGAGGCGTTGATGCATCAGTTATCCTGCCACAGATAAAATGGGATGTTAGAAGTACGTTGTTTGGGATGCTCTTTGCAAAAAGAATTCAAGATGGAGATATTCACAACCTGTTTTATTATTTTAAAGATGGAAGTATAAGGATTTATCCAAGTTCTATAATGTCTAGATTCATAAAGATAACACCTGAGAGTGTTATTGATCAAACAATGAAAAACGTTTTTGAAGGAGAATAAAAAAATGGGCTTATTAGACAAGTTAATGTTTTGGAAGAAGAACGAGCCTGACCTGGGTGATTTTTCTTCGATGAATATGGGTTCAACAGATAATTTTGGGCTTGATTCTAAGAATGATGATTTTTCAAAGAACTTAGGGCTTGAACCTTCGTCTGACTCTGACCTTGACAAGCCTTTCTCAACATCCTTTGGAAGTACCGGATTAAAGGATCGCTCTTATGAAAAGTCAGCTGCTCAAAGAGACTTATCTTCATCTACCAATTCTTTTTCAGATTCAAAGGATTTAGCGTTGATATCCTCAAAGCTAGACACTATAAAAGCTGAGCTTGACTCTATGAGCCAACGCTTGCAAAGAATAGAGCGAACACTTGATATTGATGAAAAAGAGAAGAAACGCCCATTATGGTAAACTAAGCAGGTTTCTAATAATACCTGTGCTAGTAATAGTTGACCAGCTTGCAAAACTAATCATCCAGCTCTCAAATCCTTCTATTGACATTAAGATTTTTGCAATAACACTTGTTAAGAATACAGGGGCTGTCTGGGGTTCTTTTAAGGGTGCAAACACCGCGTTTATATGGATATCAATAATGGCTATTGGAGTTTTAATGTACTTCTACGATGAGGTGCCAGAAAAGTCTCAAGTATTTCTTTACATGGTGCTTGCTGGAATAATTGGAAACCTAATAGACAGAATCTTTAGGGGCTACGTTCTTGACTTTATAGACTTTAAGTTTTGGCCGGTGTTTAACTTTGCTGATGCATTCATAACTATAGGTGTTATTGGTCTAGTAGTGTTTCTTTTGAAAGAAAAATAATTTTTTTATGTTTCAGCTAAATTCGTCAATGTCTTCTAATTTATCAAGATAACCCTTAGTCTTTAGCCGCTGCACCTGTGTTGGCTTATACTTAAAGATGATATCTCCCTTTTCATCACCGCCAAACTCCCAAGGCTCAACAAGTACAACGTCTCCATCGCGTACCCATAGTTTTCTCTTAAGCCTTCCAGGAATCCGACAAACCCTAGTCTTACCATCTAGACACCTAACACTGCATCTGCTGCCTCCAAGTCTTTTTTCAAGAATTCCAATGCTTTGTTTATCCCTTGGAAGCTTTACTCTTCTAATCTCTTCTTGTATATCTTCCTTGCTTTGTGCTTGCTCAACCATGTTTCTTAAAGAATGTGTAGGCCTTTTAAATATGTTACGAAAAGTTTATTAAACAATACTTATTGTCTTTTCTCGATGGAGTTTGATTTTTCAAAGGGGAAGGTTTTAAAGCAGGATGCATCCATATTCAAAAGGCTTTTTGCATTCATATTAGACATTTTAATAATTAATATAGTTATCATATCCCCTTTTCAAAAAGTGTTCTTGAAACTGATAAATCCAAATAGTTCAATACTTGAGATGGCGCAGCAACTGCAAGGTGCAAGCAGCCTTTACTCTTCAATATTTTTCATCGTGCTGCTATCACTTGCATACTTTACTTTCTTTGAATTCAAACTATTACAAACACCAGGGATGATGATTTTTAAGATGAAGGTTGATCAAGAGTTATCCTTTGGAAAAGCAATTCTAAGAAACTTATTTATAATACCAATATTTCCATTCTACATATTATGGGTGATAGACCCAATCCACTTGCTTTTTAGGAAGAGGCGGTTCTTAGAAGAGATAACAAACACAAGGACTATTGAGGAGATATATTATTAAGAATGAAAAAACAATGAAAAAAACACCAAACAAACAAAAGTGGAAGACTATGATTATCATAATCGGCGTTCTTTTTTTCATAAGCTGGTTCTTAGCAGCTGTTATATCAGCTTTTTCAGGTGAAGAAAAAACCTTTGGAAACGTGGCCTTAATACCAATAAAAGGAACTATAACCACTGGGTCTGAAGACTTCTTCTCAGGATACACAACTTCTTCATCAAGAATCGTTGACAAGATAGAGCAAGCCGAAAATGATAATTCCATAAAAGCAGTTATTTTTGAAATTGACAGTGGAGGAGGCGGACCTGTTGCAAGTGAAGAGATAGCAAGAGCAATAGAGCGGCTTAACAAGACAACAGTTGCATGGATTAGAGAGATGGGCGCATCAGGAGCATACTGGGCGGCTGCATCCACAGATAGGATTTTTGCAAGCAAAGTATCAATAGTTGGAAGCATTGGAGTGCTTTCTTCAGGGCTAGAATTCTCAAGGTTTTTAGAGGAACACAACATCACTCACATCAGGCTGGTTGGTGGCGAGTATAAAGACATTGGCAGCCCTCTCAAAGAGATGACTTACTCGGAAAAGCAGCTGCTTCAAAAGAAGATAGATTTAACTCATGAATACTTCTTAAACGATGTTGCAAGGCTTAGAAACTTGAACGAATCCACAAAAGAGGAAGTTGGAACAGCGATGATATACATAGGAATGGAAGCGATAAACTTTGGATTGGTAGATGAGATAGGATCAAAAGCTGATGTAGTTTTTTATCTAGAAAAAAAGCTCAACACAACCGTTAATGTTAAGAGTTATGCTGACAAAAAATCTTTTTTAGATGTGTTAGAAAAACTGGTGAGCGCCCAAGGTTTTCAAATGGGTCGGGGAATGGCAAATTTTTTAAATGAGAAAAACAACCTTATGTCAACCTAACATTCATGTCTATCATTGATGAAGTCAGAAAAGAGGAAAAAAAGCATCATAAAAAGATGTGCGTAGTTTGTGGTAAGACTGCAGAGTATTGTATGAGAGGGCTTCCTGAGAATACTTATTGTAGAGACTGCGCCAAAGATTATTTTAAGCTTCTAGGTTATCTGGATAAGTTTTAGAATATTAGAATGTTATATGAATGGAATATCACTATCTGTTTTCATTCCATAAACGAATATATAGTTCCAAGACAACCCCTTCTTTCTAATCACTCTGACTGAAAAACCCGCATCCTTGAATACTTTTTCTATCTTCTCATTTGATGATAACCACTCAATGTTTGGTATGACTTTGAAGAAATCAACGTACTCCACAAATAAGACTTTTCCTCTATCAGGCAGTATATCCCTCATGTCTGAGAGTATTTTCTTTATGTTCTGGATGTAGCTCATCGTGCCAACGGAGAACACCATGTCGACGTATTTGATATCCGGGTGAACCCTGCTTGTGTGGTGCGAGTCATGGATTGTATGAACATGACTATAACCTCTTTTTTTTGTTCTTCTAGAAACTATGTCAATATTTTTTTTACTTATATCTGTAGCATATACTTTTCCATTAGGACCTACAGCTTTTGCCAAATAAAGAGTGAGCGTTCCAACACCAGTTCCATAATCTAAAACGTGTTTTCTCTCCAAATCCTTAAACATTGAAAGAATATCTCTCCTAATTTGTTTTGGCAGAAACAAGTTTTCAAACATCAAGTTGAAGTATGCAAAGAAATTGTTAATTTTAACTATTGCGTCAGGGTCGTAATAGAACAACAGCAGGAAGTACAGTGGGATTCCAAACAGTATGAATGATAAGCCTATCTTTACTATGTGGACTGCGCCATCGACGTGGCTTATCCAGTAAGCTATTAATGATAACATCATAATAATCACAATCACTGGTCCAGTTTTTCCAAAAATAACCTTGTAAGGCCTCTCAACGTTTGGCATTTTAAACCTTAAAACAACAACGCTTAGAAGTGTTAAGCTATAGATTACCAGCACCATTGGCAAGAGTATCTCAAGAAGTGTTTCATAAGAGCCAGAGCCTATCACCACTAACAAGCTTGTGAGAATTGTTTGGAATAGTATTGCTATGTGTGGCGTTTTGTTTTTTGGGTGAATCTTTGCACATTGGCTGATGAATAACTTATCTTTTGCAAGCGCGAGTATCAATCTTGGAGCAGAGACTATCCATCCAGCAACGCTTCCAATGATTGATAGGTAAACCATGATTGTGAATATGCCTTTTCCTTTTTCTCCAAAATGAAATAATGAGAGGTCTGCAAGTGGCGCTTTAGAATTTGCAAATTCTTGCCAGGGCATTGTTCCTATTGCTGTGATTACAAAGAGCAGGCTGATAATTGCGATTATTATTGTTCCGTAAACAAGCGCTTTTGGGATAACTTTTCTTGGGTTCTTCGTCTCCTCAGCAAGAAAGGTTGCTGTTTCCCAGCCAAAAAAAGTTTCGGCGATGAAAAATATTGCTATGAATATCATGGGCAGTGAATATGGGAAGAATGGTTCAAGATTTGATGGTTCAAAGTTTATAATGCCTGGAATTATTAGCCCTACTAGCGAAGACATGGTTATTATTCCAAAAGCAACCAGCATCACTGCGCTTGTCTGCATACCACTAAATGCCATATAGTTAAAGACTAATACAAACAATAGGCTTATGCCTATCTTGTAAACTTCAGGCATCGCAGGGTTTAGATACCTTATAGCTCCAACAATTAGCATTGCTATTGTTATGTTTCCTGCAATGAGAGTCATCCACCCAATGACGAATGATGTGAAGTTGCCATAAGCCTGTTTGCAATACTCATATATTCCTCCAGATGTTGGAAACATACTTGCAAGCTCTCCAAAACACATAGCGATGTATATTGATATGATGGCAAGTACTCCCCATGATATGAGTGATGCTGGTCCAGCGATTAGTGCACCCATTGCTGGGAGGAAGAAGATTCCAGTACCCATTATGGAGTTGACTGTTATTATTAGAATGACTGGAAAACTTAAAGTGCTTTTGAGCTCTGCTTTTTCTTCAACCATCACATATATTAGTCGGAACTCTCTACTATATAAACTCTTATTTTTATTGATGAGTGGTAAGACGACGTTTTTCAAATAAAAATTTTTAAACAAACAATCCTTTCACATCCTTTATGAAAGTCTTTTTTGCAGAAGCAAAGTATGAAGGAAAAGTCTCACTGCCAAAGAACGTGCTTGACAAGCTGCCTAAAAAAGTGATGTTTTTCATGACTGCGCAGCTAATAGGACAAAAAGAACAGCTAAAGGCTCAACTTGAAAAAGCAGGCAAGAAAGTTGTTTTTTCAAAACAGCGGCACTGTGTCTATGAAGGACAGCTATTAGGTTGCAACACTGAAAAGATAAATGGTGATTTTGACGCGTTCTTCTACGTTGGAGATGGAATGTTTCACCCAGAAGCGTTAATGATGAAGAACGACCAGCCAATACATATATACAACCATATCCAGAAAAAATATTCTGTCTTGACAACTAAAGACTCGTTTGTTTTTAGAAAGAGGATTGCAATTGCAAAAACAACTTTTGAGTCTGCAAAGAATGTTGGTGTGCTGGTGACTACAAAGCCTGGCCAAAACAAGCTAAACTCATTTATGAAAATAAAGAAAGATTATCCTGACAAGAACTTCTACTACCTCTTAAACAACAACATAGAATTTGACAGACTCGAAGACTTCCCATTCATCGAATGCTTCGTAAACACTGCGTGCGAGCGAATTGCCTATGACGACTACAAAAAGTTCAGAAAACCAATAATTAACTTTGAGGATTTGTCATAATAATTAACTTTTTTCTATTTAATCACTGTTTAGTGGTAAAAAAACGAAAGATTTAAATAGTTAAAGATACATAAAATAGTCATAAAAAGAGTCAAAATGAGCTTAATTGATAAAATCAACAAATACTGGAAGAAAATAGCACTATCAGCACTTGTGATAACCTCATTAAGCATAAACCCCTATTCGAGCACAAAACAAGATGAAACTATAAGTCAAGAACAAAAAGAGAAATATGCATTGATATACTCTGCAGACACATACAAAGATGGATTTATAGACAGCACATGGGTTGGTGGCGGCACTAAAAATACTTATCTAATATCAACTGAAAACATCTATGAATCACTAAAAAAACAAGGTTATAAAGACGAAAACATAACAATAGTCTACTTTGACGGAAAAGCAGATTATAACGAAACAAAAGACTCTACCCTGATAAAAAAATTTGAAGAAGAAAAAGGAGAAGAAATAAAAGCAGAGAAGTCAGGGAAAAAAAACCTAAAAAGCAAGCTAGATTTGTTAAGCAAAAAAGCAAGCCTAGAAGATGAAGTCTTAATATACATAACAGGGCATGGGTATAAAAACTATGTTTCTAATGAGTTTCATTTCGAACTACCAACAACAAATGAAAATCTGCCTGGGTACTATGAGAAGATAAGCCCGACAGAATTAACAAGTCTAATTGACCAAATACCTGCAAAGAATAAAACAGTTGTTTTGGACTTTTGCTACTCAGGAAAATTTGGAAGCGAACTCTACAAACAAGGAATTAACACTTTCACAGCAACAGACTCAACAACAGTCTCCATGAACAGCAGAGATAGCCAGTTTGGAAGAGGACTAATCAATGCAAAGATAAACAAAGAAGCAGACACAGATAAAAACGGTGCAATAACTTGGGAAGAAGCATTTGATTATAGCGAAGAACAAAGACTGCCAATCCTAAAACAGCACAAAGCAGCAGGACACTACCACAAACTAGAAATGGTGCCAGGACAAAAATATATCACAAAATAAGAGATGAAAAAGATGAACCTAAAAACACTGCTTGCAACACTAATATTATCAACTACACAAATAGTTGCACCAAATAATCTGGAGAATAAAATTATTGCTACAAACAACCATGAAGTTGTTATTGATGAAGAAAAAACTAAATATCCTTCAAGCAAAAATAATTATACAAATCAAGAATTATCAGTTCTAAAAATACCTCACCAGTCAAACATAAAACAAAATAAAATATTAATAATGTACGCCGATGATGAACAGACTTCAACAGATGAGTTTAAGAAAGTCAAAAGAAAACAATTGGCAGAATCAAAAAAATATGATCAACTATTAAACAGAATAGAACAAGACAGGCAAACATTCCAAGAAATATACAAATCCGCATCCAAAGAACAAAAACCAAAAGTGATTAAGAATGCAAGAAAATACCTTGAAGAAACGCTACTCCAAGAGATATTTCCAACATGGATTGGAACAGAATGGAATTTTTATGGAGCGACAACAAACCCATTAGAAGGTAGTATTGCGTGCGGATACTTTGTATCAACAACATTGGAAGATGTTGGTTTAAACTTAAACAGTGTAAGATTAGCACAACACCCATCAGAAAATATTATTAAGTATCTAAGCGGAAATGAATATATCAGATTGTCAAATCATCAAAGCATGGAAAAAGCAAACAAAAAACTAGAAGAAAAATTTAAGGACAAAGCTGACGGATTATACGTGATAGGTTTAGACTGTCACACAGGGTTTTTATACAAAAAAGGCGACCATATAGATTTTATACACTCAACTTACATAAATCCTTGGAGTGTAACATGGGAAGATGGATATACATCAACGCCAATAGTCACTTCGGGCTACAAAGTAATAGGAAAATTATTCACAGACAAACTAGTGGAGAAATGGATTGAAAAAGAACGAACAGAAGTCAAGAAATGGGGTTCTTAGCGCCTAGGAAACTGGTGTCCAAATATCGATATTATTAAGTTTGTGAACTTGTTCGTTGTTGATTCTTCATTGTTTGAAGATGGTGTTCCTGTTTGAGTGGTGGTTGTTACTTCTGGTATTTTCTCCTCTTCTGGTGGAACTATTAGAAATCCAAAATTATATCTCGCCCAGTTCTTGAGTAAACGAAAATCATCCGATTGAGTTGGAATTTTAGGGCCTTCAAAAAGTCTATCATTTGTAGGTCCAAAACCATAATGAACTTCATAAATCATGTAATCTTTGCTGCTGCCACCCACTACATTCCATATATGCCCTCCACCTTGCGTGCCTCCAATAGCATATAATTTATTTTTGAAAAATCCGGGTCGGTAACATGGATGAAGCCATCAGCAGCAACCCAATCTTCTCTGTATGGTGTTGGTCCGAATTTGTTTTCTTTTTTAAACCTATCAAAAATAGTGCCTTCTTCACTAATTTTTTTCCCAGCAGAGTTTATCTCAAATCGTTTAGGGTCTCCATAAATATAAACCTTCCACCCAACTTTAACTAACGCTTTTGCCAGTCCAACTCCATTATAACCTTGTTTTTTTGGATCTTTGCTCATTTTAGCCACACTTGTACCTCTGCTCTCTTTTAATGCATCTTCGCGTACTTGACCCCACAGTTTTGATTGTTCTCCGCCAACCTCTCCATAATAAATATCTAACACTTCAATAGGATAACCAATACAACTTGCATCCTTCAACTCAAATCCCATGTTTTCATATTTATTTATTATTTTTGTACTATCAAGAGTGTTTTCTTTCCAGTTAGTCCCATAATGTGTTCCAACTCCTGATTGTTTTATTTGTTCTACATGATTATCTCTTAGCATAACAGTTATCTCATACAATCTTTTAGAATCAGCTTTCAATATCTTTTCAGGTTTTTTTCTTTCAGAAGAGTACCGTCCAACAGTTTTGCACTCAGTGCACATTGATACTTCTCCAAAGTCGTATTTGAGCTTGTGCTCTTCTTTTTTGGAGTTTAGATAATCTGATTCCACGTTTACTTTGAAATTCTTCGGGTTGCCTTTTATGTCTAGTTTGGTTTTATTTATTTGTGCCTCTGCTTTTCCTTGCTTGGAGAATAAGATGTTTCCTCCAATGCTGTCTTATAATCCAAAGCTGACATTTATCGTGGTGACTGTATCGTTAACATCAATTATTTCTATTGTTCCTTTTGTTGAATTGACAACCAACGCTTTTTTGAATGAAAGATTTAGTTAGTTTATTTCACTTCTTAACTGCTCTGAGTCAAGGTTTGAGTTGTTCACAAATAATAAAAGTTTAATAATGGGGTCTTGGTCTTCTTCATTTAACAAGTTTGATGTGGAGTCATATATTTTTATTCTTGTTTTATTCTCCAAGTCAGACAGCACTGCAAAAGAATCTTCTCCGGCTCTGACACGATCATAGACTTCTGCAAAAAATTTTTTGATAGTGTCTATATATTGTTTTCCTTCTGGTGTTAAACTAGCTGAAGGAGGTGCTGAGTTCACTAAGCTGTATTTTAACAATTCTTGCTGGTCTGATAATGTTTTCATATATGATATCTCCACTAATATTTCTGTTAATGGGTCGTCCTCGCTGGTTAGACCAGAATTCCTGATTTTGTATTCATCTATTTTTTCATCAACATATTTTTTGACATCAGTTGAATCATTAATTATGTTTAAGTAAGTAGAATATAGTTCATCTGCAGGGTCGTTTTCTATTTGTATGCAGTTTTCTTCTCCTGTGCAGTTTCCCCCTATCTTTGTTTTGCTTTCAGCCTTTATTTTTAGGAATAATTCATTTTTTTCGTACAGCCAGATTGTCGTGTTTTCTCCAATGTAAGTTTCATTCTCGTTATATTCTGCTTCTTTGTTTGTTATTGATGTTAGTGTGTTGTTGCTTGTGTTTAGTCTTGCGACTTCTCCTTTAACTTTCACACTGTTGTTTTGTATTGTTAGGCTGAAATTGTCTAGTGATTCATATAATTCTTTTTCTATGTATACTTGTGTCTTGTTGGCTTGTATTGTGATGTTTTGTTTTGTTGTTATGTTTATTTCTCCATCTGATATTGTTATTGTGCTGTTTGTTAGTGTTATGTTTCCTTTCTTGATTGTTATGTTAGTCGCGATTTTTCCTTCGCAGCTAGTGGTTAGGTTTAGTCCTTTGGCTTTTTCTTTGTCGTTGATTGTTATGTTCTTGGTTTGTATTCTTGTTCCATTATAGCTTGTTAAGTTGCATCCTTGGTCTGTGATGTTGTATTTCTTAAACCATTCCGCTTTTATCTTTTTGTTCTCGTTTAGTATTTTCACATCTTTGATTGTTCTGTTGTCTAGTTCACCAAATATTTCTTCTTGTTCTAATAGTTCAATGCTTGTATTGATTGCTCTTGTCAAGTCTTTGTTTTCTATGGTTTGTGCTATCTCAGGGTATTTTTTTAGTGTTTCTACTAGTTTTTCATCTGATAACTGGTTTGCTTGTATTAATTCTTGTTCAAGGCATTCTTTGATTTTATCAACGGATAAACTGTTTGGTTCAGTGCACATTAGTGGTTGAGTTGGTTCTTGTGAGAATACTTGTGGCGTGGCTGCTGCTATTATTAAGATCCAAATCACAACTACAGTAGTTCTATCTTTTGATGATGATGTATGCATAGTCTGTGTTTCCTCGTTCATCTGTTGCTTTGACCAATACTCTAGTTATACCTGGTGGTATGTCTCCTGATATAGTCATTCTTCCATCTGGACTTATCGTTACGTATTCGGAGTTTTCTTTATATCTAACATCTCCTTGGCTGTTAGTTTGTATATTCATAGTTGTTGTTCTAGTGTATGTTATTGGTGGTATTTCGTGCAGGAAAAAAGTTTCTTTTTCTTGGAATGGTTCTTGTGGCATTATTATCATGTGTGTAAATTCAGGGTCTGTTCCTGAAGCTTCAAATCTTAAGAATAATCTTAATTCTCCGTTTTCGTCATATACTAGGTTGTATGTGAATCCTTGTTCGTATGCCATCTCTGTTAATTCAGATATGCTTAATGCACTAGTTGGTTGGATGGTGTTTGAAATTCCTGTCAGCTGATTAGTTAAGGGGTTGTTAGTGGTTGTTGTACCACTTGTTGTTTGTTGGCTTAATAGACTGTGTAGAATTATTGGTGCTAGAATTTGTAGTAGGTTGTTTATGGCGAGTCTTCTTCCTTGATAGTTAAATGATATCTCTGTTGCAAACTTTTCTAGTTTTATCTCTTGGTTTTCCTCAATGATTGTTAGTGGGTAGTCTAGCTGCACCAGTATACTTGTGTCTTTTACAAAAACGAAACTCGCGTATGAAGAGTGATTAATTGTTATTCCAGTGTCTTTGAATATTGAGAAGTCTTGTGTGCAATTTTTAAAGTTGTTTTGCAAGTGGTTTTTTAAGTATTCTTCTATCTGATTTTTTTCAAATCCCGGATTGTTTTGGCTTTGATAGCCCATCATCACTAGTCCTTCTTTAATTGTGCTTTCCAAACAGCTTTCAACAAATAGCTTTATTCGTGGCTTGTTATCACTTTCTATTGCTATGGTTGTTTTTGGAAGTGATTCTTTATATGCTTGCAAAAGTAAGCCTATGGTTATAATGAATACTATTCCAAGAATTACAAAAATAGTGGTTTGTCCTTTTCGCATTAACTATTATTCTTTTCGATTTATATATATAAATCTTTTTTTTTAGAAACAGCTTTTATCTACTTACTCGCATCTGCTTGTCTTTCAAGCTCTAACTTTTTTGCAATTGCTGCAGAATTTTGACTTAAATTATAAGCTGCCATTATCTCATCAGCTAAGCATTCCTCTGCTTTCTTTTTAGAACTAAAAGTTTTTTGGTATGCTCCTTGAGTCATCATCTTCAAGACGAAGTCTATCCTTCTTTGTGGGGCACACTCAACTGCTTTTGGATATCTCGCTCCACCATACTCGATAGCTACTATTTCTTCTCTTGGAGCAGCGTTTTCCAAAGCCTTGACAAAAACCTCTATCGGGTTCTTTTTTGTTTTCTGCTCTATTATTGTGAAAGCCTTCTCGACTAAGTTGTATACAGTTGATGATTTACCAGTGCAAAAACCACTTGTTAATTTGTGCTTTTTTCCTCTGTGGCCTGGTATCATCATCCTGTTTATCAATCTTTCAACAATGAAACTCCTTGATTTATGAAACCTATTACCAGCATATCTTGCTCCTGTTCTTGGAACAAATACTGGGTTAACATTTATGTATCTCTCAAGTCCAGGATCAATTACTTTGATGTGAGAGCAGTCCCATTTGTTGAATGCTAAAACAGTGGTCATGTCGTGTTGGAATTCTGATTTGTTTATAAAACTTTTGATGAAAAAATTTATAAAAATTTATAAAACAATAACTATTTCTTGAGAAACAATGGCTTTGAAAAAAAAAGAAGTAAAACAAATAGTTCCTAAGAATACTAAGCAGAAAAATAAGCAAGAAAAGCCCTTAAAACATGAGGATGGACCTACAAAGGCTTTGATAATTGTTAAAGGTGAAGAGCCATTAACCCCTGAACTTAATATTGGATTGGTTGGTCACGTAGATCATGGAAAGACTACTCTGACTGAAAAGTTGTCTGGGAAGTGGACTGATACTCATTCTGAGGAGATAAAACGCGGGATAACTATAAGGATAGGATACGCAGATACTATTTTTAGGAAGTGTCCAAAGTGCAAAGGTTCTGAGGCTTACACTGTCAAAGGCATTTGCGAAGAGCATAAGATGAAAACTGAGCCTTTAAGGATGGTATCTTTTGTTGATGCTCCAGGGCATGAGAGCTTGATGGCGACAATGCTTTCAGGTGCGAGGATAATGGATGGTGCCCTATTAATGGTTGCTGCAAATGAGAAGTGTCCCCAGCCACAAACAAGAGAGCATCTCATGGGTTTGCAGATAGCTGGTATAAACAATATATTAGTTGTTCAAAACAAGATAGATTTAGTTCCAGAAGAACGAGTACTAAGAAATTATAGTCAGATAAAAGAATTCTTGAAAGGAACAATTTTTGAGAGTGCACCAATAATACCTATAAGCGCTCAAAAAGGTGTAAATGTTGATTTTCTCATAGAAGCGATAGAAAAACATATACCAACCCCAAAGAGGGAGAAGTCAGACAATCCAATAATGTTTATAGCTAGGAGCTTTGACGTAAACAAGCCCGGATCAAAGCCTAAAGATTTGAAAGGAGGAATTTTAGGAGGTGCCTTGCTGCAGGGAGTGATAAAGGTTGGTGATAGGATAGAAATAAGGCCTGGTCACGTTGTTGAAGAGCAGAATAAGTCTGTTGCAAAGCCTATTTTTGCAAAGGTTGTCTCTTGCATGACTGGTGGTAAAATGGTTGAAAAAATAGAGCCTGGTGGTTCTGTTGCTGTGATGACTGGCCTTGACCCAAGCGTTGTCAGCTCTGACAAATTAGTGGGAAACCTTGTTGGTCTGCCTGACAAACTGCCGCCTGTATGGTATAAACTCACTTTGGAGACTCACCTTTTAGAAAAAGTTGTTGGCAGTGAAGAAGAACTATCTGTTGAGCCAATAAAGATGAACGAAGTGTTCATGCTTAATGTTAACAGCGCCGCAACCGTTGGATTTGTCGAGGTTCTTAGCAAGCAACAGTTCTCTTGCAGACTAAAAAAACCTATCTGTGCAGAATTAGGAAGCAAAGTAACCATTAGCAGGAGAATAGGAACTAGATTTAGATTGATAGGCTATGGGATTATAAAAGAGGAAAAGAAATAATTATTTCCACACGTTTTCTACAAAGACGATTCCACATCCGGAATCATAATTTATCTTTACAATGTCTTCTATTGCTTTGTTTCTCACACTTTCAGAAACTCCCATCTCCAAGTTTTTTCCATTCAAAGGATATTCTAAACCAGTAGCTCGCACATTCTGAAGTATTGGAAACGGCATGATTGAAACCGTTCTTCCATTCACATTTTCTAAGATGGTTTCTTCTTTTGTAAAGAAGTAGTACAGATATGCATCCCAAAACATGAGCTCCAAACTGTCTTTATACTTCTTTGCAACACTGAGTATTCCAAGGAAGTGATCCATCTGTCCTCCCCTAGCTCCATATATGTCAAAATGATTGTATTTGTCAAACAGCACGTGTATTGCTTTTTCAAAATCAGTTGTTTCTTGTTCATAGACATTTATTATTTGTGGCTTTATGTTTGAAACCTCTTTTATTGAGTCCATATCTCCAATTACTGCTCGCACATTAAGTTTTAAATCTTTAACTTTGTCATATGCTCCATCAACGCAGTATATGTTTCTTTTTCCTTTTAGTTTTGAAGCTATGAATTCAAGATTCATGTCTCCGTTTAAGATGAGGTTAGCTTTACGTGAAGTCATGGATGCATGGTTTTTTATAATTTTAATAAATCTATCTTTTTATGTAATAATATTTATATATTTTAACAATATTTTTTATTAAGATGTTAAGTTCTGTGAAAAATGACTTGGAGGAGTTAAGAAATCTGCAGAAAGCAAAAATTTTATCCAGATTCTTCAAGACTGGAAAAGGTGAGTATGGTGAAGGTGATATATTTTTAGGAATCACTGTTCCTTTGCAGCGAAGTGTTTCAAAAAAATATTCAAATATATCTTTTGATGAAATACAAGAGCTTCTCTCAAGCAAGGTGCATGAGCGCAGGCTTACTTCTCTATTCATACTAGTCAATAAATATAAGAAAAGCGATGCAAATGGTAAGAAAGAAATATTTAATTTTTACTTGAGAAACACAAAGAATGTTAACAACTGGGATTTAGTTGACTTATCAGCACCTAACATCGTTGGAAATTATTTGCTTGATAAAAATAAGTCTATTTTGTACAAGCTTGCAAAGTCAAATAATCTTTGGGAGCGAAGAATTGCAGTGCTTGCAACTTATGAGTTCATAAAGAACAATCAGTTCAAAGACACTCTGAAAATAGCTGAAATCTTGTTAAACGACAAGCATGATTTGATTCACAAAGCTGTTGGCTGGATGCTTAGAGAAGTTGGGAAGAGAAACCAGGAAAAAGAAGAATCATTTCTAAAAAAGTATGCGGCGGCGATGCCAAGAACTATGCTTCGATACGCGATAGAGAAGTTTGATGAGAAAAAAAGACAATTCTATTTGAGAAGCTTTAAATAAACAGATTATTTTTGTCTCTTTCATGTCTAAAGATAAAGATGAGTTTGTGAAAGTCTGTCCAAATTGCAAATCTATAAATGTTAGAATTGATAAATCAACACTTCAACAAACAGGCATCTTTCCAACGTTGTATATATGCAAAACCTGCAGTCATTCGGCTTACACCTTTCCTGAAGTTAAACTTTCAAGACTTGAAAATTTTAAAAAAATGTTGATAAAAATGAACTAAGAAATCTGAAAGGTAAAAAAACTGAATTAATTAACACTTCTCATGGAGATTTTGAAGTTCGATTCATTTGGAAAACCTCATCTTAATTCATCATCTTGGTGGGTCTTATTTTTGTTTTTAATAATTTATTAGTTGGAACTGTTTTGATAGTTTTAGGACTAATTATCTTTATCATAACTTACTTTAAGAAAAAAGAATTAAAAGATGATTAATATTATTTTTTAAAAATATTATGTTAGTTGCATCTAACTTTTCGAAACGTTTAAATAATAATCCTTTTAACTAGAATATTCCAATGAATGAATCTATAGAAAACTACTTGAGAATTATATATGTTCTTGTAGAGAAACAAAGTGATAAATCTTCAGGTATTAAGATAACTGATATAGCTAAAGAGATGGATGTTTCAAAACCAAGCGTTTCTTCAATGATTAAAAAGCTTACAGATCAGAAATACCTTAAGTCAAAGCCTTATTCAAAAGTGTTTTTGACAAGCAAGGGATTTAATGAGGCAAGAAAGATAACCCATAATCACAGGGTAATAGAAGTTTTTCTTAAAGATGTTTTAAACTATGATATGACTAAGGTTCATGTGGAGGCACACAGGTTAGAACATGCTTTTTCAGATGAATCGATAAAGAGACTTGATGACTTCCTAAATAACCCTAATCTTTCACCTTTTGGAAGATTTATACCTCACAAAAATGATGATGTGGTGTTGCCTGAGAAATCAACACTTGACAACCTAAAAATGGGTGAGTTCGCAAGGATTGTTTCAGCTCCAGGCAAAGGAATTATCAGACGCAGACTTTTAGACATGGGTGTTGTTAGAGGTGCAAGAGTAGTGATTGAAAGAGTAGCGCCTCTTGGAGATCCAATTCAGATAAAAGTGAAAGGTTACTCTTTGTCTTTGAGAAAGGAAGAAGCAAAGAAAATAGATGTAGTAAAAGAATGAACAAGAATATGAAAAGGTAACAGTTATGACTCCTACAAATTTTAATATTGCACTGGCGGGAAATACTAATTGTGGAAAAACAACGCTATTTAATAATCTTACAGGCATGAAACAACATGTTGGTAATTGGCCTGGAAAAACTGTTGAGAAAAAAGAAGGCTTCTTTTATTATAATAATTTAAAGATTAATATTATAGATCTTCCGGGAACATATAGTCTGACTGCTTATTCTATGGAAGAAATAGTTACAAGAGATTATATAGTAAATGAATCCCCTGATATTGTCATAAACATAGTTGATGCTTCTAATCTAGAAAGAAATCTTTACCTGACTGTTCAACTGATAGAATTAGGTGCAAATGTTATTCTTGCTTTAAACATGAATCGTTTGGCAAATAAAAAAGAGATGATTATAGATTCAAAGAAATTATCTGAACTATTAGGAATTCCAATTGTTAAAATAGAAGCCATTGATAAGACTGGTAGAGATGAACTTTTATCTCTTGTTATGAAAGTTTATTCTTCAAAAAAGAAAACCCAAAACAAAATTCATTATGGAAACGAACTTAATAGTCATATAGAACAATTACAAAGAATTATAGATTCTAAAATTAAAAACGAAACAAAATATCTATCAAAATGGCTTGCTATAAAAATAATAGAAGAAGATGAAGAAATAATAAATTATGTCTTAAAAGAACAGAATGGTAAAACAATTTTGCATGATGCATCTAAGATTAGAAAACATTTAATGGAAGTTTATGGAGATAATGTTGATGCAATCTTTGCAGATGCAAGATATGGATTTGTTGCGGGTGCAGTTGCAGAATGTGTTAACAGGCCAAAAGTTGATAAGGTAACCACGACTGATAAGATAGACAGGATAGTTACGAATAAGTTTCTTGGTATACCAATATTTCTGCTTTTAATGTACTTGATGTTTCAAATAACTTTTTCAGCAGCGAATCCTTTAGTTGGTTTAATACGATATCTTTTTGGATTATTATCTCAACAAGTCACAATCATACTTTCATTGTTAAACAGTCCTGATTGGCTTATATCATTATTTGTAGATAGCATAATTGGCGGTGTTGGTTCTGTAATAGTTTTCTTGCCAAACATATTTTTGTTATTCTTAATGATATCATTTCTTGAAGATTCAGGATACTTAGCAAGAGCTGCTTTTATAATGGATAAGCTCATGCATCAAATAGGACTTCACGGGAAATCTTTCATACCATTAATACTTGGTTTTGGATGTAATGTTCCAGCAGTCATGGCAACTAGAACCCTTGATAATAAGAGAGATCGTTTGCTAACAATACTTATAACTCCTTTCATGTCTTGTAGTGCAAGACTTCCAGTCTATATATTATTTGTAAGCGCATTTTTTCCTTCAAATCAAGGATTAATAGTTTTTTCGCTGTATTTGCTTGGAGTAGTCCTCGCGATAACTGCTGGTTTAGTATTCAAAACAACAGTGTTCAGAGGCACAACAAGTGCTTTTGTAATGGAACTTCCACCATACAGGCTTCCAACAATAAAAGGTAGTTTAATACACATGTGGGAGCGTGGAAAACTATTTATCATAAAAGCAGGAACAATAATATTCTTAGCAGTTCTTGTAATCTGGCTACTAAGCAATCTTCCTCTTGGAGTTTTATACGCATCTGAAAGTAGCATCATTGGAATTATTGGAAAATTTATTGCACCAATATTTGCACCTTTAGGATTTGGAGTTTGGCAAGCAGCAGTTGCACTAATATTTGGAGTCGTTGCAAAAGAAGTAATCGTTGGAACTTTTGGTGCATTATTTAATGTGGGAACACAAGGACTTGGCGTTGCACTAACAGCCGTATTTACACCTTTATCAGCTTACTCTTTCATGGTTTTTACTCTTTTATACACTCCATGCATACCAACACTCGCATCTATAAAACGAGAGACTGCATCTGTTGCTTGGATGTTTTTTGTTGCAGCCTACTTAGCAGTTGTTGCTTGGATTATCTCGTTTATTGTTTACCAGGGAGGATTGCTTTTAGGCTTTACTTAAAATGAACGACAAAATAATATTTTACATAATCGGTGCAGTTATACTATTTATGTTTTGGAGAATGATTAGAAAAATGATTGTTAAGAACAAATGTGGTTGTTGCGATGTGAAAGATAAGTGTGCGGTTAAGAAATAAATATTTTGATACAAATAAAATATTAAAAAAATTTATGCTGAAATTTCTAAAACTTTCAATTTGAAGTTTAATGTCTTTCCTGCTAATGGATGGTTTAAATCCAGAGTTGCTGTTTTATCATTTACTTCTGCAATTTTAACAGGTACTTGAACACCGTTTGGAAGCCCCATTAAAAGTATCATTCCTGGTTTTAGCTCGTGATCTTTTGGAAGCTGTTCTTTTGTAACCTCTTTTACTAGTTCAGGATTGTAGTCTCCGTATGCATCTACTGGTTTTAGGGTTATTTTTTTCTCTTCTCCTTTCTTCATCCCAATCATTGCATCTTCAAATCCTTTTATGACTTTGCTCGCTCCGACTTCAAACTCTAATGGTTTGCCGTGGTTTTTTGAACTGTCAAAGACTGTGCCGTCGTCAAAACTGCCTTCGTACTCAACTTTAACCTTGTCACCTTTCTTAATAGTTGACTTATTGTCTTCTTTCTTAACTGCTGGTTTAGCTCCTGATTTTTTTGCTGGCATGATTATCAACTCCTTTTTAAAATTCAAATTTATGGATTTTTTATAAATGTTTTGTCTCTTTAAATTATATTTCAAAGAGTTGTGTGCTAAGATATTTTTCTCCTCTGTCAGGTAATATTACAACTATCTTTCCACTCTTCATTCTCTTTGATTTTTGTAGTGCTGCCCACATAGCTGCACCTGAGCTTATTCCAACAAACAACCCTTCTTTTCTTGCGAGCATTCTTGCTGTGTTGTATGCTTCTTCGTTTTCTACAACAATTTTTTCATCAAGCATTTCTTGGTTGTAGATTTGTGGAACTATTGCTTCTTTCATGTTTTTTAGTCCTTGTATCTTGTGGCCTTTGACTGGCTCTGCTCCGACTATTTTTATGTCTGGTCTGAGCTCTTTTAGCCTTTTTCCAACCCCCATCAAGGTGCCTGATGTTCCTATTCCTGCAACGAATACATCAACTTGTCCGTTCATTTGCTCCATTATTTCTTTTGCAGTTTCCTCATAATGCGCTAATGGATTCTTCTCGTTTGAAAACTGGTTTGGCATGAAGTATTTTGTTGGTTCTTTTCTTACCATTTCGTGTGCTTTTATTATTGCTCCATCAGTTCCTTCTTCTGCAGATGTTAATATTACTTCTGCTCCAAGGGCCTTTAGCATCTTTCTTCGCTCGATGCTTGCTTATTCAGACATTACTATCTTAAGTTTGTATTCTTTGACTGCTGCAACAATTGCAAGTCCAATTCCAGTGTTTCCAGAAGTAGGTTCAATTATTGTTTTTTTATGTGTTAGCTCACCACTCTTTTCAGCCTCCTCAATCATCTTCAAGGCTATTCTGTCTTTGACGCTTCCACCTGGGTTGTTGCCTTCGATTTTTGCATAGATTTCAACATTTTTGTTTTTGTTTAATTTATTTATCCGAACAAGTGGTGTTTTACCTATTAACTCTAATACGCTATCTGCACGGATTGCACCGATAACCACCCTTTAATATTTGTTCTGTCTGTTCTGTTTTCATTTTATAGATACCTCCTATTATTTTTGTTTTTTTATAGAAAAGAATGTGTGCCTGTGAATTTAGAACTAACAACAACAGAGAAAACTTATTTGTAGTTCTTTAAGGCTCATAAACATTGTTAACTATAGTTTATTTTTAAATTTTTCTCTTTTTTTTATTCTTTAGTGACAGTATCTCCGATTGGAAAATGACTCCTCCTTAGTGCTCGAAAAAAAGCACATAGGAGAAGTGCATGGTTATGTTTACCAAA
>Ga0180009_10002267_pt1 | contig 22704 bp, 18 predicted proteins | sample OS_PC_MetaG_FD_123537 | JGI IMG/M metagenome (GOLD analysis project Ga0180009, IMG submission 123537) | Groundwater microbial communities from the Aspo Hard Rock Laboratory (HRL) deep subsurface site, Sweden - OS_PC_MetaG | ecosystem: Environmental > Aquatic > Deep subsurface > Groundwater...
AACTGAAACAATAAAGTGCCAAAACTAATTGCACTTATGTAAAGCGTTAAAAACATCAACAAATAAAGAAAGGCCTCGCGGGCCGGATCTGTTTTTTTCATATCTTTGTCCATATCAGACATAATATACCATAAATACATCTGTCATTTCGACCAACGCGGAGAAATCTCTCCATACTGTCATTTCGACCGGAACCACAAAAGTTTTCGGGGTGAAGCGGAGAAATCTCATTCGGACGAGATCTCTCCGTTGAGGTCGAGATTACATGTGCTAAAGATCTCTCGGCTACGCTCGAGATGACAGGTCAAGTCTACACATCTCCGTAAATATGTGCAAGAATAAGTATCATGTCCAAATTCGACCTAAATCTCCCATATAAGCCTGCTGGTGATCAGCCCCAAGCCATTAAGGCCTTGGTTCAAGGTGTGGAGAATAAGGAGCGGTTTCAAACTCTGCTCGGCGCAACAGGCACAGGCAAAACTTTCACAATTGCAAATGTTATTCAGGAAGTTCAAAAACCCACGCTTGTTATCGCGCACAACAAAACTTTGGCAGCACAGCTTTGCAATGAGTTTCGCGAATTTTTTCCAAACAACGCGGTTGAATATTTTGTTTCATACTACGATTACTATCAGCCTGAGGCTTACATTCCAAATAGCGATACTTACATTGAAAAAGAAGCCATGATCAATGAGGAGATTGATCGATTGCGTCATAGCGCAACTCAGGCACTACTCACACGCAAGGATGTAATTATTTGCGCATCTGTTTCTTGTATTTACGGTTTAGGAGCGCCGGAAGCTTATGAGAAGACTGTGCTCCAAATGAAAGTGGGGGATGATCTTAAACGCGAAAATATTTTAGATCGATTGATAGAAACTCAATACACGCGAACTAACGCAGAAGTTTTGCGCGGCACATTCCGCTCGCACGGCTCAGTTTTAGAAATCATGCCTGCGAACGATGATGTCATTTATCGTATTGAAGCACCGCGCGGTCGTATAGAAACTATTTTGAAAACCGATCCTGTTACACGCAAGACAATTCAGGAGCAGGAAGAGCTTTATATTTTCCCAGCTAAACATTTTATAACGCTTGGGCCGGAACGAGAGCGCGCTAGTAAAGAAATTCGTAAAGAGTTGAAACTAAGACTCAAATATTTTGAAAAGCACGGCAAACTTTTGGAAGCTGAAAGATTGGAACGTCGTACGAAATTCGATCTTGAAATGATTGAAAATCTTGGCTATTGCAATGGCATTGAGAATTACTCACAACAATTATCAGGTCGCGCACCTGGACAACCGCCAGACACGTTATTCTCATACTTTCCAAAAGATTTTCTTTTGGTTGCTGATGAGTCACATGTCACAATTCCACAAGTTAACGGAATGTTTAAAGGTGATCGTTCACGAAAAGACACGCTCATTGATTACGGCTTTAGATTGCCGAGCGCGCGCGATAATCGGCCGCTCAGATTTCACGAGTTTGAAGAAAAGATAAAACAAATTATCTTTGTTTCAGCCACTCCCGGTCCGTACGAGTATCAGCATTCAAGCAAAATTATTGACCAGATCATCCGTCCAACCGGCTTGATAGATCCGGAAGTTCTTATTCGTCCAATTACTCCAAAAGGAAAATATCAAGGACAGGTTGAAGATGTAATTTTAGAAATTAACAAAACAATTAAAAAAGGTGACCGCGTGCTTGCAACAACATTAACTAAAAAAATGTCTGAAGATCTAACAGATTATCTTAAAGAAAAGAACGTGCGCGCTCGTTATTTGCATAGCGGCATAAAAACAGTTGAGCGGCTCGAAATTTTGAGCGATTTCCGCAAGGGAGAATTTGATGTTCTTGTTGGTGTTAACTTGCTGCGCGAAGGTTTGGATTTGCCCGAAGTTTCGCTTGTCGCAATTTTAGACGCAGACAAAGAAGGTTTCTTAAGATCAGAAACCGCGCTTATTCAAACAATTGGAAGAGCAGCGCGAAACATTCGTGGGCATGTCATCTTGTACGCTGACAACGTCACAGGTTCCATGAAACGCGCAATTGACGAAACAAACCGGCGTCGCACAAAACAAGATTCGTACAATAAAAAGCATGGCATCACTCCGAAATCTATTATAAAAGCGCTTAATGATACGCGCGCGATCCTTGGTCTTTCTGCAAGTACGAAAGATGTAAAAGAAATTTTGAAACTTGAGTTAGCAGCAGAAACAGATGACTTGCAAAAAGTTATTAAGAAAAAGGAGCGTGAAATGAAACGAGCCTCTAAGGATTTGGAATTTGAACTTGCTGCTATTCTTCGCGATGAAATTTCCATGATTCAAAAGGAGATGAGAAAGCGCGAACGTGAAGCAACTGTAAAACCAAAACGTCCGCCAAGACATGGACGCACTAGATAAGCCTTGTCATTTCGACCGAAGAGAATGCGGAGCGGAGAAATCTTTCCATCTGTCATTTCGACCGAAGCGAAGTAATCTTTCCATCTGTCATTTCGACCGAAGCGGAGAAATCTTTCTTAAAGATCTCTCCATTTCGCTTACGCTTCAGTCGAGATGACAAAAGCTGTATACTAATACTCGAATTATGAACTCAAAAACCATCAAAGCTATTCTCGTAGTTCTCATTCTTACAACAATTGGAATGGGGGCGTATGTATATAACATATACAAACAAACCGCTGAACCGATTAAGCCTGTACATATTTCATCTCCAACCATTGCAGAAATACCGCCACCTGATCGCGCTTTTATTCAATTAGGCAATATGGATAGATCTACGAGCGCTGGTAAGGATTGGACTATTAATATCACAACAAACACTTGGGCAAAATGTTTAGCTGATGTTTATGATCCAGATGATGGATTATTTGCGATTGGAAAAGAGGCAGCTGAAGCAACTTTTGTTTCTCCTGGGAAATTCACTTGGAAATGGGATGTGCCAAACGATGCAAAAGAAGGGGAGTGGACTATTCGTTTTCTCTGCGGAACATATGAAAATCTAGCGACTGCGGATCAGGCTGTGTTAGTGAATTAGCACCTGTCATTTCGACTGGAGCGTAAGCGGAACGGAGAAATCTCTTCGGACGAGATCTCTCCGCGTTGGTCGAGATGACATTTAGGGCTTTGACATAAGGCTCTATTTTTGTTACAAATTTTATTCGGGAGAGCTAATTCGAGGATGTTCTAAGACTTCGTTCTTGGTGCTCTCCCAGCTTTTTCAAGAGGACTAAAAAGATGCTGTCTAAAAACTCGCGATAGTTTGTCCTCTTTACCCATCATAGCTTTAGCGACGATGGGTCTTTTTTTACCTAATTTTAGTCAAATATCCTGTTATTATCGAAATCCCACTACTGTCATTTCGACCGAAACATAACGTAGTGAAGTGTAGTGGAGAAATCTTTTAGAGAGATCTCCCCGCTTCGGTCGAGATGACAAAGAGAACCGTTTGAGATAACAGATAGGGATTAGAATAATAGGCTTGACAAAATCCCAAAAATCAGCTAAGTTAAACCGTCCGTATGTCGCAAGACTTAGCGGATCTGTCGAGGATTTCCCTCGACTTTGTACCGTAACAACTGGAGAAAAGCATGGATTATGCTATCGCTCACGCGTTCCTCGGTGTCACGTTCGTGGTTCACATGCCCACCAAGGGCACGCAGCCCAAGGTCATCAGTCTCAAGGACGATGCAGGAAAGGAAGAATTCGTTCTAAAAACCCTGCAAAGGGGTGATCTTGTCTTGATCGAAAACGGCGGCGCCGGCGACAAACTGGTAGAGCTGGTCTTGGCACGTGGTATCGAAGTTCATCGAATTCCGACCTTCGAACTTGGAAACAAGGATAGGTGTCAGGACACGGTGACCGCACAGGATTGGAAGATCAAGGAAGAAAAATCCACTGGTGGGGAGACAGGAGACAAGCTCACTTCTCGCAAGGTTCGCGCAATGGCTGTCATGGCAGCATGGCAGCAACGTCCCGAACTCTTCACACAATCTACGACAACCGACCAGACCATGTTGCAGATCAAGCATCTGTTCCGGGCCTACCGCATGTCACAGAAGGTACTGCTCGCAACATATCTTCGCCTCGTGTCTACCTTCAAGGATCGATATCTTTTGGAACTGGCACGTCTCAAGGCTGATGACGAAGACTTCGTTGTCGACAAGGCCAGGGTGGATGCTCACGCAGTCATGCAGGCCATGAACGCCATGCTCGTTGTAATCCCTGAGGATGAACGAGAACAATTCATGGCCAAGCTGGGTCTGGATAAGATCAAAGAACGTGACGTGATTCCTCGCAAGCAAATCGATTCCATGTTCCGCACAATCATCGATGCTCTCATGGAGAGTGACGTGATCTCACCGTTCATGGTCAACATGAAGGATACTCTGGACGAGATCAAGAAGCTCCTCAAGACGCTGCCTGTGTACAAGCTGGTTTTCGAACCACTTCAGGGCTGCGGTCCGCTCATTGCGGCTCGTATGATCTCAACTATCGTGGACATTCGACGATTCGAGAACGACGCCAAGCTCAAGGCATACGCCGGCTATCATCACTTCGAAGATGGGTCGCGCGCACGCCGTCGAGCGGGACAAGTGTCCAACTGGCAGACTGAGCTCAAGCAGGCTGTCTATCTATGGACTCAGCAGACCATCAAGCTAAAGAGTTCACCATGGCGCGCCAAGCTGGATCTACGTCGAGCATTCGAGCTCTACAAGATCTTGCGTGTAAGACAGGTCGAAGCTGACAAGATGGGGATCGAGGTCAAACTCCTCCCCGACGCTTTCGACGGACGGGAGATCTCTTCCGTTCTTCACATGACGCCCGCAGATCTGGGCATTCTGGATACTCACGTGGAGATTCTGCGCAAGAGTGCAGGTGTTCAATATATAGCTGACAGCTCTGCTCCCAAGGAAGCGGCCACCAACCCCGAGATCGGTAAGTTCGTTCGAGGGATCAAGGGCAATGCCTTGGACAAGGCAGTTCGTTGGCTTGGTCAGCAAGTGCTCAAGCACATCTTCAAGGAATGGCGTAAAGCTATTGGGATCCACAACCTTCCGAGGATTTCTCCGGAAACCGAGGAGAACGACGATGCATCGAGTGTCGAGGTTCGTACGCTTCCAAAAGCAGATGTGACCGATCGTCGGCCGCAGCCTGCTGCCGGCCTATGATCTTTTTCTCCGACTATCTAGAGAGGCTTTGAATCAGATGTCCTTAAGGACTACTAGCGTGTTGCCTCTCCGCCCCGAGGAATGTCTAACATTCTCTCGGGGCCTCTTTTCCTGAATTTATCTAAAATTGTAGCCGCAGGTCTTTAGCCTGCGTATCAGATGAATCCAGAAAAAGGGAGTGCTTCGTTCGGCTTGTTGAAAGACTATCAGCCACGTGCTCTCCCGCACTTTTCTAAGAGGACTTATCAAGCCATGTCTAATAACTGCCACCCACTTGTCCTCTAATTTTTCTGGGAAGGCTCTACGACGAGTGTAAACAAACTACGACTCCATTGCCTTCCCAACTTTTCTGAGAGGACTTTGTAGTATTTGCCGAAAGACTTAAGGCAAGGTGTTCTCTCTGCCTGTGATCTTGTTCGCAAGATCATGGGCCTCTTTTCCTGAATATGTTTCAAACGTATTTAGAAAAAGGAAGAGCTTTGGCTCCGATGTTAGAGACTTGCCGGGCGATGCTCTCCCGTACTTTCTGAGAGGACTTCGTTTTCGTTGTCGCAATACTAGTGAGCGGGTGTCCTCTTTGCCCATGATCTTGTTCACAAGATCATGGGCCCCTTTTCCTGAATGCATCTCTGATGCATTTAGAAAAAGGGAGAGCTTTTGGATTCGTGCTATGTAGCTATTGGAACGTTGTTCTCCCGCACTTTTTAATTTTAAAAGCTTATGGGTCCAAGTCGCAAGACTGTCGAGAGGATGCTCTTACTATCTGAGGGGACTCGGTTGCCGCTGTCGCAAGACTCTGCGCGGCGTGTCCTCTCTCTTTTCCTAACTATCTGATATAAATCCCCGCATACTCGAGGATGACAGGTGCTTAGAAAAAGGGAGAGCTAGATGGGCGGTGTTATAAGACTAGAATTACGCTGCTCTCCCACTAATTCTGAGAGGACTACCATCCGACTGTCTATAGACTATACTTCGAGTGTTCTCTCTGCCTGTGATCTTGTTCGCAAGATCATGGGCCCCTTTTCCTGAATTTATCTAATATTGTAGCCGCAGGTCTTTAGCCTGCGTATCAGATGAATCCAGAAAAAGGTAGAGCTTTGTTCGGCTTGTTGAAGAACTGTTGCGACCCTGCTCTCCCACTAATTTTACAAAGGGCTTGAGAGGACGTGTTGTAAAACTAACATGTGATTGCCCTTTGTACTTTTTGAGAGGACTAGTGTCGAACTGTCATGAGACTACGGCTACCCTGTCCTCTCTGCCTGTGATCTTGTTCGCAAGATCATGGGCCTCTTTTCCTGAATTTATCTAAAATTGTAGCCGCAGGTCTTTAGCCTGCGTATCAGATGAATCCAGAAAAAGGGAGAGCTTTGTTCGCCTTGTTGAAGAACTGTCACGATCCTGCTCTCCCACTAATTTCACAAAGGGCTAAGAAAGGAATGATAAATCTGTCATTGCTCTGCCCTTTGTACTTTTTGAGAGGACTTTGCTGGCGTTGTCAAAAAACTATACTTGAGTTGTCCTCTCTGCCCTCCGAAGCTTTACGCTAAGGAGGGTTTTTCTTTTACAAAAGCAACCCCTTGCATTCCAGCCTCATAAAGGGGAAACTGTCTGACATGGACCCAGTGGAGGAAATTAAATCTCGTTTAGATATTGTAGATGTGGTGCAAGAATATGTACCCCTAAAGCCGGCTGGTACCGGTAGTTTTAAGGGGCTCTGCCCGTTTCATCAGGAAAAAAGTCCGAGCTTTTTTGCTAATCGCGCTCGTCAGTCTTGGCATTGTTTTGGATGTGATGATGGCGGAGACACGATTTCTTTTGTAATGCGCATGGAGGGAATGGAATTCCCGGAGGCGCTCGAACACCTGGCTCAAAAAACCGGAGTTCAACTTCCGAAGTTTGATCCTGCAAAAACAACAGAAAAGAAAAGATTGCACGAGGTTAATGATATGGCTGCTCGCTGGTTTCGTTATATTCTCTTGAAGGATCAAAGAGCTGAGCAAGCGCGCTCGTACGTCTCTAAACGCGGTATAGACGATCTCACAGGCGATTTATGGCGCATTGGGTACGCACCGAACGAATGGGAAGCGCTGGCAAAGGCATTAAAAGAAAAAGGTGTGAAAGATGAGGAGATGATAAAAGCCGGTCTTGTGAGCAAGAGTAATAAAGGCACCGGAGTTTTTGATCGGTTTCGCGACCGCATCATGATTCCAATCGCGGATATTCACGGAAACTTGGTCGGATTCACGGGTCGCGTTCTAAATCCAACAGACAAAGAAGCTAAATACGTAAACACACCGGAAACAGCGTTATACAAGAAGAGCACAGTTCTGTACGGACTGGACAAGGCCAAAGGAGAAATCAAACGCAAGGATCTGGCTGTGGTTGTGGAAGGAAACATGGATGTTGTTACTTCGCATCAATTTGGCGTAACCAATGTCGTTGCTTCTTCAGGAACCGCACTCACAAACGAGCAACTCAGGTTAATAAAAAGATTTACAAAAAATCTCGCAATCGCATTTGATCAAGACTCAGCCGGCACAGCAGCAACAATTCGCGGTTTGGATTTGGCGCGCAATCTTGATTTCAATATTAAGGTGATTCAACTTCCGGAAGACGCCGGAAAAGATCCGGACGATGCAATACGCAAAGATGTAAATATTTGGAAACAGGGAATTGGAAACGCGCTCGGATTTTTAGACTGGCTGTATCAAAATGCTTTTCGCAGTCGCGATGTTGCCAGGCCGGAAGAGAAAAAAATGATAGCGCGTGATTTGCTGCCGGAATTCAAAAGAATCGCGGATCCGGTTGAAAGGGATGCTTGGGTATCGCGTTTGGCAGATGATTTGTCTGTTTCCACAGATGCGCTCAGGGACGCTATTCGCTCGGTTCCGGATAGCCAAAGGGCAAAAGTGCAGAAGGGCAGAGGGGCTATTAATTCGAGCGCCGAACCTCGGACTTCGGATGCCGGACGACCAACAAAATCCCGCTCAATACAGCTAGATGAGCGAATTCTGGCAATTCTCCAAATTCAGCCTGACCTACAGCCACTTGCGGAAAATCTGCTAAAAGGTTATGATCTTGCCCTAGAAACAAACACGGACTTTCAAAACTACCTCGCGATCTTGGCTGATCGTGAGTTCCAGGATCAATCACCGCAAGAACTCGAAAAAGAACTTCGAACAACAGCGGCAATACTGCGCTGCGATCACATTACACGTGAACGAGCGCGACTGGAGCAAGAAATGCGTGATGCGGAGCGGACCGGTGACACGGTGCGAATTAAAGATCTGCTAACGCAATTTAATAATTTGTAATTCACGAATTGACGAATAACAATACGAATATCACGAATAGTTGACGAATCTCTTATTCGTAATCATTCGCCTGCCTGCCGGTAGGCAGGTAATATTCGTATCAATTCGTAATTCGTCACACTATGTTCGATCCCGGTGGCCGCTCGTCTTAATGACGGGGAAAACCTACCGTTTACGAACGTAAATACTTATGCACAAAGTCATCAAAAGGAGAAAGCCCGCAGAATCTTTCCATGTGACCGGAAAGTCAAAGGCGACGGTAAAGAAAATCACCAAAGCCAAATCAACTGCCATACCAACAGCAAAGGCAAAACCCAAAATCAACAAGCCCCCTAAGATAAGAAAAATCTACGTCAAAGCAGAGCCGCCATCACAAGAGGCTCTCGATCGTCTTTTTGACAAAGCGCGAACTCGTGGATTTTTAACGAAAAACGAGGTGCTTTTTTCTTTTCCGGAAGTTGAAGATTATATTCCGACATTTGAAGGTTTTATTGATCGAATGGACACAGCCGGCGTTGGTATTGTTGAAATGAAAGAGGGGATTTTGGGCCACGGAAAAGAACGGCACGAAATGCTCGAGACTCTGCACAGCACAGACGATAGACGCGGCAGAGCTGATCCGTACGACCTGACGGCTGATTCAATCCAAATGTATTTGCGCGAGATCGGAAAAATTCCTCTGCTTACAGCTGAGCAAGAAGTGGCATTAGCTAAACGCAAAGAACGAGGAGACAAAGAAGCCGACAAAATGCTTATCGAAGCAAACCTGCGTTTGGTGGTTTCAATTGCGAAAAAGTTTATCGGTAAATCGCTTTCGCTACTCGATCTTATTCAAGAAGGCAACATCGGCTTGTTCCGCGCTGTTAAGAAGTTTGAATATCGCAAAGGTTACAAATTCTCAACGTATGCTACTTGGTGGATTCGCCAGGCAATTACGCGCGCGCTCGCTGATCAAAGTAGAACCATTCGCATTCCCGTGCACATGGTTGAAACAATCAACAAGTTCCAGCAGATTCAGCGCCAGCTTATTCAGGATCTTGGACGCGAACCTCTTCCGGAAGAAACTGCAGCGGAAATGGGTTTGCCTGTAGACAAAGTGCGCCACATCATCAAGATCTCGCAGGATACTGTTTCGCTTATGACTTCCGTGGGTGAGGATGATGAAGATTCAAAACTCGAAGACTTTATTGAGGATGTTAAAAATGTTGCTCCGGACAGAGCTGCTGCTTTACTTCTTCTGAAAGATTATGTGGCTGAAATTATTAGGGAATTATCACCACGCGAACAAAAGATTTTAGAAATGCGATTCGGCTTAGTAGATGGAGTATCGCACACGCTTGAAGAAGTTGGAAAAGAATTTGATGTTACTCGTGAGCGTATTCGTCAGATCGAAGCTAAGGCAATTGAAAAAATCAAACAAAACCAAGAAATCCGAAAGCTGATGGATTATTAAAAAAACGCCCCGAATGATCCGTACCCCAAAAAGTGGACACGAAAGTGTACACTTTTTGGGGTACGGATCAGAATTGCCGGGATGTTTTTTAGGCCTTTGTTTTTAAAATCTTTTTGCGTAGTCGTATAGATTTCGGAGTTATTTCTAGAAGTTCATCATCTGCCATAACCTCTAGTCCATGTTCGAGCGTAAGCAATTTTGGCGGTGTTAGTTTAAGTGCCATATCCGCTCCAGACGAACGCATGTTAGTAAGTTGCTTGCCTTTGGTTGGATTAACCGGCATATCAATACCCTTGCTAACATCTCCAATCACCATGCCTTCATACACGTCTGTATTTGGTCCAATGTAAAGCGCTCCTCTGTCCTGCAAATTATCCAGTGAGTAACCCAATGTTTTACCGTTTATCATTGATACCATGGAACCCGTATCTCTACGTCTGATTTCTCCTACATGCGGACGAAAACCAATAACACGTGATGCCATTATTCCTTCGCCACGTGTATCAACTAAAAACTCAGATCTTAAACCCAACAATCCTCTTGTTGGAATTTCAAACTGAATACGTGCGTTTTCATTAATGTTCTTCATTTGAGTCATTACACCTTTTCGCTTGGCGATTTTCTCAATCACAATTCCAGCCATAAGTTCAGGCACATAAACCGTCAACTCTTCAAATGGCTCCAAAATCTTGTCACCCTCTTCTTTTAGAATGACGTGCGGCTGTGAAACCTGAAGCTCAAAACCCTCACGGCGCATGTTCTCTAACAAAATTGCAACGTGCATTTCACCACGACCGAACACCGTGTATTCCTCGCTTTTAGAAAAATCAATTTTTAATCCAACGTTTACTTCAAGTTCGCGCTCTAAACGCTCTTTAATCTGTGAGCTCGTAACAAACTTGCCCTCTTTGCCGGAGAAAGGGGAGTTGTTAACCATAAATCCAAGAGAAATGGTTGGCTCGTCAATTGCGATGTGCGGCAGTAACTCAGCATCTTCTGAATCAGAAATGGTGTCGCCGATAAATACATCAGCAATACCGGCGATCATAACAATATCTCCGGCAAATGCGCTGGAAACCGCTTCTTTCTTAAAACCGTTAAATGTAAAAATTTTAGTTATCAATCCGGTATGGATGGAACCATCAACTCGCTTTACAAACACAGTACTTTTTTCTTTAACAGTTCCCTGATAAATTCTGGCGATCGCCATTCTGCCAAGATAATTATCATAACCAAGGTTAAACGGCTGCATTCTAAGTTCTTTGTCTACCTCACACGGAGCAGGCTTAACATTCTCCAATATAGCATCGAGAAGGGGATCCATGTTTTCCGAATCATCATCCAGCGAACTTTTAGCAATGCCGAACTTACCAATAGCGTATACGGTTTTAAAATCAAGTTGCTCATCATTAGCACCAAGATCCATAAACAATTCCATTACCTCGTCCACTGCTTCAGCCGGTCTGGCGGCAAGCTTATCAATTTTATTTATAACAACAAGCGGTTTCAATCCAATTTCTAAAGACTTCTTTAAGACAAACTTTGTCTGTGGCATTGGACCTTCCTGCGCATCAACCACCAAAACAACAGAATCGATTGATCTCAACACGCGCTCAACTTCCGAGCTAAAATCTGCGTGGCCGGGAGTATCAACAATATTTATTTTTGTACCTTTATAATAGATGGAAGCATTCTTGGAATAAATAGTAATACCCCGCTCTTGTTCTAGCATATCGCTATCCATACCAACTGAATCAGCAGAAACCATACCGGTGTGCTTTAGCAAGGCATCGGTTATAGCTGTTTTCCCGTGATCAACGTGCGCGATAATCGCGATATTTCTGATTTCCATATATGAATCGTGTTTTTATCTAGCTCTTCCAAATCTCTTTTTGTTTCCACTAAAACCTCTTGACGGTCTGTCGCTTCTGGATCTTGCTGAATAAGATGATCCGCTGCTTCTGGATCTTGTTGAATAGCTTGAACCTTCGCTACCCTTGGTTACGATAATTTTTTGTCCTCTATATCTTGCACCGGTCAAATACTTGATCACATCAGCAACCTTATCTTTTTCAACAGAAAAGGCTGAGGATTCCGGCATCAAATCGATTTTTCCGATTTCAATACCTTTTAAATTTTTATTGGAATTGATCAGCCCAAAAATATCTTTAATACTAAAGCCGTGTTTTTTTCCAAAATTAATCTTTACAGCTGAATTCGCTTCGCCGCTTAGCTTCCTTGGACTAAACGTTTTTGCGTCAGCATTCAGGTCGCGAGAATTTTGATTAGCGTAAAGCAAGTGACCGAATTTATGAATGATAAAATGTTTAATCAAATCATCTTTGTTGATTTTGTTTAATCTATCGGCTATTTCCGTAAAATGCTGTTCGTTGGTAATTTCTTTGATTTCAGTATTCTCAATTTCATCAAGAAAATTATTGATCTGCTTTTGACAGACATCTTCTCCGCTCGGCACTTTCTTAAATACAATTTCTCTGCCAACAATACGTTCCAGCTCCTTAATTCTTCTTATTTCACGAGGACTTATAATCGAGATGGAAACTCCGCGTTTTTGAGCTCTACCTGTTCTACCGCTTCTATGCGTATAACCTTCGTCATTGTCCGGAAGATTGTAATTAATAACATGAGAAAGATTGCTTACGTCAATTCCTCGCGCGGCAACGTCTGTAGCAACAAGCAAGCCGGCTTTTTTATGTTTAAATCTATCCATGATTTTTGTTCGCATTGCCTGAGAAACATCACCATGCAAAGCCTCTGTGTCATAATCTGCTCGCTTTAACTTATCGGCAACTTCCTGAGTTTCATTTCTCGTTCGACAAAATAGAATGCCATAAACTCCCGGTAAATGATCTAAAATTCTTTTTAATGCCTCAAAACGATCTCTTGTGGAAACTACATAATATTCGTGAGCCACATTTTCCGCTCCGATGTTCTTTTCTCCAATACTAATTTCCTCAGTATCATTCATGTAATGTTTGGCGATAGAGTGAACGCTTTTAGAAATTGTTGCTGAGAAAAGCAAAGTCTGTCTTGTTTTAGGAGTTTGTTCCAGAATAGAATCCAAGTCATCCTTAAATCCCATATCCAACATTTCATCAGCTTCATCCAAAACAACCCATTCAATGGACTGAAGACGCAATACTTTTCTTCTGATTAAATCGTGAACTCGTCCGGGGGTACCAACTACTATGTTTGTGCCTTTCTTTAATGCTCTGATCTGGAGGTCAATGCTTGATCCGCCGTAAACCGAAGTAACGGAAATACTTTTTAAATGTTTCGCGTAATCCTTAATGTCTTGTGTAATTTGGATGCACAGCTCTCTTGTAGGACAAAGAATTATTGCTCTCAAATCTTTTTCGTTCGATTTAATTTGATTCAAAATCGGCAAACCATATGCAGCCGTCTTTCCGGTGCCTGTTTGCGCCAATGCTATTAAATCTTTTTTTGAATTTAAAATAAAAGGAATGCACTTCTCCTGAATAGGCGAAGGCTCCACAAATCCTAAATCTTTGAGGCTTGAAATCAATTCTGAATTCAAACCGAGTTCTTCAAATGTTGTCATAAATCATTATTACTTACTTGAGACTAAAAAGTGATAAAACACTCATAGTACTCAAACCAATCCCGATATAATTAATGTACCAAAGGATTTAATGATAATGACAAGCCTCTAATGCGTACAAAGATTATATTCTGTTTTTTAAAAAACTTGGTTGCTCAATATGACATGGATATTATTAATTGTCAAGTTAAGCGTCCACGAATTGAAAATCAAAAATCATCCGTTTTACAGGATGATTTTTGGTTTTTTACTTAGGCGCGTCGTACGTTTGTTGCACGAGGACCCTTTTCAGAGTCTTCGGTTTCAAACGTAACTGTATCACCCTCGTTGAGCTCGTCGTATGTTACATCGACTAGAGCGGATGAATGGAAGAACAATTCCTTCTCTTCACCTTCTACTACGATGAAACCGAACCCCTTGTCTGTCAATCTTTTGATTGTACCTGTCATAGGTTTAGTTACTGTTTTAGTGAATTATCCACAAATTCCGCCTCTTGTGGGAAATTTATTGGATCTCCACTTTGAGTACGTTTTGCTTAGCGACATAGTATACTAAATAGCGTATTTTGTCAATAGACCTCAAAATATGTCAAAATTACTGTTAAAGAAGGCTTCTTTATAGCAAGGGTGAGTTGTACGGGTGCTACCTCGGGTATGGATCTTAATTCAAATCGAGGAGCGCAAAATCTCAAAAATCCCTACCTTTCGACGGATTTCCTGCTGGATCCGAGCCTGCCTGCCGACAGGCAGTGGTGGAATGACGCTAACGCTCAACGTTTGCGTCGCTCGGTTGTGACTGTGCAGGCACGCCACATCGCTCGCCATCCTCGACGCACGAACCACGGTGGGTTCAAATCAACAACCCAGCAAACAAAAAACCTCGCCTTTAGGGCGAGGTTTTTTCTGGCTCCGAGGGTGGGATTCGAACCCACGACCAATTGATTAACAGTCAACTGCTCTACCGCTGAGCTACCTCGGAATGTATGAATGAACGAAGGGATATTAACTTTTTAAATGCAGAATGTCAAGACTTCTCGTTTGAATAAGACCTTGTGAATTGGTATGATCCCAACATGCTTAAACTGGCATATATTATATGTTTAATAAATTCTATCTAAAACAGCCAAAACAAATTGCGAATGAAGTAAGAAAATATTTTAAAGATGATTTTTTTAAACGACATCCGAAATTAGAAAATAAAATTTCAATTATCATAGTTGGTTCAATAGCTACTGCTAATTATGACAAGCACAGCGATATTGATTTGGATATATTATTCACCGATAAGAATGATTTTGATAATTTGCTCACTGTAATAAAACAATATAAACGAGAACTTCGGAAGAAAAAGATACCTATCCAAATTCATACCCCCAGGACATACAAAGAAATTGAAAATCAACTTAAGAGCTGGGAGAAAGATGGAATGTTAAAAGAATATTCCCAAGCTATTATTATTTCAGATCCAAAAAATAAATTTACAACAATTCAAAAAAAATACCAATGGTATCCCAAAAATATTTTTAATGAGAAGTTATCATGGCTATTTGCTGAATTGATGTTTGAATACAAAGATAGATATTTGATCGCCGTAAAGAGAAAAGATTTATATTTCGGAGAAGTGGTAAAAATAAAACTACTTAAATATATGCTTACTATCCTTTTAGTAGTGAATAAAAAATACCCCGCCTTTGACAAACATTTATATCAAGATATTAAAAAAATTCGAACTCTACCTAAGGGATTCCTTAAAACAGCTAATAAATTATTAATATCTCACAATCTAAACAAAGACGAAAAATATTTACGAGCCGCAATAACTATTATTGAAAAATATTTAATAGAAAAAAAGTTAATAAAGAAAGAATCTTTACAGTACTGGATTGATTTAAGACCAAAGTACAAAGTAGAAATGAAATAAACAACAATTAAAACATTCTAATATTCTCAAGAATGTTAGAATGTTTTTTCACACCATTATTGACGGAGTATTTATTCTGGTGTACACTTGGGGTGCACCTAAATTTGCTTAACATATGACTACAAGATTCGTAGGAGTCAAAGAACTTCGTCAAAACATGGCCAAGCTTACAAAACGGGCGAAAGAAAAAAATGAACGCCTCATTATACTACGCAAAAATGAGCCGATTTTTGAATTACGACCGCTATCAAAAACAGATGCGAAACTTGAAAAGCTAATGCTTGATATAAAAGAAGCTCAAGAGGATATAAAAGCAGGGCGTTTATACACTATCGAAGAAGTTGAAAAAGCGCTTGGGCTCTAATAATTCTGCTGTACCAGATATTACTGTCTGAAAAAGCAAAAGATGACCTTTCTAAACTTGATACACTGATTGCACAACGAATCGCAAAAAAATTAAAAGAATACCGTGCAAGTCAAAAGCCAATGAACTATAGCAAGCCTCTTTCCGGCGATCTGCGTGGGCTTTATCGCTTTCGTGTCGGCAACTATAGAGTAATATTTCAAAAAACAGCAAACGGAAAACTTGTAGTACTTTTAGTGCTACGAGTAAAACATAGAAAAGACATTTACGAATAATTTAAATGTTAAAAAAAAGACTAAAGCGCATATCTCGTTACAACGAGCTTAAAAAATTGTACGAAAAATATGAACGCCTGCTTATCCCAGGCATGTTGCTTTTTGGTGTTGCTGTGGACTTCGTAACATTCCGCGCAATTAAGATTAGCACAGCATTTGTGCTCCTCGGCGTGTATACAATCGTGGCCGGCGCAATTATCGCTTTTATAAACGCGTATGACGGAGAACGCATCAAGCACCAAAACCTTGCGCCGATCAAATATCTTCGTCTGGCCGCTCCTCTTGTCGTGCAATTCACGTTCGGCGCGTTGCTGAGCGCGTCACTAATTTTCTATTGGTTCAGCGGCACAATTTCCGTAAGCTGGCCGTTCATCCTAATTATTGCAGTTCTTATGGCTTCGAACGAAGTTCTGCGTCACCACTATCTAAAACCAACAGTTCAGATAAGCGTCTACTTTTTCATATTATTTTCGCTCTCATCTCTCATACTCCCGTTTGTATTCAACTCAATAAGCCCGTGGATTTTTTTGCTAAGCGGCGTATTGAGCTTAATCGTCATTTATTTATACATTCGGCTTCTGGCAAATTCAATTCCGTATATTCAGCGCAGCAAGGCGCGCATCAGATTTTTTGTAATCGCAATTTTTATATCCATGAACGCGATGTACTTTCTAAACGTGATTCCGCCAATCCCTCTTTCATTGCGCGAGGCCGGCGTTTATCACAGCGTGCAAAGATCCGGGAGCGGATACATTATGCAGGCTGAAGAAGAAAGCTGGCTCGATTGGATTACGCCCGGACAAACCATGCATTTACGACAGGGGGATCGGCTTTACGTTTATACCGCGGTTTTCGCGCCCGCAGATTTGGATACCAAGATCTATCATCGCTGGGAGTATTATTCAAAAGATGAGCGCGAGTGGATAAGTGGTGGTCGTTTTTCTTTTTCAATTATTGGCGGAAGGGAGAATGGGTACCGCGGATTTTCTCTTAAGTCTAATTTGACACAGGGCAAATGGCGTGTGAGCGTTGAGACTGAAAGGGGACAGGTGCTTGGAAGAATTAGATTTGCCGTTGAACAGGTCGAGGAGCGCCCAGATTTCAAAAATCTTATTAGATAATTTATAAATTAATTAATATATGAAAAAACTACTCATGGTGTTAGGTGCGATATTTGGAATCATACTTCTTTTTATAATAGGTGTCATTGTCTACATTACAGTTGCTAAACCATTCGGAATTGATATTACGGAAATTCCATCTGCAATTCAAAAATCCTCAGAATCAACAGGCAGTTCGTACGATCACCCGTTATTGAATGAGGAGCAAGAAGTGCTTTTAGAAAACCTCGGTATTGATACGAAAAACATCCCCACACAGATAACACCAGCGCAGGAGAATTGCGCCATAGATGCTCTAGGTGCAGAACGTGTAAAAGAAATCGTCTCCGGAGCAACGCCTTCAATATCTGATTACTTAAAAGCCAAACATTGTTTGGAATGAATCTAACTTATTTTTTCAATTATGAAGATACATACACACAAACTAAGTCTTGCTGCAGCAATTTTTTCCGCTCTCGCAATGCTGCTCCTCAGCCTTGCTAATTCCATGGGCATTTATCAAAATGCGGTTCAGCAAATGCAAAACTGGCATATGTTCTACAAGCCGGATTTTGCAGGAACAATTACCGGCATGATTGAGGCTGCTGTCATGACCTACGTCTCAGTTTATATCATTGTCTGGATATACAACGCGCTCCTCGGAAAAAAGAAGTAATATTCATTTCCAAGTTTTGAAAATAGCACTCAATTTAAGTGCTATTTTTAGTTATCAACATCTTGACGACTGCTCATAAATATGGCAGCGGTATATATACGGGCCGGTGACCCGGCGGTATGCATGGAATTGGTACTCCATGCTAATGGGGTTCAACTCCCCACACCGGCTCGTTATTCAGTTGTTCTTGACAAATTTGGGCTAAATTATTATTTTAAAGAAGGAGTACCAATTCCAGTCAACACCAGGTCACAAAAACACCCCGGAGATCCGAGGTGTTTTTTAGTTATCAACATCTTGACGACTGCTCATAAATATGGCAGCGGTATATGTAGGTGCCCAAAATCTAATTGATAATCACATAAAACATGTCTAAAACACAAATAACACAATCAGATTCCAAAAACTCAGCTACTATTTGCACTCAACTACAAGAATGGGCACATTCAGGCACTAAAGAAAGCATTGAAAAAATTAAAAATGTTTTATCACAGAAAAACAATAAAGAAGTTGAAATTACTGCTGAATTAGCTTATGACGAGGCTTTATATTTCTATTATTCCACATCTAATGAGCAAGAGGAGCGGGATTTTTTGCTTGCAAAAATGATCCACGAAAAAGAAGAACCTCTTTGGAAATTGGAATGTAAAATTGGAGCTGCCAAACTCGAATTACAAAAACTTGAGCTGGATAAGGCTGTTAATAACGCCATTATGAGCGATGAAAGCTCTAATTTACCGGATGACTGGAAATACAGATTTAGTAAAGATTATTACATGACAGTAAAACATCGATTGCTTGAACTTGAAGATGAGCTTGCCTACAATGAGTTTTGGATAAAAATTGCTAAAGAATTAATTAAATCCGATAAATTCAAAAATATTCCTCCCAGAGTTTTTGAGGGTCAGCATTGGAATTATGAAGATGTGTGTATTTGGGGAGATTTTGATGAGCTGGATGATCTGGAAGATTTATCCGGATTGGATGATCTTCTCGAATAGTAAATGAATATTGAAATTGATCAATCTGGTAAAGTTGAAAATACGAGTGTTGATACGATCATCGCTTATTCTAACGGTAGTTCAAAAAGCATTAGGATTGCTGCGCGAGATAAGCGAAAAATCCAAAAAATATATCGGAGTAGTGGCAAAACGCATTTGTATATTTACAAAACTTTTGCACTCTTGATTTATCTGTTAATTGAAAACTCTCTACTTTCTTTGGATAGTGTGATTATTGATATCGAATATCCTGGTTGGAATTTCCTTATCAAGGATTTCCTTTTGCAAGAAATTCGAAAAAAAACATCCGGATTTCAATAAAGAAAAAATTGTCTTTGTCTGCATAGGAAAGAGGTCGCGGGCTCATAAAGTAGCTTATGACACTGCAATAAGAAGGCGGAGCGCGGATATCATAGTAACAACATGAGATATCAATAAATTCATTTAAAATAAAAGAACAACCGGGCGTTTTGTGGATGCTTAAGCCCTTGCAGCGCAAAGTGGGTCGGCATCCCCCCCGATTGATCTTCTATCAAAATAACACGATTTAAAGCTATCTGTCAAAAATATTCATTATAAACTCAGCTCAATATCATTACTGTAAACTCCGCAGGCGCCGCCTAAATATTGGCAGACGCGGAAGTGATACGTGCCCGAAAGTCCGGACCAGGTATCAGATCTCTTATTAGTTTCCGAGTAATAATGATAAGTATCACCAGGATAAACAGGATTTGGATCCTCGGATTTCACGATTTTAAAACCCATTGGCACATCAACGCCGTTCACAACCCAATTTACATAAACCTTTCCGTCCTGAACAGAACCGGTTAAATTAATACTACCGTCGCCAACCGGAACAGGAGCAATAGCGGCCACGATCTTCGCTTCACGCTCCGCAATATAAGAATCAAAATTCTTTGTTGGGAGTACGCTCAAATCTTTATTTGTAATTCCCAGACTTAACTCGCGCATAATGCGATAAGCTTCTTTCCCGTCTTTGAGATAGTGCACGGTCGCATCTTTAGGATGAATGTAATAGGCTTCGCCATGAAGTTCGACCTGAAGAACGATCTTACCGCGCAAACGATTTCGAAGTGTCCAATCGCCAGCCTGAATTTTACTCATATCTTTATTTGAAACTCCCAGTCCGAAATAACGCATCATGTTGTAAGCCGCTGCTCCGTCTTTCATGTAATAACGCTTTCCATCTTCCGGATGCACATACCAAGCTTCACCAACACTCTCAACTTGTAATAAGATGTAGCCTTTCACTCTTTCTGTAAGCACGTTCGAAATTGGAGCGTCATAAATCACTGGCTCAGGTGTCTTAACAAGATCAGTAACAACCTTCTGTCCTTCAGGTCTGGAACTTTCGGATGATCTCACGTTTGTAGTTGAATCTTTGCCGGTCACGCTAATTAGCCATGCGCCAACCCAACCCTTTGTTCCGTTGGGAAGTTTTACTTTGTACCAACCATCAGTTTCAGCGATGATGTTAACTGACGTGCCAACAGCAAGCGTAGTTAAAACTGTGCTTCCTTCCATACAAGCGCCATCACGAACACGAGCGCCGGTATTGATGACACCAGTCCAGCTTCGAGCCCAAACTGGGTCAACGTAACAGCCACTAGCTTGGGCTGTATTTGGAGAAATAAATGATACTCCTGCAAACGCAAATGAGAGTATCAGAGCGTAAATGAGTGATTTCATATAAAAATTGTTAAGATTTAATTAATTCAACCTTACACAAAAACGCTATGTTTGACCAGAATTACACATTAGCCTCCCAAAAAACCGCAGTTACTCACGGTTTTTGTTTTTATCAAATTCCAGTCTTTCATTCAAAGAAAAAGAACACCCACAATAATTCTGACGCACAACGCCAATCTCGTCAGATTTTCGACATGACTTTTCAAATCCTGCCTGCTTTTTAAAATCTCTGTCTAAAAATAGCAAACCAAATTCGCTCGCCAACTTCTCGCCGATTGGATTAATAATATCGGCGCGTTTGTTCCTCCCAATAGTCAAAGTAGTACCGAAAATATCATACGAATTCTCGCTCGCATATTTTGCAGCTTCTCGCAGTCGAAGTTCGAAACAAAGAGTGCAGCGCTTACCACCTTCTGGTTCTCCTTCCAATCCTTTCACATGTTCGAACCAAGAGCGGGGATTATAATTTCCTTCAATTAATTTCAAATTCAAAGCACGTGCAACTTTTCGCACATCTTCCAATCTACGCAAATATTCCTTTTCCGGATGAATGTTTGGATTAAAATAATACAAATCCACTTCAAAATCTTCCGAAAGCATTTCCGGAATCCACGCACCACAAGTGCCGCAGCAGGTGTGAAGTAATAATTTTGGCTTCCTATTCATATCTCTATTTTTATCACAAAAACAAAAAGGGACAAGTGTCCCTTTGAGCTTCATGAGAATTTCTTAAAAGAAATAGCCTTGAAATCAATGTCAAGCGCTACGCACAACCGGATGAGAACATGCATTGAAGTGATAGTGCTCGAATTTTCTGCGTCGAGCATTTCCTTGAGCGACACGCGAGCTAGCGCAGCTAACTCTTTATGTGTATGCCCCAGTTTTTCACGCATCCTCTTTAAAGATGCAGCAGGCTCGTCTTCAGCACACACGATCAAGGCCTTACCCTCTTTTACAGCATCTGTGAGAACCCCCATCCCAAACGTCGAAAGTGCATCCTTGGAGGTCATGACCATACCCGTTAAACCCATTGGCAGGGACACGAGTTCATCCTGAGTACGCATCCACATTTGAGTGGATGTTTTCGCACGCTCCTCAGGCGTGTCACCAACGCTATCAGATCCAAAAACCGTGTCTAGGTCCTCTTTGCTATACATAGCTGTCTCCTTTAGTTTGTGTGAAAGTGCACTGATTTCTTGTACGATCGCGGTCATCTGATCATAAACAGTCGTAATAGTCAAGTCACAAAGAACCGTATCTGGTTCAGTATTCAAATCCACACAATTGACACGATCGTGCTAATTGTGCGGATTGAGATTCAATTTTTGCGATGGTTGAGCGGGTATTTGAGAAAGGAGTTTTTTTCCGAAAATGTGGATAACTTTTAGGTAATGCGCTAGAATAGGATCCATGTTATCTGAAACAAGAGAAAAACTAATAAAGTCCCTACATTTAAAGAAAGGCCGATTAAAGCACGGTCTGTGTTTGGTTGAAGGGCAAAAGATCATTGACATGGTCGGCGATCTTCTTGAATATTCATTTGGGCCGGAAGATTCTAAGCAGTTTGATAAACTGGTAACCACAGAAACGCCACAATCCCAAGCTGCTGTAGCTCGGATTCCCGAATTTACTGAAGCAGATGTGCAAGCGCGCAAAATCACGATTGTTTTGGATGGCGTGCAAGATCCGGGAAATGTGGGAGCGATTCTTCGTTTGTGTTTGGGTTTTGAAGCGAGTTTAATTCTAATAGAATCTGCTGACGTTACAAGTCCCAAGGTAGTCAGATCTTCGGCCGGCGCAATGTTTAAGGTTCCATGGATTCAGGTTGCGCGAGAAGACGCAGCAGCTCTTATAAAAGAGTTGGATCGTCCTGTTTATCGCTTGGAGAAAACGACGAGCGCAGAAAAATTGGGAGTTGCAAATATTAAAACTCCATTAATTCTAATTGCCGGATCTGAAGGGCAGGGGATTAAACTTGAAATAAAAGGCCGCTCAATATTCGTAGATCACAGTTCTGAACTAGAATCTTTGAATGTCGGTAACGCATTGGCTATTGCGCTTTATACATTGAGACAAAAATAAACTCGTCGTCTGCTCTTGACAAAAGCGCTGATTTTTGTTTGTATATAGCTGAC
>Ga0180009_10002268_pt1 | contig 22702 bp, 22 predicted proteins | sample OS_PC_MetaG_FD_123537 | JGI IMG/M metagenome (GOLD analysis project Ga0180009, IMG submission 123537) | Groundwater microbial communities from the Aspo Hard Rock Laboratory (HRL) deep subsurface site, Sweden - OS_PC_MetaG | ecosystem: Environmental > Aquatic > Deep subsurface > Groundwater...
CCGGGCGATGGCCTCGTTGCCCATCAACAGCATGCGCGTTCCGGCCTCGCCCTGAATGAAGTTGGACATGAGCCCTCCTTGAACGGCTGGCGGCCTCAAACGGCCGTTTGGTCCTGAACGGCCGGCGGCCCCTTTGGGCCGCCGGCGGCTAAAATCCGTAGGCCCTGGCCAGTAAGGCCATGGGATGCAAGACCCGTCGGCCCGGCAGACCGGCGGCAAGATAGGTCCGGCAGGCCGGACACTGGGTCACCACGGTTTCGGACCCGGTTCGATCGATATCTTCAGTCTTGCGGGATCGAATACCCTGGGAGAGGGCCTTGTATTCCATGAAGAACGCCCCGCCGGCCCCGCAGCAGGCCTCCGGATGTTCCATCTCCACCCGTTCGGCCCCGGACACCCGGTCCAGAAGTTGCCGGGGCGCGTCGGCCAGGGTCGGCGACCAGCCCCGGTGGCAGGGCACGTGGTACGTGTACCGTTCCCCGAGCGGTCCGGGCTCGGAAACCAGACCCAGATGGTTCAGGTAGTCGGTCGCCTCCCAGACCTTGCCCGCCAGGGCTTCGGCCCGGGCCATGACCGGATCGTCCTCGGGCAGGACCTTGGCCGCCTTGGCCTTGAACAGCAGCCCGCAGGAGGTGCAGTCGGTCACGACGGCGTCCACGTCGAGAGCGGCCAGAACGCCGACGTTGAGCCGGACCATTTCCTGAAGCGTCCCCAGATCGCCATCCACCAGGGCCGGCAGGCCGCAGCAGGACAGTCCCTCCGGAACGACCACTTCCACGCCGTTGCGGGCCAGAACCCGGACGACCGCCTCGCCGGTCTCGGGATAAAAGGCGTTGGTTGCGCAGCCCACGTAATAGGCCACCCGTGCCCTCCGGGCTCCTTCCGCCGGAATCACCCCCTGGAAGCGATGGTCGAAATCCCGCTCGGCCGGCGCGGGCAGCTCCTCGGGACTCCAGCCCAGCTTTTTGGCCAGCGGGGCCGCTTTTTCCATGAGCCCCTTGGGACCGCGCTGTTTCATGGCCTGGTGCATCAGATACCGTTCGATCCGGCCGCGGCGCTTGCCTTTGTGCAGTTCGAAACGCGCGGCCGCGATGATCTCGTCCACCGGGACCCAACTGGGGCAGGTCTGGGTGCAGTTGGTGCACAAGAGACAGCGGTCCACGATCTCCCGCAGTCGCCTGGTCACCGGCATCTTCCCCTCGAGCATCGCGGCCTGGATCAGCCCGATCCGGGCCCGGGCCAGATGGGTTTCCAGCATGTCCTCGAGAAAAACCGGACAGGTGGTCTGACAAAGTTGGCATTGGGAGCATTTGGTGATCAGGTCCCGATAGGCATCCAGGTTCAGCATCAGGCCGCACCTCCGTAATTCCAGAGCTTGCCCGGATTCATGATGCCCTTGGGGTCGAAGGCCTGCTTGATCCTGCGCTGGAGATCGATCTGGGTCTGGCCCAGTTCCCAAAGCAGAAAGGGGGCCTTGTGGAAACCGATGCCGTGCTCGCCGGATATGGTCCCCCCGAGGCTGAGACCGTACTTCACGATCTGTTCGATGGCCTCACGGGCCTTTTTTTCGTTCTCTTGGCTGAAGTCGTTCAGAACGATGGTCGGGTGCATGTTGCCGTCGCCGGCGTGGCCGCCCACACCGATCACCAGGCCGATCGAGGCCGAAAGGTTCTGCAGCCAGCGAACGAAGTCCGGGATGCGGTCCCGGGGCACGGTCACGTCCTCGATGATCATCCGCTTGAAGATGCTCAGGATGGCCGGGGCGAGATTGATCCGGGCCTTCCAGTAGGTCTGGGCCTGCTTTTCGTCCGGAACCATACGCAGTTCCAGGACCTTCATTTCCTTGCACAAGGCCTCGAGACGGACCGCGTCCTCCTCGACCTGGGCCGGTGTCCCGTCCAGTTCGATCAGCAGATAGGCCTCCCCGGTCAAAGGCAGGACCGGGTCCAGAAAACTGTTCATTATCTGGATGCCGCCCTGGGTGATGAATTCGAGCTTGGCCGGAACCGTGCCCCGGACCGTGATCTCCGCGACCATGGTCGCGGCCTCGTCCAGCGAGGCAAAGACGGCCACCGCGGTCCGACGAGTCGGAGGAAGGGGCAGGAGCCGGACCGTCACCCGCGTGATGACGCCCAGGGTGCCCTCGGAACCGGTCATCAGGTGGGTCAGGTCGTAACCCACCGAGTATTTCACCGTCGAAGCGCCCGTGTGGATGATCGATCCGTCCGGCAACACGACTTCCAGCCCCAGGACATAGTTCGGGGTGGTCCCGTACTTGACCCCTCGGGGCCCGCCGGCCCGGGTGGCCACGTTCCCGCCCAGGGTGCTGACTTCCTGGCTCTGGGGGTCGGGAGGGTAAAACAGGCCCATTCGTTCCACGGCGTTGTGGAACTGCCTCAGGACCACGCCGGCCTCCATGCCGGCGGTCATGTTCCCCGGATTGATCTCCAGGATGCGCCGCATCCGTTTCATGTCCAGGACAATTCCGCCGTGCAGAGGCGTGCAGCCGCCCGAAAGTCCGCTGCCCGCGCCCCTCGGGGTGACGGCCACCTCGTGCTTGAAGGCATATTGCATGACCTTGGCCGTCTCTTCCGTCGACGCCGGAAGAACGACGGCTTCCGGCATGCCCCGGGCCAGATAATGCGTCATGTCGGTCGAATAGGCGTAGAGGTCCTCCGGATCGCTCCAGACCCCCTGCCGCCCGATCAATCCGCCCAGGTCCTTGGCCAACCCTTTCAAGCGCCACCTCCATGCCATCGGAACCGATCGCCATCCAGGCCGGACCGGCCGGGATGCGTTCCGCAATACCGAACATGATTTATAATGATGGAACGATAGCCCAGCCCCGACAGACTGTCAAGACCAAACTGAACCCGAGCGGAGGGCGTCTCGATTAAGGGATGGAAAAAAGATGGGGCCGTTGGCCCCTTTATGTGCAGGCCAATCTGCTACACCGGAAAGTGATCCATCATGTTGTTGTAAAACGGCATCCCGCGGACCGCTCTCATGGACGAAGTGGTCTCGCATTTTCGGACCTGGCAGCGAGGGGTAACGGCCCGGCCGAGGCCGAGGTGATGAACCACGACGGCCAACGGGCTCGGGATGCCGGATGTCGACCTGGGCCGAGTGTTTCAAGAGGCGCCGGGCATCGATCCGGCCCGGCCGGCCGGCGGGCCTACAACTTGAATTTGCCTTTGAAGTAGGTCTCCTTGACCGATTTGGCCTTGTTGGCGGCCCAGTCGTCGAGACCCATCTTCTTGATCAGGCAGAGGTTGAAGACCTTGGTATTGTGCGGCACCTTGTCGGCCCGGTCGGCATAGGGGTGAATGTGATCGCAGGGGAAATCGTCGCAGTCGCCGCAGAAGTCGTGGCCTTTGGCCGATATGCAGCGAAACAGGTTGCACGGTTCGGTCATGCCCAGAAAGCCGATGGTTCCGCCTTCGGCGCGACAACCCCGGCATTGGGCCTGTTCCGGACTGAGGCCCATTTTGGGGGCGAGATTGTTTCTGAGGGCCTCGTCCTGGCTGGCCTTGTACATGATGCAGTTCCAACAGTCCAGACCGCATGGCGCGGTGAGTTCGAAATAGTCCATGATCCCTCCTTGTCGGCCGGGCCGACTAAAGTTCGACCGGAAGCCGGTCGTTCAGTTCGATTCGATTCAGGTCCATCCGCACGTCATAGACCAGGGCTTCCACGCCGAGTCCGACCGCGCGTCGAAGCGCCCGTCCGTATTCCGGGTCCATGTGGTCGGCCGGCCGGAACCGCTCGGCGTCCATCCGCTGGACCAGGTAAAAGCTGACTCCCCGTTCCCCCCGGCCGACGATATCGGCCAGTTCGTCCAGATGCTTTCGGCCCCGCCGGGTCACCGCGTCCGGGAAGCAGGCCAGCCCCCCTTCGACCAGGGTGCAGTTCTTGACCTCGACGTAGCATGCCGGCCTATGGGGAGCTTCCAGGAGCAGGTCCAGACGGGTGCCCTGACTGCTCTTGACCTCGCTCCTGACCGACTCGTATCCGGCCAGGGGCTCGATGGCCCCGGTCAGCAAGGCCGCCTTGACCAGCCGGTTGGGAACGCCCGTGTTGACCCCCACCAGCGAGCCCGGCATTTCGATGATCTCCCAGGTATAGGGGTAGCGGCGTCGGGGGTCGTCGTGGAGCGAAAGCCAGACCGGGCGGCCGGATTCCGAGCAGCCCCGCATGCTGCCGGTATTGGGGCAGTGCGCCGTGACCTCGCTGCCGTCGTCAAGCCGGACGTCGGCCAGGAAACGCTTGTAGCGCCGGATCAGGGTCCCCCGTACCAAGCGGCCCCAGTTAAGTCCGTTTTCCTGTTCCTCCAATATGCGTGTCCTCACCCGCCCCCAATTTACCATACCGGTCCGGCGGGCGACAAGGGGAACGGACTTCCCGTCTAGGCCGGCCGCCCGATGACTTTGCCGCCCGGTCCGGGTTCGCCAAGCCTGATCGGCGCGATCTGGCCGGCGGCCTGCGGCGGACCTTGAATCAGAACGGGAATATAGTTGTCGGTCAGCCCCCGGTGCAGGCCGGAGGCCCGATCCATGGTGCTTTCGATCAGCGTGGCCCGAACCTGTCCCAGACAATGGTCATAAAAGGCGCGCCGTTTTTCCCGGCTCGTCTCGAGCAGGGCGGCGACCCGGGCCTTGATTTTCATGGGATCGACCTGTTCAGGCATGGCGGCGGCCGGGGTTCCCGGACGTTTCGAGTATGGAAACACGTGAAGATAGGAAATCGGCAGGTCTGCGACCAGCGCCCGTGTTTCGCCAAAGGCCTCTTCGTCCTCTCCGGGAAAACCGACCAGTACGTCGGCGCCCAGGCAGAGGTCCGGCCGGAGGCCCTTCACGGCCTCCACCAGCCGGTGGAAGAGCCCGGCGGTGTATGGCCGCCTCATGCGGGCCAGAATGCGGTCGGACCCGCTCTGGAGCGGCAGGTGGAGATGCGGGCAGAGACGGGGGGACGAGGCCAGCATGGCCACGAGTTCATCGGTGACTTCATTGGGCTCGATGGAACTGAGTCGCAGGCGTGAGCCGCCCGTTTGGGGGGGGAGGCCCCGAATCAGGCCGGTCAGACTCGTCCGGGGATCGAGGTCCAGGCCGTAGGCCCCCAGATGAATGCCGGTCAGGACGATCTCCTGGTAGCCCGCATCGGCGTACGCATCGAGGCCGGCCGCAACGGTTTTAGGCTCCAGGCTGCGGCTGGGGCCTCGGGCCTCGGGAACGGCGCAGTAGGCGCAACGAGCCGAACAACCATCCTGGATGCGGAAAAAGGCCCGGGTCCGGTCGAAATCGGGAAAGCCGAGGTCCAGGATTCGCCGATCCGCCCCGGGAGGGTCCACCAGGACTCGTCCCTGGTGGGAAGCGTCGGTCATATCCAGGCAGCCGGTCAGATCGGCCTTGTAGTTCTGCCCGGCGACCAGCACCACGCCGGGCAGTCCCTTCAACTCCTCCGGACGGGTCTGGGCGTAGCAGCCGGTGACGATGACGCGGGCCGCGGGATTGAGGCGATGGGCCCGGCGCACCAGGGCTCGGGATTCGAAATCGGCGCGATGGGTGACGGTGCAGGTGTTGACGACGACCAGGTCGGCGGGTTCGCCCCGGCCCACCAGCCGGTAACCGGCCCGGACCAGATGGCGGGCCACGGCCTCGGATTCGAACTGGTTGACCTTGCAGCCGAGGGTCTGGACCGAGGCGGTGGGTCCGTCCAGGGCGGTCTCACCCGATCTGGAGGACAATTTGACCTAGCGTCCGCCCGTGCCTGGTCACGATCAGGGTCACCGGCTCGACTTTTTCGACCTTGAAGGCCAGGAGGGCCCGGGTCTGGGTATCTTTGACGATCGTACCCTTGACGGCCACCTCGACGCCCCGATTGTCGGGCACGTTGGTTTTCAGGCCCGTGACCTGGACGTGGTCCCCGGCTTGGATTTTCAGCGAGGCCCCATTGCGCAGCTTGAGATTCGGTCCGCCGTTCCGGCGCAGAACCAGGCTGTCCAGACGCGGCTTGTTCAGGCGCACCCGCATCGCGGCCAGCGTGCGCTTGCCTTGTTCGACGGCGACCTCGTATATTTTCTCCTGCTTGGAAAGGGAGTACCGGTCCAAAAGGTCCTTGTCGGTCTGGATGAGCGCGCCCCGGTCCTCTCCGGTGTTTTTGCCCGGGTCGGCCACAAATCCCTTGAAGTTGACGACCAGTGCCTCTCCGGGCGGGGGAGCGCCCTGGATGACGATGTCCACGACCTTGAGCAGGTCCCCATCAACCGCCTCGAAAAGCTGGCCGGCCGGGACCTCATGCCGCTGCCCTTCCACTTCGATGATAAAGCGGAGCACCTGGAATTTCTCGGCGACCCGGACCGGAGCGGGCCCCGGGACCGACTCGGACGGACGTAGTTCGATCGGGATGCGGCCGAACTTGATATGGTCCTTCTGGGCCACGATAAAAGTCGGGTTGGTGATGGTGAACTTTCGCCGGAAATCATTGATCGTGCCCAGTCCCAGGATATCGACCGAAAGCCCCCGGTCGTAATTGGACTCGACGTGAATGACCTCGATACTGTCCCCGGGGCTCAGGCGAAGGGGCTGTCCGTCGGCCACGGCCACGGGAACCTGGTTGTTGACCGATACGACCATGTATTTGAGTTCGGGCTCCAGCAGATAGATACGCGGCTGTTCCGGTTCGAGTCCGAAAAGCTCCATGAAGGCGTTGATGGCCAGATTGTGCTGATGAACCTTCATCTCCACGCTGGGCAGATTCTTCGAGGTCTCGACACCGAAGGCGGGGATGCCGTAGTGGGTCAGGGCGTAGTAGGTTGCCGAGGCGCGCTGCTCCTTGTAAGGCGACGCGTCCTCGAACGTGCGCGTGTTCATGAAATGAAAGTGGTATTCCGGGTTTTCGATCTGTTCGTTGATCTTTTCGATGACCTTCAGGGCCGTCTTTTTCAGGTCCAGTTCGCGGCCGGTCCGGGGGCAGACGTAACGGTCGGCGTCCGCGATGATGGACTGGCCGTATCGGAGCGGGTTGGCGTTTTCCGAAACATGGGTCGGACGGTAATAGCCATAGCCGTCGTGCAGATTGAGCAGGATGTCGCATTCGGCCATCAGGGTTTCCAGCTTGCGCACGATCCGGGAATCAATGTCTCCTTCCGCTTTTTTGCCGAACTTGCGATTCATGTCGCCGTGGGGGCCTCGGTCGAAGCGAAGAATGGAATAGAAATTGGCCCGGGGCACGATGATGAGATTCCCTTTTTTCAGGGCCATATCGATGTACAGGTCGGCCGACAGGAAACCGCCCGGCTCGTCGCCCTGAATGCCCCCGATAATCATCATGGTCGGGCCTTCCTTGCGGCCGCTGATCTTGTACACGTTCAACTCGTAGGGCGTGTCCCGAAAGTAGACCATGTGTTCCTGGCGGCTCGTGGCCAGGGCCGGCCAAGGCGCAAGGGCAACCAGGATCACCGCGACCCAAAGGCGCATAACCGCTATAAAAAGAGGTCTGCTAACCATTTTCTGGTTCGAGAACGGTTCGGTATAATGGCTGTCCGTCTTCCGTATAAACCAGGACATGGACCTGTGAAAAAGCAGCGGCATTGGTCAGGTTCTCGATCAGGCCGCGGACCGTCTTGCCGTGCCGAATGGAAAAAACGGTCCCGCTTTTGTAGTCGGTCGGCAGCAGGTTCCGCAGTTCCGTTTCCGGGTAGGACGCGGTCGCGGGCGGGGAGGCCTGGGGATTGACCAGAATAACGAAAAGGTATCCGTTGACCATCTTGTTGTCCGGATGGACGTTGCGCAGATTGAACTGGAAGCGAACGGCCGTGTTGTCCCGTTCCGGTCTCAGGGTCAGATTGATGGCGTCGACGGGAGATTGATCCGGCCAGGCCGGCCCGCTCGATTCCGCTTTCACTTCCGCCTTTTCAGGCTTGGGGGCCTCGGCGGGGGCCGGGGCCGGTTTCTCGGCTTCGGCGGGGGGCGGCTGTTTCCTCCGCTCCGCCTTGTCCAGTTCGCTGGCCAACTCCTTGTAATGCTTAACGTACGAGGATTGGAAGCGCTGGGTGTTCAAGGTCTGGGCGCAATGGTTCAGGTCCTGCCTCAATATCTTGTTCTCGTAGGACACCTCGAAGTAGCGGTTGATGGCCAACACGGACAGCACGATGTAAACCACGGTGAAGATGAGGGCGTAAACCAGCATGTTGGGCGATATGTCCATGCTGAAAATCGGACCGACCTTCCTCATAAAAATGATATTGATCGGTTCCTTGTTTTTCTTTTTACTGGTTATGGCTTGGCCCCCGCTCTCATGTTCTTCCAGGTCTCCTGCCGGATACGCCAGTCCGGGCCGTATTTCTGAAGCACCAGGGTTTTGAGTCCGTAGTCCTGATATTGATCGGACCGATAATGCTGCAGGAAGGAGACCTGGGCTTCGCTCCCCTCGAACTCGATCTTCATCCGTTCGGCCTTGACGGATATCTTTTTAGAGGACCGGGCCAGCTTTTCCTTGTAGACCCGATATTCGGGCAGTGTCATGTCCTGATACTTGAACTCGGGATGGTAGTGGCTCAGGTAGGCCTTTACGTCCTTCCGCCGCCATGCGGCCAGCCAGTCGTCGACCACGCGCTTGACCTGGGAAAGTTCCGGAGCGACCGCGGGTTTGACAGGTTCGGGCTCGGGCTTGGGCGCTGGTTGAGGCGCAACGGCTGGCGCGGCGGAGGCCGTCATGCTCGCCGCCCGGGCCTCGGCCAGGACTCGCGCCCTGACCTGGGCGGGCAGTATTTTTTTCGGCGGATCGGGCGGGAACGGGGCCCAGACCTCGGCGACGATCTCGTACCGCCCCTTGTCCCGATCACGCAGGTACAAGCGCTTGACCCCGTCGCTGACCATGCGGCCGCCCTTGTAATACTGGTCGAAAAGGACCAGAATCAGACCCTGGTGCCTGAAAATCCGTACATGCTTGAGATCGACATCGATCTTGGGATAGAACCGGTTGAGGTTGGCCTTGTGTTCCATCCAGGCCGCATAATCCTTGCCTTCCGGACTGCTGAAGTCCTTGGCGTACATGGATTTGTACTCCTCGAAATTCTTGCCGGCCCAGGCCTGGCGCCACCGTTCCACAAAGGCCTTGACCCGGGCCGCCTCCTGGTTGATCTCCTCGAGCGGCTTGTACCCGATCTCTTCGTAAACCACGATCGGCGTATCGTTGAGATGCACGATCTCCTCGAGGTCTAACAGGTCCACGTTGTTCATGGCTACGCAGCCGTTCGAGTCCCGGGCCACCAGTTTCCGGTCCGTGCCGTGCATCCAGATGCCGGTTCCGTTCTTGCCTAGGCGCCGGTCCCAGTAGTTCGGGTAGTCCATGGGATAGGCCAGAATCCCGTAGATCGGCGCCAGTTCGGATTCCAGGTGTTTTTTCTCGAACAGGTAGAAACCTTCGGGCGTTCTTCGGTCGCCTTCCCGGGTCTTGTCCCCGATTTTTTCGCCGGTGGTACAGGGGTAGGTCTTCAGCCGGAAGTACTGCCCCATCTTGAACTCGTACAGATGGATCTGCTGCCTGGACTTCTCCACCACCAGGATGTACCGGTCGGACCCCGGGCCCGGCTCGATCAAGGCATCCGGAATGAGTTTCTGCGGCGCAGAGGTCTCGAATCGGGCCGCCGATGCGTAACTGGCAAAAGGACGGCAAAACCCAGGCCCAGACATAGCAACCAAACAGGAGTTTTATTACAGGTCGCCGATAAGGATTGAATCAGCATAGGTTTACGGCTCGCTTGCCCGTATTTATTGCTGCATGGTATAACTCAGGCGGGCGGTGCCCAGGACACCGGTGAGAACCAAATCAAGCCGGCCGGAGGCCGGCGGCGGCTCGGTCACCAGGAATCGGACCGCATAGACTTTGGCCCAAGGTGAAATGTACGGGAAATAGCCCATCAGCTTGGCGTCCTTCTTCTTGATTTCCCGAACCTCGAACGGCTCCAGCCTGCCCAGGTCGTCGCTTTCGAGCAGTAGCCTCCAGGCCGAATCTTTTGACGCCAGGTTGTTCTTTTCCTTGCTGGGCGCGGACACCGCCAGGAGGAACTCGATGCTCCGGCCCGCCGCTTCCGCCTGATCGTCCATCATCTTCGCCGCGGCGGCGTCGTCCAGCTGGTAGTCCCTGACGTACTTTTCCACATAAGCCCGCCGGAAGTCGAACGACCTGCAGGTTCCGATTACCTGGAGCATGGAATCAAACCCATCATATACATGAGCCTCGTCCGTCCAACGATCGAGCGCGGCCAGGTAGGTCGTCTCGTCGAGCTTCGAGTCGACCGGTCCCGAGGCCGCAGTGCCGCCGCAGGCGCCCAGCACGAGCGACACGGCAACCGCCACACCGAACATGATTCCCAGACCAGCGGTAACACGGCTATTTTTCATAAGGCCACTCTTGCGACGTTCCCATGCTTAGCAGTATATATACCTTTTTTCACTTCAAGTTTCAAGTCGTTTACGCCTCGGATTCCGCCCCGAACACACGATCGAAAATCTCGTCCACATACTTGAGGTGATAGTCCAGGTCGAAAAGCTCGTCCAGGGCCTCCGGAGACAGATGCCTGGCCACCTCCGGGTCCTCGTTGAGCAGGGTCTTGAAATCCAGGCCTTCCCGCCAGACACGCATGGCGTTCCGCTGCACCAGCCGGTAGGCGAGGTCCCGGATCAGGCCGGCCCGGGTCAAGGCCAACAGAACCTGCTGGGAAAAATACAGGCCGCCGGTCCGTTCGAGGTTGGCCTTCATCTGCGCCGGATAAACGACCAGGTTCCGGATCATCCCGGTCATGCGACCCAGCATGAAGTCCAGAAGAATCGTGCTGTCCGGCGCGATGACCCGTTCGACGGAACTGTGGCTGATGTCGCGCTCGTGCCACAAGGCCACGTTCTCCAGCGCCGCCAGGGCATTGGCTCTGATCACCCGGGCCAGTCCGGTCACGTTTTCGCTGAGGATGGGATTGCGCTTGTGGGGCATGGCCGACGAGCCCTTCTGCTTCCTGGAAAACGGCTCCTCGGCCTCGAGCACTTCGGTCCGCTGCAGGTGCCGGATTTCCACGGCCATTTTTTCCAGCGTCGCTGCCGTGACGGCCAGGGTGGTGAAATACTCCGCATACCGGTCCCGCTGAATGACCTGGGTCGAAATCGGGGCCGGTCGGAGCCCCAATCGGGCGCAGGCCCCGGCCTCGACACTTGGCGGGATGTTGGCAAAGGTTCCCACCGCGCCGGAGAGCTTGCCGTACGCGATATTTTCCCGGGCCCGAACCAGACGTTCCCGGTTCCGTCCCATCTCGGCGTAAAAAACGGACAGTTTGAGGCCAAAAGTGATCGGTTCGGCGTGGATGCCGTGAGAACGGCCGATCATCACCGTGTATTTGTGTTCCAGGGCCCGAGTCTTCAAGGCCTCCCGAAGCAGGTCCACATCCTCGATCAGAATGTCGGCGGCCGCCTTCAATAAAAGGGCGCTGGACGTGTCCACCACGTCCGAGGAGGTCATGCCCAAATGAAGAAACCGGGAAGCCGGGCCGACGTTCTCCTCGATATTGGTCAGAAAGGCGATGACATCGTGTTTGGTTTCCGCCTCGATTTCCTCGACCCGTTTGACCGAAAAGCGGGCCTTCTTCCGGATTTCGGCCACCGCCTCGGCCGGAACCAACCCTTCATCGGCCATGGCCTCGGCCGCGGCCAGTTCCACATCGAGCCAAGCCTGATACTTGGCCCGCGGTTTCCAGAGTGCGGCCATTCTTGGCCGGGAATAGCGCGGGATCATTTGATCTTATCCACCTCGGAAGCCAAAGCTTCCTTTATTTAGCAGTCGTTTCCTCCGCTGTCAAGTAATGCTCGCCCCAGCAATCCCGGCTCCTCGGCCGCAAGCGGCGGCCGGGCGGCCGGCCCCATGGAGCAAGCTCCGCCCCACACCCCCCGGCCGGACGGGCCGTGAACCGATGGAAGGCCTGGCCGGGGGGTAAAGAGGCCTTGACAATCGGTTTTCCGCCTTTTATCATTTGACTGACGCGTCAATCAAAACATAGACCAGAAGGAGGGGCTCCATGGACGAAAAAGAAATAGCCTGTTATCTGGCCCAGTGGGACGGAAAACTGGGGGCGGACCGGAACCCGGCCAACTACCAGAGGCGGGACGATGGCTCCCACATCTTCGAAAACGCCGAGTCCTATTACGAGTGGTGGTACTTTGACGCCTCATTCACCAACAACTACCACATTGTCCTGACCTGGCACTATCGCAACGTCTTTCTCCGGCCCATGGTCCCCTCCATCCAGTTGTTCATATACCAGCCCGACGGAACCAAGGTCGAGCGCATGACCCTGGCCGCCCCGGACCAGATCAGCGCCTTTCCGGACTACTGCGACGTGAAGATGGGAAAAAGCTGGGTCAGGGACATGGGCGACCGTTACGAGCTGTACATGAAAATCAAGGGAGTCGGGGCCCGTCTGACCTTCAGGAACGTGGTGCCGCCCTGGAAGCCGGGACAGGGCTTCAACTACAAGGACGAAGACAACGGCCGGATCGCCGGTTGGGTCGTACCCGTTCCCCAGGCCCGGGTCGAAGGCGATCTGTATCTGGACGGCCAGACCATGCCGGTCGAGGGCTCGGGCTACCACGATCACAACTGGGGGAACTTCCCCTATTACGAAATCACCCGGGGCTGGTACTGGGGTCGGGTCCACAACGACAAATTCACCGTGGACTACGGCTGGGTCCTGCCCCGGCTGGATGAGGCCCCGGTCCTGGGCGCCCTGCTGGTGGCCAGTCACAAGGAAATCCTGCTCTCCACCAACATGCTCCGGTGCGACCTGCAGGAAATGAAAAAAGACGAGGAGTTCGGGACCGAATGCGCCCACCGGCTAGTCATGTCGGCCGAAGCCCTGGGGGTCAAATTCCAGATGACCATTGACAGCAGGAGCATGGTGGAAAAGATGCAGCTTCCGAATGTAACTGATTGGAATCATTATTACTATAGATATCTGGCCGATTACGACATGCGGGTCGAGGTCGACGGCGCGGCGGATGGGGCCCAGGGTGAAATGCTGCATGAAGTCATGTTTCTCTAAAACGCCATCCGGGCAGTTTGGGAGCCGACATATATGAACGACATGAACCGTTATGACGTCATCGTGATCGGGGCCGGAGTCGGCGGCCTGTCCGTGGCCACCCTGCTGGCCCAGACGGGTCGGCGGGTCCTGGTATTGGAGCAGACCGACCGGGTCGGGGGACGGGCCCTGTCTTTCCGGGGCGAGGAGATTGCGGATCGGGGACCGGCCTGGTACAAGGACATGCTGGCCACTCAGTACACCTGCCTGGCCGGTTCCGAACCCGACCTGGAAACCATGATCCGAAACCGCCTGCTCGACGGGTACACCCTGGACCTGGGCTATCACGCGGTCAGCGTGAACGGAGCCGGGTACATGCTCGATTTCGAGGAACTCATAGGCGGTCTGGACGAAATCACCCGTCACGGCGCCGCTTACGCGACATATTATCGGGGCGAGTTCTACCAGGACGTGATCGGCGGGACAATCGACCCGCGCATCAAGGCGCTGGCCAAAAGCAAGAACATCCATTTTCAACTGTTCTACACCGAACCGTACATGCTCAACGATGAAGAGATCACGGCCCTGGAGAGGGTCTCCCTTCAGGAATGGGGAGAGGCCCGGGGCCTGACGGCGGACGACGTGCTCTGGACATGCATCCGGTCCGTAGCCACGCTGTTTTCGACCATCAACAATCCCAATGACATTTCCGTGGGCGACATCTTCCGCTATTTCAAACACGCCATAGGTCCCAAGCTGTCCAGAGGGCTGATCCGGTACACCGGCGGTTTTGTCGCGGGCGGGACCATGGCCTGGCCTCGGGCCGTGGCCCGCCGATTCGAGTCCTTTGGCGGCCAGGTCCGGCTTGGTCACCGGGTCAAGGAAATCCGGGTCGATAACGGCGCCGTGACCGGGGTCCGGGTCGTAACGGCCGAAGTCGAAGAATTGGAGTTCCAGGCCGGCGTTGTGGTCAGCAATATCCCGGCCCAGCAGACCTTCCGGGTAATCGACCGGCGGTATTTCCCCGAGCGGTGGGTTTCAGACACCGAGGGCATGTACGGTTACGGGAGCTACGTACCCTACATGGGCCTGAACAGACTGGTCATGCCCGAGGAGCATTCCCGCTGGGGCATCAAGAACGACTGCGTGCTGCCCCGGTCCGAGGGATTCGACTGGGACGTGTACATCTGCTGGAACATCCAGTCCGTGACCGATCCCAGCCTGGCCCCGGAAGGCAAGTACCTGTATACGGCCTACCTGCCCATCACGGAGAAGGAGTCCTTGAACAAGGAGTTGGTGGCCAAACTGATCCGTCGGCTCCCGGACTTCATGGAGGAGGTCTATCCCGGTTTCAAGGCCAGCATCGACTGGAAACTGGACCTGGTCTGCTGGAAGCTCGAGGGTGTGGCCAAAAGCATCTCCCAGGCCGGGACCCAGAAGCTGCCGGTGCGCTCGCCCCATCTCAAGGGGCTGTTTTTCTCCGGGGACACGGCCAAGGGATACGGCGTGGCCATGGACTGCGCCATTGCCTCGGGCGTCATTTGCGCCGGTGAAATCCTGGGACGGGACTTCGGCATTCGCTGACCCGGCCGCGACGGAGCAGTATCCGGGATAAACCCCTTGCTGATTGGAGTCGCGCCCAAACCGCCCTGTCGTGCAATGATTGCTTTGGAGATACATTTTCATCTTGCGGTCAACGGACCGGGTGAGGTAGCCTTGGCGGACCGATTTCCGGCCTGTGGGCGAAATGACGGGTGGATTTCGGATATGAAATATTTCGAACTCCTGGAGAAACAAAACCGTTGCCTCCCAACCCGCCAGCCCGGCGGACGGCCGGAGAACGCGCCGCCAAGCCCGTCGTTTCCTATAATTTCCTGAAACGGTCCCTTCGGATTCCCGGTCTGGCCGGGGTCCGCCTCAGGGCCGGCTCGTTCGGCCCTCACAACCACTCCGGCCTGGGGGACTGTGTCCTGATAGACCTGGGAAAAAACTTTTTCGCCGTTTCCGACAGTTCGGACCGGGACTCGACAACCTCGCGCAAGCTTTTGTCCGAGTTCGCCACCATGCTGGCCGGATTTTCCGGATTCGGTCCCAGACGGACCTACTCGTCGGAGGCCTTGGAACGTCTGAAGCGCCGGTTCGTCCGGGCCGGCGAGAAGGCGCTCGAGACCATCCCCTATTTCGAAAGCTGCACCCTGACCGCCGTCCTCATCACCCGTACCCACGACGGCCTACGGGCCCTGCTGCTCCATTCCGGGGACAGCTTCCTGCTCATGTGCGGACCGGACGGCCGCGCCCGTCAACTCACCCAAAACAACTTCTGGATGATCGGACGCGCGAAACAGTTCTATCAGATCGACCTGCTGGAGTTGCCGGCCGGGGCTTCCCTCCTCCTGGCCACGGACGGGTTTTCCGACCTCGTCTTTCCCGAGGGTCGGGATCGCCGCGCCGCGGCGGCCGATCTGGTCGGCCGACTTGCCCCGGAACAAGCCGCCGACGCCCTGGTGGACCGATTTGACCGCAAGGGGGAGCGGGTCGATGATTTGGGCCTCTGCGTCATCAGGCCGGAGGCTTTGAAGGCCGGGCGGGCCCGGATTCTGATCGGCGGCACGACCCGGGCGGAAGAGAAGACATTTGAGGAAAAATCCCTGAAAGGGTATTATAGGGACGAGTACACGGTCCTTGAAGACGGCGCCGGCTTCATGACCATCCCCTGATCCAGGGACCGAATCCGCCCCTCGCTTGGAGATCCCGGATGGAAACCGACTCGAAACCAGGATGCAGGCTGCTTCGGGAGGGGCTGTTTCAGCCTCCCGAGACACCTGGGGCTCCCGCCCGCCTCATTGGAAGCCGATGTCTCAAATGCGGCGACATCGCCTTCCCCCAAAAACCGCGATGCGCCCGTTGCGACGGCACGAAAACCGAAGGAAGGCTCCTGAGTCCCCGGGGCAGAATCTATTCCTACACCATCCTCAGACAGGCCCTGCCCGGGTACCGGTTGCCCAATATCATCGCCATGGTCAAGTTGCCCGAGGACGACCATCTCATGATTCTCACCCAGATCAGGGACTGCACCGAGGATGAGGTCAACGTGGGCTTGGAAGTCGAATCCATAGTCGAGGAACTGTTCACCACCCCCTTGGGTGAGGGTGTCATCGGTTACGCTTTCAGACCGGTCAGAGGAGCGGCGTGACATGCGGGATGTTTTCGTCATCGGCGCGGGCATGACCCGGTTCGGGCTTTACGACGGTCGCCGTCTGCCCTCGAAATCGGTCCATGAACTGGGCATGGAGGCCTGCCTGGCCGCCCTGGATGACTCGGGGGTCAACCATCGTCGCATCGAGGCCGCCTTCTCCGGGAACGTCACCTCGGCGCCGAACTGCGGCCAGATGATCCTTTCCCTTTGCGGCATCTCGGGCATTCCGACCTTCAACCACGAAAATGCCTGCGCCAGCGGTTCCGCGGCCTTCAAGCATGCGGTCGATTCCATCGCCAGCGGGATATGCGATCTGGCCCTGGTTGTGGGAGCGGAATGCTGGAGCTTTACCCGAGCCATGGGCAGCCCGGCGGCCATGGCCGGTCTGGTGGCGCCGGCTCCGGGACTGAATCTGAACCAGGATATCGCCGGCGCCTTCGGCCCCGCCTTGCTGGCCCTGGTGGGGCGGGCCCACATGGCCGAATACGGCACCACGCCGGAGCAGTTGGCCTTGATCGCCGTTAAAAACAAAAGGAACGCCGCCCGAAATCCTCTGGCCCAGTTCCAGAAGGAGGTCAGCCTGATCCAGGTCCTGGATTCCCGCATGATCAGCGATCCCTTGACCAAGCTCCAATGCTGCCCTCATACCGACGGCGCGGCCGCGGTCATCCTGGCCAGCGCCGACGCGGCCCGGCAAGGCGCCCGACAACCGGTCAAAATCGCCGCCTCCGCCATGAAATCCGCTTCCTACAAAGGCCTCGAAGGCCGGCTCAGCGGTTTGAAATGCTTCGAACTGTCCGCCCGGGCCGCTTACGAAGCCGCCGGCATCGGTCCGGATGACGTCGACGTGGTGGAACTGCACGACGACTTCACCTCGGTCGAACTGGTGGCTTATGAAGACCTGGGCCTGTGCCCCCGGGGTGAGGCCGGCCGCTTCATCGAGGAAGGGCGGTCCGATTATGGCGGTCAGGTCGTGGTCAACCCCAGCGGCGGTCTGCTGGGGAAAGGGCACCCCTTGGGAGCCACGGGCGTGGCCCAGATCGTGGAACTGACCTGGCAGCTACGGGGAGACTGCGGGGTCCGTCAAGTCGAAGGAGCCCGGGTCGGCCTGGCTCACAATGGCGGAGGCATCGGGGAAGGATTCGAACCCGGAATCGCGACGATCACCCTGTTGACCCGTTGAGCGGTCCGGGTTCTCCGGCCGGGACAGGGATATTACAACCGCCGGATCATGACCAGGGCGTCTTCATGGTCTTCCGAGTAATAGTTCCGGCGCTTTCCGGTCAGGACGAAGCCGGTCTGATAGTACAGCCGTTGGGCCGACGCATTGGACGGCCTGACTTCGAGAAAGACCTCCGCCGCCCCCCTTTCCCGGCCGTATTCGAACATATATTCAAGCAACAGGCGGCCGACCCCTCGCTGGCGAACGTCCGGTTTGACCGCAATATTCAGGACGTGAATCTCCGGACGGACCAGCCAGAATATCAGATATCCCAGGACCTCCTCCCGGATTCGGGCCACCAGGCAGATGGCGACGGCCCGGCTCAACTCGACCTCGAAACCACTCCGATTCCAGGGGCGCCGATATGAAGCCTGTTCGATGCCCAGCACCTCGTCCAGGTCCTCATCCCGCATCGGTTCGATGGAGACCAGTTCGATCATCAACCTGGCGGCTCAACGGCTCAGCAGGGCCAGTGCCAGCAGGAACACCAGCCCGAAAATCTTCTCGGACCTTTTCACGTTGACGTTGCTCAAGGCCGAAGCGATGCCGATCAAAGGCAGAAACAGGAACATCAGTTCGCAGGCTCGCAGCAAGGGCGGGGTCAGCACCGGATAGAGCCGGCTCAGGACCACGACGACCACCGGCAAGGACAGCAGCAGAAAAACCGTGCCGTGTAAAAAGGCAAAACCCAGCCCGGCCATGTTCAGGCCGGGTATTTGGCGGTAGCGCCCGGCGGAGACCGCCAGTTCGGCCCGGCGGGCCAGCATGACGTTCGCCCGCCGAAGACCGCCTTCTAAAAACGTGGCCAAACGGGCCAGTGGAAGGGCCAGCAGGAATGCCAGCACGATCAGGGAACGGGAGTCATGGCCGATGATTCGCCCGGACAGGATGGCCCCGGCGGTGATCAGGACGGCCGCCAGGCATTCATTGGGAGGAATGTACCCCCCCAGGGGAGGTCGGCCGATCCAGATCAGTTCAAGAAGCAGGCCGACGACCAGGCCGATGACCGGCTGGCCGAGAAACAGGCCGATCAGGGGCCCGGTGACGAGGGGACGGGAAATCATCAGTTGAAAGGCTGCCGTCCGGTCCAGGCAGATGAGACCGCCGATCAGGCTGACCAGAATCAGTTCCGACCACATCAACCGTTCATTATCTGACTGAGGTTTGCTTCCACGGTCTGGTTCATCCGGCACATGCTGTCCTGGGGCACCCGCCGGGCCTCGAGCATGACCCCGTTGTCGCTGAGTTCCTTGAGCAGATTGAGGTCGAGGTCGTCGAGACAGACCGAGCAGGTCAGTTGAGTCCGGCCGCTGGGGCAGTGGATGTTTCCCAGGTTGAGCCAATCGAACCGGAGCCCTTGGCGACGGGAAGCCAGCGCATCCTGGATGTTGGCGAACAGGAGGATGACCCGTTTATCGTCCCAGGCGCCGGTCTCCCCCTTGATCGCGGCTTCCTTGACCTTGACGATCTCGACTTCGATGGACGGAGGTACGGCCATGGTCATGATAGCCTGCTCCATCGGGTCTTCAGCCACCCGGTCGTTGGCCACGACCAGACAGTCGGCCCGGGTGTAAGGCAACCAGGCCTCGACAACCTGGCCGTGTATCAGACGACAATCAACTCGGGCGAGTACGATTCCCACTAATTCACCTGGTCTCCGTTCAATGCGAGTTGCGCTGGCTGAGTATCTGTCCGGCCACGTTGATACTGCTCCGCCCGTACTCTCCGACGGTTTTGGCCAGATCGGCCAGGGTTAATTTCTCCCGATGCTGGGTCAGCTTGATGAGCATGGGCAGGTTGACGCCGGTCAGGACCTCGACCCGATTGTCGGCCAGAAATGACAGACTGAGGTTAGACGGGGTCCCGCCGAACATGTCCGTCAGGATAATCACGCCCCGCCCCGCATCCACGGACTTGATCGCCGCCGCGATTTGAGCCCGCATGTCCTCCGGGGTGGCCTGTCCGCCGACGGACACCGAAGCGGAATGGTCGATCCGGCCGAGAATGAACTCGGCCGTGGATATCAGTTCGGCCCCTAAACGGCCGTGGGTCACAACGACGAAACCAATCATGATGCTAAGTGCCTGCCAGATAACTCACGGTGTCTGACCGATAGATTGTCCACCTGCCTGCCCAGTCTGGCGGCCAGTTCGTTGACCACGGTCACGGAACGATGCTGGCCGCCTGTGCAACCGATGGCAATGGTCAAATACGACTTGCCTTCCCGTTTGTAAAGCGGGATGAGGCCTCCCAACAACGCGGTCAACTCGTCGACGAACCGGGCGGCCTCAACGTCCGAAAGAACATATCTTATAACCGCTTTATGGTTCCCGTCAAGGTCCCTGAGTTCGTCCAGATAGTACGGATTGGGCAGAAAGCGGACGTCCATGACGATATCCGCTTCGGATGGCAGTCCGTGTTTGAACCCGAAGGACATCAGTTCGATGGACATCTCCCGAGCCGCAACGGGATCGATAAACTTTTTCTCGATGAGTTCCCGGAGCTGGTGCACGTTGAGACGGGTCGTATCGATGATCTCGTCGGATGCTTCCCGAACCGGCTCCATCAACTGTTTTTCCCGGCGGATACCTTCCAGCAGGCTGCCGTCGGCCGCCAGGGGGTGAGGACGCCGGGTCTCTGAAAATCGTTTGACCAGCGCCTCGTCCGAGGCCTCGAAAAAGATGATCTTCAGATCATAGTTCTCGGAACGGAGCTGCTTGAAGACCTGGGGGAAATGGTTGATGAACTGCCGCTCCCTCATGTCCATGACCAGGCCCAACTTGTTGACTTCCGGGTTGGCCTCGTCACGCAAGGCCAGAAACTTGGGCAGAAGCAGAACCGGAAGATTGTCGATACAGAAGAAACCAGCGTCTTCCAGGGCGTTCAGGGCGGTCGTCTTGCCCGATCCCGAAAGCCCCGTCAGAATCATGATGCGGCCTATTTTCTGATCGTGCACCATCCCACTCATTACCCGTTTGAACCGTTGGCGGGCGGCGGGTCGTGCCCGCCCCCGCCCTGGCCGGTTGAATCAGAAATCATCGTCTCTGGCCGATATGAGTTCGTACATCTCCCGGGCGTCCCGGGCGGCCATGAATTTCTGACGAAAGCCCGAATCCTTCAAGAGCCGTGATATTTTGGCCAACGCCTTGAGATGAATCCCGGCCGAGTCCTCCGGCGCGACCAGCAGAAAAAAGAGCTGCGTCGGCTTGCCGTCCATGGAGTCGAAATCCACGCCCTCCAGGCTTCGGCCGCAGGCGATGGTCAGCTTCCGGCAATCACGACACTTGCCGTGAGGAATGGCGATGCCGTCCCCTATCCCGGTGCTGCCGAGCTTCTCCCGTTCAAGCAATACATTAAGCAGCGGCTCCGGTTTGAGCTTTTCGCTCTCGGCGACGACATGGCACAGTTCTTCCAGAACCTCTTTTTTGTGCTTGCCCTTCAGTTCCGGTATAACGGCCGTCGGCTTGAGTATATCGAGCAACTTCATCAATAACTTCCCGTCAGGACAGGGTTTCGATCAGTCCGTAGTTGCCGTCATCCCGCAGATACAGGACATTGATCTTTTCCGTGATCGCGTTGGTGAAAACCAGGAACTTCTCGCCGGACACGTCCAGCTGCATGACCGCCTCATCCAGATCCATGGGCTTGGCGTAAAGCTGTTCGGCCCGTATGACTTGGGGACCGCTTTCGGCCTCGTCCGAGGTATCCGGGGCGATGACGTCGATCCGGACCTCCTTGGCCTTGACCCGTTTGGAGCCCTTGTTGCGGTTCTTCATCTTCTGCCTCAGGCGCTTGACCTGACGCTCGAGCTTGTCGACCACCATGTCGATGGCGGAGTACATATCTTCCGTCTGTTCTTGGCCGTTGATCTTGATGCCGTCGCAGACAATGGTCACGTCGGCCATGTGTCTGAATTTCTCAACCGACAATACGACATGGGCCTCGAGGGCGGAATCAAGATACTTCTCGACTCGGCTGATCTTGTCCCGGGCGTAATCCTTCAAAGCGTCGGAAGGCTCCATGTGTCGAAAGGTGACGGACAGTTGCATTGGCTAACTCCTTGAACCTATGGTTATTCGCGGCCCCCATCCAGGGTCGCAACGATCAATAATGCTTCTTCCTTCTGTTAGACGAGGCGATTCCCAGCATCTCCCTGTACTTGGCCACGGTGCGGCGGGCGATATCGATGTTGGCCCCGCGCAGAATCTCAACAATTCGCTGGTCGGACAACGGCTTCTTGGGGTCCTCGACCGCGATGATCTGCTTGATACGGTTTTTGACGCTTTCCGAGGCCATGGACTCGCCGTGAAACCGGTTGATGGGGCTGTCGAAGAAAAACTTGAGTTCGAAAAGCCCCTGGGGCGTGTGGACGTATTTGTTGGTTGTCACCCGGCTTATCGTGGATTCGTGAAGCTGAACGTCCTCGGCCACGTCTCGGAGGACCAGCGGCCTGAGGTACTCGACGCCCTTGTCCAGAAATTCCCTCTGGAATTTGATTATGGACTCGGTGACCCGATAAATCGTACGCTGCCGTTGGTGGATGCTGCGGATGAGCCAGACGGCCGAACGGAGCTTGCCCTGAATGTAGTCCTTGGCCTGAGGCGTGACTGAATCCTTGTCACCCAAAATATCCCGGTAATACTGACTGACCCGGAGCTTGGGCAGGCCGTCCTCATTGAGGACGATGACGTAGTCGTCCCCCATCTTGTATATGAACACGTCGGGACTGATATACTGGGGTTCCTCGTTATTGTAAATCCGCCCCGGTCTGGGATCGAGATAGAGGATGACCCGTTCGGCCGCGAACACCGCCTCCTTGCTGACCTTCAACTGCCTGGATATTTTCTGGTAGTTCTTGTTTTCCAGATCATGGATGTGTTCGGCGACCACCCTGGCCGCCAGGCTGTCTCCCAGGTCCATGTGACGAAGCTGAATAAGCAGGCATTCCTGGAGATTTCGCGCGGCCACTCCCACCGGGTCCAGTTCCTGGACCCGGGCCAGGATACGCTCGACCCTCTCGACGGATACGCCTTCCAGTCCGGCAATCTCCTCGATCGTGGCCGCCAGGTACCCGTCGGGCTCGAGATTGCCGATGATCTGCACCCCGATCAAGCGGTCCGCGTCGTCCAGGTCCGTCAGCCGCCACTGCCAGATGAGATGGTCGGTCAGGGTAATGGGGGCGGAAACGAAGTTATCGAAAGAAGGGACCTCGGACGGGACC
>Ga0180009_10002269_pt1 | contig 22700 bp, 19 predicted proteins | sample OS_PC_MetaG_FD_123537 | JGI IMG/M metagenome (GOLD analysis project Ga0180009, IMG submission 123537) | Groundwater microbial communities from the Aspo Hard Rock Laboratory (HRL) deep subsurface site, Sweden - OS_PC_MetaG | ecosystem: Environmental > Aquatic > Deep subsurface > Groundwater...
AAGACTTCACGCATATTCCCCAGTGGATACTCAACGTCGGCGGCCTGGAGATCGCGCTGAACTCGCGGACCCTGATCAACACCTGGATGATCATGGGCGTGCTGATCCTGTTCGGCTTTCTGGCCACCCGTCAGACCAGACTGATCCCCAATCCGCTCCAGACCGTGGCCGAACTGATCATCAAGACCTTTGACGGCCTGGTGGCCGACGCCCTGGAAATGGAGAACCATCGCCGCTACTTCCCCTTGATCTGCGGCCTGTTCATGTTCCTGCTGTTCTGCAACATCTGGGGCATCATCCCCTACTTCAGCGAACCGACCAAGGACCTGAACACGCCGTTGGGCCTGGCCCTGATGGGTTTCGCCATCTCCCACTATTCGGGCATCAAGATCAAGGGATTCAAGGGCTGGATCGGTCAGTATTTCGAGCCGATTGTCTTCTTCGCGCCGTTGAACATCATCGGTGAGCTGGCCAAGGTGGTCTCCATCTCCTTCCGTCTGTTCGGCAATATCATGGGCGGAGCCATCATCATCGCCGTGGTGGGCTGGCTGGTTTACAGCCTGGTTCTTCCGCCGTTTCTCAATGCCTTTTTCGGGCTGTTCGTCGGGACCATTCAGGCCTTTGTTTTTACAATGTTAACGCTGGTTTATATCTCGGTCCAGATTAAGTAGGACCCGGGGCGAGTCAATGGTTTGGGACGCGGAAACACTGGTTAATGGGGCTTCTTTTCTGGGCGCGGGCATGGCCATGGGCTTCGGAGCCATCGGGGCGGCCGTGGGCGAGGGTCTGGTGGCGGGTTATGCCAGCAGCGCCTGTGCGGCCCGGTCCGAAAAGGCCGGCGACATCATCAAGACCATGCTGATCGGCCAGGCCGTGGCCGAATCCACGGCCATCTTCGCTCTGGTCGTCGCGATTTTGCTGATTTTCATGGACTTCCAGCCGACCCCGATCGTGGCGGTGGCCCTGCTCGGTGCGGGCATCAGCATGGGCTTCGGAGCGATCGGTTCAGGCATCGGTTCCGGGTTTCCGGCGGCCGAGGCCTGCGCGGGTATGGCCCGCCAGCCGGAGATGACCGGCACCCTGACCAACACGATGATCCTGGGAGCGGCCGTCTGCCAGAGTCAGGGTATCTATTCCCTGGTCGTGGCCCTGATACTGCTCTTTTTCGATTTTGCCGACCGGGCCCTGGTGCCCAACGCGGCCAACCTGCTGGCCGCGGGCATATCGGTGGGCCTGGCCGCCGTGGGCACGGGTATTGGACAGGGCATGATCGCCGGCGGCGCGGTTCAGAGCATCGGTCGCCAGCCCGAGTCCGTAGCCCGGACCACCGGGACCATGCTCGTCAGCCAGGCCGTGACCGAGACGCCGTCGATTTTCGGCCTGTTGGTCGCGCTCATCCTGGTCTTCAAGGTCTATCCGGCGGAAACGAGCATCATTACCATGGCCGCAGTGATCGGGGCGGGTTTTTGCCAGGGTTTGGGCGGAATCGGCCCAGGTCTGGGCAACGGTCTGGCAGGCGTATATACCCTGCAATGGGTGGGCCGGAACGAGGAGGCCACCGGGGTCCTGACCCGAACCATGATCATCGGTCAGGCCATCTCCCAGTCCACGTCGATTTACGCCATGGTGATTTCGCTGATTTTGATATTCATTATTTAAAGATTAATCGACATACTGATTCACAAGTCGGTTTTTAAGGAGGAGATCATGGAAATAGCTGGTGCTGATCTGGTTCGTGCCGCGGCCTTGCTGGGCGCGGGTTTGGCCATGGGCTTCGGGGCGATCGGACCGGGTGTCGGTGAAGGGTATGCGGCCGGCCGGGCCTGCGAGGCCATCGGGCGGAACCCCAAGGAAGCCGGCCTGCTGACCCGGACCATGCTCGTGGGGCAGGCGGTTTCTGAATCGACCGGTATTTACTCGTTGGTCATCGCCCTGCTTCTGATTTTTGTCGTTTAAACCAGCGGGACGGATCACGATTTTGTGGACCCCCGGGGAGTTGCGGGCGCATGATTAGCATTAACGCGACATTAGTGGTCCAGGTCGTCAATTTCCTGATTTTGATCTGGATTTTGAACAAAATCCTTTTCAAGCCCATATTCAGGATCATGGACGAGCGGGAAAAGACCGTGACCGGGGCCCGGGCCGAAATGAAGCGGCTCCGGGTCGAGGCCGAGCACAAGAGCCGGGCCTTGGAAAACCAGCTCAAGGAGGCCCGTCAGAATGCCTCCGCCGAGCGGGACGAGGCCTATCAGACGGCCAAGGCCGAGGCCAACGAGATCATGGCCCAGGCCCGGGGCAAGGCCAACGAGCATGTCGGCGCGGTTCAGGCCGAAGCCCAGAAGAAGGTGGACAAGGCCCGCAAGGACCTGGACGACTTCAAGGCGGCCATCGTGGAAATGGTCTACCTGAAGGTCATGGGCAGGAAAGCGTCATGAAAATTTTACGAATCGTCCTGGTCGTCATTATCGCCCTCTCGTTCATTCTGGCCCCGGCCGCGGCCATGGCCTCCAAGGCCAAGAGCGGTGAAGAAGGCGCCAAGGGCCCGAGCGAGGCCCGGGAAATCTGGGACACGGTCTGGAAGTTCCTCAACTTTTTCATTCTGGTCTTTGCCCTGGTCAAATACGGGCGAAAGCCGCTGATGAGTTTCCTGTCCAAGCAGTCCGTGGAGATCGGAGAGCGAATCGAGGAGAGCAAGGACCTTTTGGCTCAGGCCGAAGAGGATTACCAGGCCACGGAGGCCCGGCTGAGCGAGATGGAGAACCTGATTCAGGATATTCGGGGCTACATGCAGGATGAAGCCGTGCGGACCAAGAAGCGCATCGTCGACGAGGCCCGATCCGCATCCGAGCAGATCGTGGCCGAGTCCAGGGACGTGGCCGACGTGCTGATACGCAAGGCCCATGATACTCTTAAAGCCGAACTGGTGGAAATGGCCATGGCGGAAGTGGAAAAGCGAATCCGCGAATCCATTACCCGCGAGGACGAGGACCGGCTCATAGGAGAATACGTGGACCAGTTGGCCGCCGAGGCCTGAGCCGTCGCATCCGCCAAAACAGACCCACTCGAAAGCGCGGCCCTCAGGCCGCGCTTTTCATTGAGGCATTCATGCCCGGGCCGGAAATCCCCGCCGAAACGCCGGGGCGATATTCAAACCTCTGCCGGCCGGATGAGGTGCGGACCTGCTTCGGCTGCTGTCCGCCCATCCGGCCGGCCGCTTATGACCACACCGACCACCGGCCGGCCCTGGAGCGGCAGTTCCAGGAAAACGCCCGCCTCGTCGAATCCAGAATCGATCGGCCCGCCGTGATCAATGGTTTGAGCTGCTGGGGCCTGGGCTTTCTCGACCCCGACCGGACCCGGGTCGGGTGCCTCCTCCACCCGGCCCACCGCGCGGGGCGGGACCTGAGGGGCCTGACCGGATACGGGGACAAATGCCGGCGGGAACTCTGCCGGGAAGCGGAAATTTTTGCCCGCCTGCCGGCCGACCAGGCCTCGCTGGTCCTCGGCCCGGCCCGGGGCCTGGATGCCTTCGCCTATTCGAGCCGGTCGTACAACCCGGTCTTCCGCCTCCTTCGATGGGGGCCGGCCGTGATTGCCGGCCTGGCCGCTCTGGAACCCGGCGGGCTGACCCCGGAATCATACCGGACGCGGTGGTCGGTATTGGATCGGGACCTCGGGCCCGGGCGGGACGGATACGCCGTGGAGACCCTGCTGGGGCGATTGAGCCTGGCCGAACTGGCCCGCCCGGAGTTTCTGGCCCGATACGACCGGGTCTGGGAAGATTTCATCCGCAAACACCGGGCCGTGTACCACCCGCCCCGGGACAATCGGCCCTTTGTTCATCAACTGGACGTCCCGCCGTCCCTGGCCCGCTTCATGAGACTGGTCCTGGGCCGGCCCCGGGCCTCGGTTTCGGAGGGCCGGCGGCTTCGAGCCGAAGCAGAGGTCCTGCTGGCCGGACTCTGAGTCCACTGCTTTTGCCGGCTTGCCAAACCGGCCCTTGAGACCCGGCGGAAACCTTGGGTTACGCTTCGCTAACCCGGCGACTGTGGACGGTTCGGGATCGACCGGGACTGGTTACGAGACCGGCTTCGGCTTCGCATTGTATCCACGATCATCAAAAGGCGACAGCTTCTCCAACCAGAGCGCCTCGAGCACCTTCAGGTCCTCGGACGGGTCGTAATCAGGCCCTTCCAGCGGCGTGAGCGTGTCGAGGACCTCGAAGGCGAAGGCTTCCCGGCCCAAGGCATTCCAATCGTTCTGAAGCCCGCGGTTGGGGTGCATCCCGAAACCGAGCTGGGCCTGGTGGCGGTTCAAAATGGCCTGCAGGTCCGAACTGACCCCGACAAGGGACTTGCCGCTGACGGTGTTATGCACGCGGTACACACCCATGGGGCGACGGGTTTCCTTGTATTGCCGGATCAACTCTTTTCGATTCATTGCTATTAATTACCTCGAATTGCGCGGCCAGGGCCGCGATTCCCATGCTTCAATCCTTCTGACCGCGATTTTTACCGGTTGAACCGGCTTTGAGTCGAGTCGCAGGGCTGGTGATTCAAACGGCGGTTTCCAGCTAAATTCCCTGAAAATATTACCTTTCTTCAATTTGAGGACACTTTATTCGATCGGTATTTACCAGGTCAAGCCGAAACCGTCCTGTCTATGAAATTTGGATGTCCGATCTAATATCCTTTCTCCCAAGTATCCTATTATATCACTGTCATTCCCGCGAAAACGGGAATCCATCTTGTTTGCGGAAGGCCGGAGAATGATAGGGATAGGGAGGGCCGGTTGTTACCCCGGCTCCCCCTCCCTCCGAACCGTGCGTGCGGTTTTCCCGCACACGAAATAGGATCACGAAATAGGATGGACATCCATCGAATAGCAATTACATCCGCAAAAACGAAGGCAAGCCGGGGAAGGACCCCGGCTTGTAATGATGGAGGGAATTGCGGAAGGTATTTGGATCTGGTTACGGACGCGGTTTCTTCTCCTCAGGCAATGTCAGCCTGTTCCTTGGGTTCCTCAAGCGCCGTGGAGATCCGACGGCCGAACATGCTCTTTCTTTACGATTTGAGGCATTGGCCGTTCAGGCCGGGCACGCACGCCCAAGAACCCGTTGCACTGGTTATAAAGCAAAACGCTTGCCAGTTTCGGCCAACGGGGCCACAAAATACAATACCAGACCTGTAACAATCCAATTATATTAGCATAATTCAAGCACACCCCACCCGGGCCGCCATTGCCGCGAGAAACGGGCCCCCTTCCCGGGTCGGGGTCCGGCTGTCAGAAATCTTGCCGGTCGGTCAACATACTTGACAATCATCGGCTGACGGTTGACGGGACAGGGGCGGCCGTGTTAGGCAGTAGCCATGTTCGCGATTCGGACCATGATCCTGATCGGTCTCTGTCTGCTGGCCTGGGTTCGGCCCGGCCCGGCCCTGGCCGGTGAAATCGGCTGGCAGGACCAGATTCGCAGGCTCGCCCCCAACGGGGCTGTAGTCCTGGCCCGCCCGGACGGCGGGGTCCATTTCGCCCTCAATCCGGACAAACCCCTCAACCCGGCGTCCATCCTCAAGGTCTTTACCGCGGCCGCCGCTTTCGCCACCCTGGGGCCGGACTACCGCTTCAGCACCGATTTCCACCTCTCCTCCGACGGGGACCTTTACGTGGTCGGCCGGGGCGACCCGTACCTGGTCTCCGAGGAACTCGAGGCCATCGCCGTTCGTCTGAAGGACCTGGGCCTGCGCCGCGTCAACCATCTGTATCTGGACAATTCCTATTTCCCCGACGGGCTGGTCCTCCACGGCACCGAACGGACCCTCAATCCGTACGACGCCTACAACGGGGCCTTGTGCGTCAACTTCAACACGGTTTACGCCGAAGTCCGATCCGGCGGCCAGGTCGTAACCGCCGAGCCCCAGACGCCCCTGACCGACCTGGCCCGGGACATGGCCCTCAAGACCCGGCGTCAGGGAAAAATGCGCTTCAACCTCTCCGACCGTCCCGAAACCTGTCTGCTTTACGCCGGCGAACTCATGCGGGCCTTTTTGGAACAGGCCGGCATTCCCGTCCAAAACGGCCTGGCCTCCCGCCGGGTCGATGCCGGGACCGCCCCCCTGTTCTATCGGCGCCGTTCCTCCAAGGACCTGCCCTGGCTGGTGGCCCTGATATTCAAATACTCGAACAACTTCATGGCCAACCAGCTCTTTCTGACCATGGGCGCCGAACGGTTCGGCCCCCCGGCCACGCCCGAAAAGGCCCGCAAGGTCATGGCCGGGTACCTCCAGTCCCTGGGGCTTCGGCCGCCGCCCTACCTCGAGGAAGGCTCCGGCCTGTCCCGGCGCACCCGGATCACCGCGGCCCAGATGATTGCGGTCCTCCGGGACTTTGCCCCCCACCGCGACCTGCTCACCGAACAGGACCCGGCCTGGTTCAAGACCGGCACGCTCAATGACGTCAAGTCCCTGGCCGGTTACCTGGTGGCCCGGGACAACCGGGAGCTGCCCTTCGTGGTTCTGCTCAACGGATCCGGCTATACCGGCCGGACGCGGGACCGCATCCTTCACCTGCTTGAAACAGAGCTGACTCAGGGGTCGAGATAAAGCCGACAGGTCACTTGATATTTAACCACTCGATATTACTATTTAATTTTCACACCCGTCTTTTTTCCCCTTCAAGGCGAAAAAATTACTCAAGTTTTCTCCGTCCCTGACCGACAAGTATTGTAAGCCGGGAGCTTGCCGTCAGGGCAGGCTTCAGGTCGTGTACATCGCGTATCTGCCGGCAGGGTCCGATTTTCGGGCGGCCGGCGGGAATACTGACCGACGCTGGGGAGTGTCACGGTCAGAGCGAGGTTTGGGGATGTCTTCCGTAGTCAGCGGGATAACCGCGCCCGCGGCGGTCCTGCCGTCGGGCGTGGCCCGCATTTATACCGAGTCCGACTTCACGTCGGCGGCCCGGGCGTCTCTCAAGTCGGCCGGTTCCCGGCCCGGGCAGACCTGGAGCCGGACGAGCCAGGAGAATGCCCGGGATCTGCTCCTCGGTGAACTGCGGACCCGGACCACCCGTCTGTCGGAGGCCATCCGGCTTTACGAAATTCCCGACCGGTCCACCCTGACCACTTTTCGTGTGGCTTCCAGCAGCTCCCCGGACCGATTCATGGCTTCGGCCGAATCCGGGACCACGACGGGGCTGCACCCGTTCCAGGTGAACTACCTGGCCCGGTCCCAGACCAATTCGAGCATCCGTCTGAACGGCGCTGAGGCCGCCGACCTGGACTCGGTGACCTACAGTTACGACTCCGACCTGCAAGGCGAGGTGGGGGAGTTCGGGTTCGATCTGACCGTGGGGGATGAGACCCATTCGGTTTCGGTTCGCGCGGTTCGATCCGGGATTCGAGCCGAAACCAATCGCGACCTGCTGGAAAAGATCGGCCGCCAGATCGAAGCAGCGGACGACCGGCTGGCAACATCGATTCAAACACATGAAATTGCCGACGAAAACGGGAACCCGGTCGAATGGGTCTCCTTGAAGCTGGGGACGCGGACGGGTTATGAGGACCTGGGTTTTTCCCTGGCCGACACCATCGGCGACATGGTCGCCAGCCTGGGACTGGACCGGACGGGTTCGCCGCCGAGTCCGGCCGCGGGGCGTTTCGACGGCGAGTCGTGGTCGTCCTGGACGAACGACGTCGCCCTGGACCAGGGCCGGATTTCGGTCAGCCTTCTCGATGCGACCGGGTCGGGCGAGCATATCGAGGTCCGGGAGGGGTTCCAGGCCCTGTTGGACCAGACCAAGGACCTGCTGGACGAGTACAATGGTTACATCGAATTTCTGAACGACCATCGTCAGGAAATCAAGCGAACAATCTTTTACGATCTGATGACCGAAATGGACCATCGATCCCGCGATATCGAAAATCTGGGTCTGAGCGCCCGGGGCGACGGCCGTTTCGATCTGACCGACCGCTTCACCCAGACCCTGGCCGCGGAACCGGACCGGGTCGGCGAGGAGCTTACGGGAGACGCGGGTCTTTTCACCTCGATCAAGGCGGTGTTGGACGAGGTTCTCAGCCGCGACATGAATATGTATGATCGGCAAATCAAGACCGTGCCCCGGGTTTACCGGGGTTCAGGCAGACTGCTCCAGGGCTTCAGGACCGGCCTTCGTTTATCGGTCCTGACGTGATCTGGCGCCATCGGGCGGAGGGGTCATGAAAATCCAGCCGAATTTGACCGTCATCCAAGGGCAGAAGTCGGGAAGCGTGCGTCGTGCGGAACGCAGAAGCCCGACGGCTTCCTTCGAGACCGTGTTGTCCAGGGCGGATTCGCCCGACACGACCCTGGACCTGGTCCAGGTCGTGTCCATCGAAAATCAGAAGGCATCCCGGCAGCCGCCCCCGCTGGACCTGGGGCAGGCCGAGGAAGTGCTTCAAAGCATCAAGGGTGAACTGGGCCGGATCAGCAAGACCGAACTGAGGAGCGTGCATCGTCTCGACGGTCTGGTCCATGTATTCCCGGCCTGATACTTGAGCCGGGCCGAGGTCGAAACCCACTTATCGGGAGGTTGATCAATCATGGCGGACGTATCTGGAATCTCCGGCTCCAACGCCACGGTGAACATGGAACAGTCCCGGCAGGAACTGTTGCAGAACCGGGATCGGGAGCAGGAACAGGCCCGCGAAACCATGGACCGGGAGCAGGAACAGGCCCGGGAGGTTCAGGAGCGGCACGAGGCTCAACGGATGGCCCGGGAAAAGGCGGACCGGACGTACCAGGCCGACCGGACAGCGAGGGAGGCCCGGATTACGGAAAAGACCCGCGAGACGTCCCAAAAGACGGCGGACAACGAGCGGGCCGAGCGGGCCCGGGTGGACCGGGAGCAGCGCGTGGACCGGCAGAGGACCGAGGAAGCGGACTATGCGCGGGAACAAGAGGCCCGGACTCGCGAGATCGAGCAGGAGCGGGAGCGGGTGCGCCAGGAAAACGACGCGGCCGCCGAGCAGATGAAGTCGAGGCGGGTGGACACCATGGTCTGATCCTCGCTTTTCCATCGTCGGGCCGGCCTGAAGCCAGGGAGGCCGGCCCGTTGCGGCCCGCTTTTGTCCCCTTCATACCATTTCCAGCCATTGAATCTTCTTTCCCCGGTTGACGCCGGCGGTCCGGTCGGATAACCTGTGTTTTCGGAGCATGTATTATGGACATCGCCGTGATGCGACGTTTGCCGCGGCCGGCCATGGATCGTCTCGATCAGGCCGGCACGGTCCGGGTCTGGCCTTTGGATCGGGACCTGACGGACGAGGAGCTTTTGACGGAGGCCCTGGAGGCGGAAGTTCTGGTGACCGTGCTCGGCAACCGGATCGACGCCCGGGTTTTGGCGGCCCGCCCGAAACTGCGGCTGGTGGCCAATTTCGCCGTGGGAGTCAACAATATCGACCTCGATGCGGCCCGGTCCCGGGGTGTGATCGTGACCAACACGCCGGGTGTTTTGACCGAGGCCACGGCCGATCTGGCCATGGCCCTGCTTCTGGCGTCGGCGCGACGGCTGGTGGAAGGCGACCGGTTGGTGCGGCGGACGGGCCGGGCGCCCTGGGCGCCCGAGTTCCACCTGGGTTTCGACCTGACCGGCAAGGTCCTGGGTATTTTCGGGCTGGGCCGGATCGGCGCGGCGGTGGCCCGCCGGGCCGCGCCGTTCGGACTCCGGACGATCTACCACAACCGGAGACCCGCCCCGGCCCTGGAGGCCGAACTCGGAGCCCGATACGCGTCCTTTGAAACTCTGCTTTCCGAATCCGATTTTCTGTCGATCAACGCGCCGCTGACCGAGGAGACCCGGCACTGTTTCGGGCGGCCCGAGTTTCAGGCCATGAAGGAGACGGCCATCATCATCAACACCGGCCGGGGTCCGATCATCAACGAATCCGACCTGGCCGAAGCACTGGAGACCGGCCTGATCGCCGGGGCCGGCCTCGACGTTTACGAGTTCGAGCCCCGGGTCGCCCCCCGGCTCCTGAACCTGGAAAACGTCGTCCTGGCCCCGCATATCGGCAGCGCGACCCGGGAGGTCAGAAACCGCATGGGCCATTTGGTGGCCGACAACGTCATCGCCTTCACCCAGGGCCGCAGGCCCCCCAATCAGGTGGTCTGATGTGAAACAAGTGAAGCCGGTCCCTCAGGACCCCGCCGACCAGGCCATTCTGGACCGTTACCGCGAGGGCGACGCGGAGGCGATCGGGGAACTGGCCGACCGGTACGCCAGCCGGCTTTACAACTTCGGCCTCCGTATGTGCGGCGTCCCCCAGGATGCCCAGGACATGGTCCAGGACACTTTTCTCAACGTCATTCGCTACCTCGAATCCTTCCGGGGCGAAACCAAGCTCAAGAACTGGCTCTTTCGACTCGCGTCCAGCGCCTGCCTCAAAAAGCGGCGGGGCAGGAACGATCCCCGGCGGGAGCTGCCCCTCGAAGCGGTCACCCCGGCCCAGAACGGTTCGGCCGACGTGCCGGACTGGTCGACCAGCCCGGTCCGGGACCTGCTCGACGGCGAACTCCGGGCCCACCTCCGGGAGGCCATCCGCAAGCTGCCCCCCAAGTACCGCCTGGTTTTCAACCTGCGCGACCTGGAGGGCTTTTCCACGGCCGAGACCGCCGAAATACTTGGTCTGACGCCCCAGACCGTCAAGACCCGGCTGCACCGGGCCCGAGCCTTTCTGCGCCTCGACCTGGCCGACTACTTCCAGGAAAACGAACCCGTCGCCGGAGAACAGCCATGAGCCACCAATGCCGGACCCACTTCAGGCAGATATCCGAACTCCTGGACGGCGAACTCGATACCGCCGCGGCCGAACGCCTCCGGGCCCACCTGGAAGGCTGTCCCAACTGCCGAACCTGCTGGGCCACCTTCAGCCGAACCGTCGAACTATACCGCCATCTGGGCACGGCTCCCCCGCCCGCCAGCCTGATATCCGATCTGAAGGACTTCATCCGCCGCCAGGCATCCTGACCCGGACCGCCGGCAACTGGCCGAAAATAAAGGGCTTATTAAATCGCCCTCAATCGTCTTGCCGCCGGCGGCCTTGACTTGTATAATGATCTCAGGGCGGCACACCCTTATAGCCGGTCCGGGATACCCCCTATCCGGCCGGTGATGAAAAGGCGAAGGGAACCGACGAGCGGCGGAGCATTGGACTCCGCGAAAATGGCCGGAAAATGAAAGTCCACCGTCTCCAGTCCCCATGGCCTGATTCGAACCATCCGGTCGGGACTGAAGATGTGATCTCCTGTTCCTGCTCTCCGACCCGCCGTTACCGAGAATAAATACAAAAGGCCTGGCCATGAAAGTCAAACCCCACATCAGTCGTTCCGTTTTCATCTACCTGGTCGTTATCGCTTCGCTCTCCATCGGCCTCCTGGGGTCTCTCATGATCCACGGGGAATACGCCGGCTTTTCCGCCGAGACCGAGGCCCTGAAAAGGGAATACCTGGGCCACCAGAAGGCCTTCCTGAAGACCCAGGTCGAAGACACCCTGGGCTACATCCAGTACATGGAGGCCCAGACCGAGGAACGCCTCAAGGCCTCGATCCGGGACCGGGTCGATGAAGCCCATGCCATCGCCGCTAATATATACAATCAGAACAAGACGATATTAGATGACGAGCAGATCGGGAAACTGATCAGGGACGCGCTGCGCCCCATCCGGTTCAACTCGGGCCGGGGGTATTACTTCATCGTCGGCCTGGACGGGACCGAGGTCCTGTTTGCCGACCGGCCGGAAATGGAAGGGCGGGACATGCTGCCCGTCCAGGGGGCCCGGGGCGAGTACGTGGTCCGGGACATGATCGATATCGTACGAAAGGATCGGGAAGGGTTTTACCGCTACACCTGGACCAAGCCCGGGAAAACGGGCCGGGACTTCCCCAAGATCGCCTTCGTCAAACTGTTCGAGCCGTTCGGCTGGATCATCGGGACCGGCGAGTACCTGGACGACGTGGAACGGGACATCCGGCAGGAGGTGATCGAGCGGATCGAAAAGATACGTTTCGGCGAGGGGGGGTATATCTTTGTCGGCCAGTGGGACGGGCCCATCTTGGTGGGTCCTTTGAAAGGCCGAAACATTCTGAAGGGCCCTGACCTGGACCGGGCCGAGGACGCCCGGCGATTGATCGCGCTGGCCCGGTCGGGCGGGGGATTTGCCGAATACGTCGTGCCCCGGCTTAGTGGAGCCCGATCCGCGCCCAAACTGAGTTACGTGGCCCCGGTGAGGCAGTGGAAATGGATCGTGGGCGCCGGGGTCTATCTGGATGAACTGGCGGCCATGGTCGAAAAAAACCGCCTGGAGGTTCAGGCCAAGGTCAAGCTGCGTATCCTCCAGATCGCCGGGATCATGCTGGCCCTGCTCCTGCTGGTCTATTTCTTCGCCCGGCGCCTGGCCCTGATGACGAAAACGGACATCGACCGGTTCAAGACCTTTTTCACCGAAGCCGGGGCGGGTTCGACCCTGATCGACCCGGGACGGACGGACTTCGCCGAATTCGAGGACCTGGCCCGCTCGGCCAACCGGATGATCGAGGAACGGCTGAAGGCCCAGGAGGCCCTGGTCAAGAGCGAGGCCACGCTGAACAGCATCTTCCGGGTCGTGCCGATCGGGATCGGGCTGGCCCAACAGCGGGTCTTGTACTGGGTCAACGATAAGCTCTGCGAAATGACCGGATATCGGGCCGAGGAACTGACCGGCCAGAGCATGCGGATGCTCTATCCCGACCAGGAGGAGTTCGACCGGGTCGGCGAGGTGGGTCGGGCCCAGGTCCAGGAGCACGGGACCGGCATGATCGAGACCCGCTTCCTGCGCAAGGACGGCCGGATCATCGACATCGAACTCCGCCCGACCGGCCTCCTCCGTAATGACTATTCCACCGGCGTGAATTTTACGGCCATGGACGTCACCGAACGCAGGCGTATCGAGGAGGAGCAGCAGAAGCTGATCGCGCTGGTGGAAAACAGCCAGGAGTTTATCGGGTTGGCCAATCTGGACGGCCAAGTCTTCTACCTCAACCCCTCGGGACGCCTTCTGGTGGGGCTGGAGGAAACGGAACCACTTCAGGACAAGACCATTTTCGATTTCGTGGACGAGGACGGTTTGCGAGTGGTCCGCGAGGAAGCCATGCCCGCGGTCATGTCCAGGGGAAACTGGCACGCCCGGGACTGGCTGCGGCATTTTCGGACCGGGGAACGCATTCCCGCGGACATCATGGTCTTTATGGTCAAGAACCCGGCCAGCGGCGAGCCCCTGTGTCTGGCCGCGGTCATGCGCGACATCACGGCCAGCCGGGAGGCGGAGAAGGCCCTTCAGGATAGCGAGCGCAAATACCGGGAGCTCGTGGAAAACATCGACGAGGTCATTTTCACCGTCGACCCGGAAGGGCGGGTGGCTTACATCAGCCCGGCCTGCCGGGCCGTCTTCGGCTACGGTCCCGAGGAACTCGTGGGCCGGCATTTCATGGAAATGATGCATCCCGGGGACCGGGAGCGGATCATGCGGGAGTTTGCCGGGGCCCTCGGCGGTCAGGGGTATCCCAGCGAGTACCGCATGCTGGACCGGTCCGGCCGGGTCCGCTGGGTGCGCTCCTCGAGCAAGGCCGTGATTTCGGAAAGCGGTCCGGCCGGCCTTCAGGGGATGCTGCTTGACATCACCGAGGGCAAGGAGGCGGAAAAGGCCCTTCAGGATAGCGAGCGCAAGTACCGGGAACTGGTGGAAAACATCGACGAGGTCATCATCACCGTGGATTCGGAGGGCCGGATCGAGTACGTCAGTCCGACCTGCCTGGACCTGTTCGGCTACCCCCCCGAGGAACTCGTCGGCCGCAGCTTTCTGGATTATATCCATTCCGAGGACCTGTCCCGCATCCAGCAGGAGTTCCGGCTGACATTGGAAGGGCAGGGGTTTCCCAGCGAGTACCGGGCCATCGACAAGTCCGGTCAGGCCCGCTGGGTGCGAACATCGAGCAAGGTCGTGGTCTCGGAGGACGGCCGGCTCGGAATCCATGCCGTCCTGACGGACGTGACCGATCGCCGGGAGATGGAGGAGGAGAAGGACCGGCTGCGGGACCAGCTCCAGAGGTCCCAGAAAATGGAGGCCATCGGCACGCTGGCCGGCGGAATCGCCCATGATTTCAACAACATTCTCGGGGCGATCATTGGAAACATCGAACTGATCCAGTACGGTTCGGACCCGGATGATCCGGTTCAGAAAAACGTGGACCACTCCCTCAAGGCGGCCTATCGGGCCCGGGACCTGATCAAGCAGATTCTGACCTTCAGCCGGCAGGCCGATCACCGGCTCGGCCCGCTGGACGTGCGCCCCATCATCAAGGAGAGTTTGAAGTTCCTGCGCTCCTCCCTGCCCTCGACCATCGACATCCAGGCAAAGATCGAGGCGGACCGGACCTCGGTCCTCGCGGACGCGACCCAGGTTCAGCAGGTCCTGATCAATCTGTGCACCAACGCGGCCCACGCCATGCGCCACAAGGGCGGGAATCTGCTGGTCGGCCTGCGCAACCTTACGATCGAATCCGGCCCGGAGGCCGAAAAAATCGAGCTGCCCCCCGGCTCCTACCTCGTACTTTCGGTGGAGGACACCGGATTGGGTATGGACCGGGCCACGATCCAACGGATTTTCGAACCCTATTTCACGACCAAGGAGGTTGGCGAGGGGACCGGGCTCGGGCTGGCCGTGGTCCACGGCATCGTCAAAAGCCATCAGGGGACGATTCGGGTTTACAGCGAACCGGGAGTGGGCAGCGTCTTCAACGTGTACCTGCCCCTGCTCGAAGACTCGGTCCTGGCCGAGGCCGGGCTGGTAAAAAGACCGCCGCCCCGGGGGACCGAACGGGTCCTGTTCGTGGACGACGAGGAACTTCTGGTCGAACTGGGCGAGAAAATGCTGTCCATGCTCGGCTACCGGGTCACAGGCCTGACATCGAGCGAGGATGCCCTGGCCTTGTTCACGGCCCACCCCGAGGATTTCGACCTGATCATCACCGACCAGACCATGCCCAACGTGACCGGCTTCGACCTGGCCTTTCAGGCCATCTCCACTCGGCCGGACATTCCCGTCATTCTCTGCACCGGGTACAGCCAGCAGGTCGAGGTCGAAGCGGCCCTTTCGGCCGGGATCAAGCGGTTCATGCTCAAACCACTGATCATGAGCGAGCTGGCCGAAGAGGTGCGGGCCGTTCTGGACGGGCGGCCGCCTTCCGGCGACGAGTCCTGACCGGCCCGGCGGGTCCGCTGGCCCCGGGTCCCCCGGCGTGTTATAATTGACACCAGGAGAGCCCTTTTGTACCTGGCCATGACCCACTGCAACGGCAAACGGCGCTACCTGCTCCGGGAGTCTTACGCCGAAGCCGGACGAATGCGCTTTCGCGACCTGTTCGATCTCGGGGAAAACCCGGCGGCCTACATTGTCTACCCCGGCGGAAACAGTTTTTATTTTCATGAGCTGCTGACCGAGGCCCTGTTCGTCCAGGGCGTGACCGGTGTGGATCGCAAGCTGGAAAAGATTCTGCTGCCCTTTCTTCAGCCCGACATCCGCCGCATCGTGACCCAGATGACCCGGCTGTCCCGCCGCCGCCGGGTCGCCTTCAACGGACGGGCCATGGCCCAGGCCCAGGCCGGTCTTCATCTTTTCGACCGGCGCCGCTTCTGGCTGCTGCGTTTCGGCCGCATGGACCGGACCGAGGTCCTGATGCGGTCCCACCGCTTTCTCAATGCGTTGCTGGACAAGTCCCGGGACGAAATCGAATACTACTTCCAGGACATGGAAGCCCGCCTGCGAACCCGCGAAAAAAAGGGCTACGTCTACCAGAGCCTGGACCTGGCCCGCCGATTTCCGGGTGAAACGGCCCGCCTCTTCCCCCTGGGCCTGGATCAGGACCAACTGGACCAGGCCTTTATCGAAGACATCTGCCGACTGGCCGGCGACCCGGATTTTATCGATTTTCCGGAGCCGGGCGGCCCTTTGAGCCCCTACCTGGTCCGTTACGTGGTCATGTGGTTCGACTACGAGTTCGGGGAGCGACCGCCCCAGGCCCGGATCATGGAGGAGTTCGTCCGCGGCCGCCGCGCCTTCCGGCCGCCTCCGCCCCCGATCGGGCCGGACCTGGCCGGGGCCTGCCGGGTCTTTGCCATCAGCATCCAGGAATGGCGGGACCTGAACCGCAACCAGATCGGCGCCCTCTACCGGCGCCTGGCCCTGACCCGGCATCCCGACCAGGGCGGGGACCCCGAGACGTTCATGGAACTCAACTCCGCGTATGAGCGACTGATTCAGGACAAGTAGCTCCGGCCTCGATCCCATGGGGTCTCCGTTCTCCCGGGCCAAATCCGCCCTCCGAACCGGGAGAAGCCCCCGGGAAATACCGCATCGTGCATCCTTGACGGGAGAAGCGGGAGCGTATAATTTTATATTGAAACAATTTGGGGGAAAATTCCGAATCGCCGACTTCAAGTATGACCGGCGGTAAGATAATGAGCCGGGCGAAACGTAACAGCGGACATCAAATCATGAAACGTGATCAATCGGAAACAGGGGACATCGACCTTCTCCTGGGCATTCCGGATGCCCTGGCCGAGCAGATGGCCGTGCTCGACGAACGAGGCGTCATCCGGTTCGTCAATCGGGCCTGGGAGGTTTTCGGGCGTGAAAACGCTCTTGAAAACCACGGCATGGGTGTCAGCTATCTGGACGTTTGCGACCGCGCCGCGAAAAACGGGTCCGAAGAGGCGCACATGGCGGCCGCCGGCCTGAGACGGATGCTCGACGGCCTGGATGACGAATTCCGGATCGAATACCCCTGCCCTTCTCCCCGGGAGCCGCGCTGGTTCCTCATGCGGGCCAGGCGCATGTCCATGGCCGGCCCCATCCGAATCCTGGTCACCCATCATGACATCACGCCGCGAAACCAGGCCGAAACCGCGGTCCCGGACAACGCGGCCCGGCCGGCGCCCGATCGTGACCCCGTTGATCACAACAAGGTGGAACAGGAACTCAAGGAGGCCCTGGAGAAGGCGCTGGACCGGGAAGGGGAGGTGCGGGCCTTGCTCATGGGGGCCCGGGCTTTGCTGAAAAAACAGGACTTCACGACCTCGGCCCGGGGGCTGTTCGACGCATGCAAGATGATCACCGGCGCCAACGCGGGCTACGTGGCCCTGCTTTCCCCGGAGGGCGACGAAAACGAGGTCCTCTTCCTGGATGCCGGCGGACGCGAGTGCACGGTGGACCCGCACCTGCCCATGCCCATCCGGGGCCTGCGCGAGGTGGCCTACCGGGAGCGCCGGCCGGTTTACGACAACGGGTTTATTGACAGCGCCTGGATGGAATTCATGCCGGCGGGCCACGTGAACCTGGACAACGTCATGTTCGCCCCCCTGGTCATCGAGGGCCAGGCCGTGGGGCTGATCGGCCTGGCCAACAAGCCCGGCGGCTTCACCGACCGTGACGTCCGCCTGGCCTCGGCCTTCGGGGACCTGGCCTCGGTCGCCCTTCGCGAGGCGCGGGCCGAGGAAAAGCGGGCTGAGCTGTTGGCCCAGCTCCAGGCGGCCATGGGCGAAGTCAAAAAGCTCAGCGGCCTGCTGCCCATCTGCTCGGGCTGCAAAAAAATCCGCAACGACGCCGGGTACTGGGAATACCTCGAGGGGTTCATCCAGAGCCGGTCCGAAGCCCAGTTCTCCTACAGCCTCTGCCCCGACTGCCTGACCCGGCTCTATCCCGAGTTCTGCGAGACTCCGCCGGACGAATAGACCGGGCCGGCCGGACTTGTCAAACCCGGCGGGTTTACCTATACTGGACTGCATCAGGCCAGTGAACCAGGGGGGCTTTATGAGCAAAATCGTGTATTGGGCCCTGTTTGGCGTCATGGCGGTCTTGAGCGCCTGCTCGGCCAATATGTCCGGGCCGCCCCCGCAAGCCGGAGGCCCGGTTTCGAACCTGGACGCCGAGCCGTTTTATTATTACGACCGGGAGACGAAAAAGCCCATCTGGCTGTCCCTGGACGAGATCGCCCTTTTCCCGGACCCGTCCGCCGGCGATCGGGCCGACTTCAATCGCCTGGCCCACTCCGTCCATCCCCGGGCCGCCATCGAGCCCATGCCCTCCTTGGTCATGGTCCGCATGCCGGAACCCATGACCCGCCAAGCCCTGGCCGAGGCCCTGCGTTCCCTGGACGGGGCCGAGGGCATCCGGCGGGCCTCCCCGGTCTTTTACCAGAGCCGGGCCCGGGTCCGGAGCGCCTGGCTGATCCCGACCGGGAACCTGATCGTCCAGTTTCCGCCGGACACGGCGGAAAGCCGCATCGCCGAGTTGGAACGGGAGTTCCGGCTCGAACGCCTCGAGGCCTTTTCCTTTGCCCCGAACACCTTCCTTGAAGCCGCGACGGACGCCCTGGCCTCGATCCGGGCGGCCAACCTCCTTCAGGAGACGGGCGCGGCCGTCTTCGCTCACCCCGACTGGCTCCGGGCCATGGCCACGCGCCCGGAAAGCCGATAGAAACCGACACGCTTTTTTCGAAAGGATCGGAGCATGAGAATCATGAAATGGCGGCGAATCGTCTGGCTGGCCCTGCTGCTCGTGTCCCTGGCCGCCCCGGCGGCGTTCGGATCGGTCCAAGCGGACGGGGCCTTGAGCCCGGAACCCGTCTACTGGTACAACGGCGGCGTCAAGACCCCGGTCTGGATGGCCCTGGACGAAGCGGCCGTTTTTCACGCTCCGGGCGGGGCCGAGCTCTCGGACATGGCCGCGGCCGTCCGCGAGGCGGACCCGTCGGCGACGGTCACGGAAAGCAATGCCTTTGTCACGGTTTTCAGCATCCAGGCCGACCAGGGAGCCGAATCACCGGCCTCGAAGGCGGGGTCCGCCGGCCGGAGCGCCGACCTGTCGGCTCTGGTCCCGGTCTACTATACCGCGCCCTTCCGGGACGCGGGCGGCCGGATGATTCCCACGGGCGAGATCATCGTCCAGTTTCCGGCCTCGTATTCGGACCGGGACGTGGCGGCCCTGGAGGCCGAGTACGGTCTGGTTTTGGTCGAGGCCCTGGACTACGCGCCCAACACCTTTCTGTATACGGCCGGCGGCGTCCGGGCGTCCATGGAGACGGCCAACGCCCTGTATGAGTCCGGGCGTGTCAATTACGCCTATCCCAACTGGCTGCGCAAGCGGACGACGAGGGCCGTGCCCAACGACCCCCTGTTCAGCGACCAGTGGCACTTGAGCAACACGGGCCAGGGGGGCGGCGTGTCCGGCGAGGACGTCAACATCACCTCGGCCTGGGGCAGCTATACGGGTTCGTCCAGCGAGGTCATCGCCATCGTGGACGACGGGCTGGAGATTCTGCACGAGGACCTGAGCCCCAACGTCCTGGCCGGCAGCAGTTGGGACTACGTGGACAGTGACGGCGATCCGACCGGGTCGACCACCAACAAGCACGGCACGGCCTGCGCCGGCGTGGCCGCGGCCCGGGGCAACAACAGCGTCGGCGTCACCGGCGCGGCCTGGGGCGCCAACCTGGTCGGGTACCGGCTGCTGGGGGCGGAAACCGACGCCAACGCGGCCAACGCCATGACCCGAAACAGCGGCGTCGTGGACGTCAACAGCAACAGTTGGGGGCCGACCGACGACGGCAAGCGCCTGGAGGGTCCCGGCGCCCTGACCGAAACGGCCCTGGCCGCCGGCGTGACCGGCGGGCGAGGCGGCAAGGGCCTGATTTATACCTGGGCCGGAGGCAACGGCAAGGCCGACACGGACAACTCCAACTATGACGGGTACGCCAATTCGAGGTACACCATTGCCGTGGGCGCCTCGACCGACGGCGGCGTGCAGTCCTACTATTCGGAGAACGGGGCCAATCTCCTGGTCAACGCCCCCTCGAACGGCGGCGTCTCGGGCATCACCACCACGGACCGGACCGCGCCCCTGGGCTACAATGCCTCAAGCAACTATACCAATACCTTCGGCGGCACATCCTCGGCCGCGCCCCTGCTTTCCGGCATCGTCGCCCTCATGCTCCAGGCCAATCCCAATCTGACCTGGCGGGACGTCCAGCACATCCTGGCCCGCACGGCCGCGAAAAACGACTCGACCGACGCGGACTGGACCGCAAACGGTGGCGGCTATCTGGTCAACCACAAGTATGGATTCGGCCGGGTCAACGCCAGCCTGGCGGTGGCCATGGCCACGACCTGGACCTCGGTCGCCACGGAAACCAGCCTGACCGGCAGCGCCAGTCCCGGCACGGCCATTCCGGACAACGACGCCACCGGTGTCTCGAGCACGATCAACTTCGGCACGGACATCACGGTGGAATTCGTCGAGATATACTTTTCCGCGGCCGACCACACCTACTGGCGGGACCTCGAAGTCACCCTGGTATCGCCCTCCGGCACATCGAGCGTCCTGGCCGAACAGGGCTATCCGGGCGCGCTGGCCACCGGCGCTTTCAGCAACTGGCGCTTCGGCAGCACGCGCCACTACGGCGAATCGTCGGCCGGCAACTGGACCCTTCGGGTCCGGGACCTGCGTTCGACCAACACCGGAACCTTCCAGTCCTGGACGATCAAAGTCTTCGGCACCGCCCGCAACGGCGGAACGCCGACCGCGAATCCGACTTCGGCCACCGGGACCGGGACCATCGGCATCGACCTGCCCTACACCTCCGGCCCGACCCTGACCACCGTGACGGCCATCCAGGAGGACGACGCCAGCCTGGGCGCGGCGGGCAAGCCGGCCCGGTATTACTTTCCCCACGGCCTGGTGGGCTTTCATGTCGTCGGTCTGACGCCCGGGGCCACGGTCACGGTCCGGCTGACCTATCCGTCCGCCATTCCGGCCGGCTCGCTCTACTACATGGCCGGGGCCGCCGGGTTCACCCTTTTCACCAACGCGGTCTTTTCGGGCAGCCAGGCCTACCTGACCCTGACCGACGGCGGGGCCGGGGACCAGGACGGCCTGGCCAACGGGACCATCGTCGATCCCGGCGGCGTGGCGGTCCTTGAAGGCGCAGCCGGCGGCGGCGACGGCGGAGGCGGCTGCTTTATCGAGGTGGCGAAATAAGGGCGCCGTGAGCCGGGGACCGCGTCATGACGGTCCCCGGTTTCCGCCTGAGCCTGTATTTTTCATCGGGTTTCACGATGGACGGGAAATGGGGCAAACGCTTTTTCCGGCAGGGAGGCGGGCCTGCCGACCCAAACCGTGATTCTCCGCTCGTTCCCAAGCTCTTGCTTGGGAACGCCCCAGGACTTGAAGCTCTGCTTCAACACCTTGTCCCACGGGGTCCGTCCATGGCAACGCGTGACCGCATCACAAAAAACATGGAAGCTGGAGCCTGGGAACCAGCAAGCCGTTGCTCCCCGGCTAAAGTCCAAGGCGTACAAGTCTGTTGGAAGCGCAAGAGCCCTGTGGACAAGAGACTTCTCCTAAGGGCATGATTTGCTTCTATCCCCAATAACCTTCGGCGAAGCCGAAGGCCGGGTACTCGAAACCAACCCAACTGTAAAATCCGGGTTACAGTCCGATCATCATCATACGGTCCCATCCCTGGTCGTCGCAAAAGATGAATCCGAACTTGCGGTACAGTCCGATGGCCCTGAAGTTGTACCGGTCCACGCTCAGCCAGACCGTTTCCAGTTCCAGTTCCCGGGCCCGCGCCAGGGCCGTCCGGGTCAGTTCCGTCCCCAGCCCCCGGCGCCGGTAACGCTGTTTGACGAAGATCAGGAACTCGGCGTCCCGGAGGCCCAGGTCCGGGATCAGGACGGCGTGCCCCACCACATCGTCCCCGTGCCGGACCAGAAAATTCACCCCGCGCTCCAACAGGCCCCGCACCCATTCCAGCCGGGCCTCCGCCTTTTCCGGCGGCAGGCCCTGGCTGGCCTTCTTGGGCTCGAACAGGTCGTACATGTCCGTCAGGCAGCGGGCGTCCTCCCGGGTGCAGAGCCCCAGTTCGTAGACATGCCCCTGTCTGTCCTCGATTCGTTCGAGGGCCTCGCCATCGATCATGAACACCTCCCGGGAGCCCGGATGAACCCGGAGGCCCGGCAACCGGCGAAGCATAAAAAGCTGACTGGATGCATTCAGCATATCATGCCGGACCGCCGTCGTCCATGGGTATTCGCCCGGCCAGGGCAAGGGGAATGGCGGGCGGCCTGAAGGGCGCGATATTGTTTTGGTTCCCGTTTGCTGTCATAATAGATGCCAGGAGACGGACCGGGGCCGAGAAATAAAAACATCCAAACCGGGGAGGGTTACGCGCGTGCTGCCCGAGCGACATCTCAACCTGGATGAGGCCAAAAAGGGCTATCCTGAAAAATTCAGGCCGGAATCGAAAATATTCAAAAACATCCGCCGGGGAGCCCGGATATTCGTCAGTTCGGCCTGCGCCGAGCCCCAATACGCCGTCCGGGCGCTTCAGGAGTTCGTCGTGTCCGAACCCAAGGCCTTCTACGACGCCGAGGTCTTCCAGGTCTGGACCATGGGAGTGGCCCCGTACACCGACATCAAGTACAAGGACCACTTCCGCTACAACGCCTTCTTTATCGGCCGAAACGCCCGTTCGGCCGTCAACGAAGGCTTCGCCGACTACACCCCGGTCTTTCTCTCCGAAACCCCGGACCTCTTTTACCGCCGGCTCGTGCCCCTGGACGTGGCCATCATC
>Ga0180009_10002270_pt1 | contig 22695 bp, 18 predicted proteins | sample OS_PC_MetaG_FD_123537 | JGI IMG/M metagenome (GOLD analysis project Ga0180009, IMG submission 123537) | Groundwater microbial communities from the Aspo Hard Rock Laboratory (HRL) deep subsurface site, Sweden - OS_PC_MetaG | ecosystem: Environmental > Aquatic > Deep subsurface > Groundwater...
GATCGGCGTAATGGACCATGAAAGTGCTTTTGCAGCCCCATCTTTTCGCGCCTTTGAATAGGCGGTACTGCTCATAAAAAGCGGCTTTCACGCAGTAAAGATTCCTGGCGGCGGCCTGGTCAAAAGCCCCGGGCCTTGAGGGCGCTATTTCCCACGGGAAAAAATGCAGTTCTATCAGTTTAGCCGCGTCGTTTATCAGGCGGCGGAAGTTGCGGTCGTCTTTCAGGTCCCCGTACAGGTGTTCGAGGGGGCCCAAGTCTTTCATTATATGCGGCGGGTGCGGGATGTAAATATCGGGATGGCTGTTCAGGATCACGCGCAGGAGGTTGGAGCCGGATCTTTCCGTGCCCACTATGAAGACGGGGCCCTTAACCCGAAAATTGCAGTTGAAATCGTTATTCATGGCAAAAACATATGGACAAAAATATCCATGGCAATTTTCGGAAGGATGAAGGATGAAGGCTTAAGGATAAAGGAAAATACACGGAAAAACAAAGCAATTTTTCCATCCCTTAGCCTTTATCCTTTGTCCTTTAGCCTTCCCGAAAACTTCAACTGAAGTTTTCGGGTTAGCGGTCATACGGCGCGCTCGAGGATGCCGGTGGCGCAGGCCAGGCCGCCGGCGCCGTTGAGAAGCTGGCTTATTTCGACTTCCGCCTCTACGCTGAGGCCCGCCTTAAGATACAGCGCTTTAAGCCCGGGACACCCGGAAGGCATGAGGATCCTGCGCGGCGCCACGGTAACTATATTCATTCCCTGGCGCAGCCTGACCTCGTCCGTTTCAGGCGCCGGGATGACGGTGAAATTTTTCCGCTTCAGGACCGACTTCAGCCGGGCCGGGGCAATGCCTGCGCGCAGCAGCGCGAGTTTCCGGTCCACTATCTGAAGCAGGCCGAGCAGGTGCTGTACGCCGCCGGGAAGGCCGGTCTTCAGGACGTCCACACCCTGCAAAGCCAGCGTCTGGCGCAGCTGAACGAATCCTTCAGCATTGGTCCTGTTGCCTGTGCCGCAGAGCACGGTCCTTTCGTCGAGCCACAGCGCGTCCGCGCCTTCAAAGAGGCCTTTGCCCGCTATCGTCCTGACGATCGGGATGTCGAGGCGAGAGAGCGCGAAGGCCGCGAATTTCTCCTCGCCCGCGCGCACGGCGCTGGCCATTCTGGCGACGACCGCCCCTTCCATCGTGTTCAGGAACAGGTCGCGGACGTACATCAGGTTGTATTTATCCGGCTTTTTTCCGCCGCCCGGGAAGTCCGTTTTCATCGTGCGGACTGCGACGCCGCATTTTCTGAAAGCGGCCGCCAGTTCCCGGTATTCCCGGCGGATCTTCAGCGGGTTTATTTTAGCGAGATGCTGGACGGCGTTCGGGTCTTTGATGTCCGCCATTTCGCGGCCCGGACAGCAGAGCAGCACGGCCTTAAGCCGCTTGTATTCCGAATTGACGCGCGGGGCGCCGGCCCGGGCCAGTTCAACCGCCATGTCCGCCGTTCTGGGCTTCCACCCGCGCCCCTGGTACGCCGATAATTTCATTGCCATTTTTCCGGTTCCTCCGGGTCATAGCCGAGCCTTGCGGCCGCGGCCTTTACTTTACCGGAGCACAGCGGCAGCAGCCTCCGTTTGCGCTTAAGCCATTTCCCCGGCCGCGGCGCGGTCACCGCCATCACGGGACGCGCGGCCGCCGGGCCCCCGGCGAGCTCGCAGGTCCGCAGTCCGGCGAAATCCAGGATTTTTTCAAGTTCCCGGCTTAAAGACGAGCGAGACAGCAGCTCTTCATATTTTACGCTCAGTTTTTCTTCAAATACGCCGAGGCCCGAATCTTTAAGAATGTGTTCGTTCGCCGACAGCCACTGGAAGGCGCAGACTTCCCCGAGCGTTTTGCCCGTGTATCGGGCCCAGCCCGGCGGCAGGTCGAATTTCCACCAGGCCGAAGTCCACGGATGCGCCGGCGCGCGGTAGCCCTTTATGTCAAGTCCGGCTATGGCTCCTAAGTTTCGCGAGAAAAAGCCGCGCGACAGCCAGCCGTCCATCATCCCGTTTATCGAGGCCATAGGGTTGCGCGCCAGCAGTATGAACCTGAACCGGGCGGCGGGGAACAGCTTTTTCACGAAACCGGAGCGATAACAGTTCGAGGACGATTTAAGAAGCAGGGTCTTCACGCGGACCCCGCCGGCTCCCGGGAACGTCCTCGGCCCGGGAATGATAAAAGGAGTCTCCTCAAGGCAGCCGTCGTCAAAGGGCGGTCCCGCGGGCGGTTCGACGGAGGGGAATTTCCGCCGCACCGCTTCGGGAGGCATGTCGTAATAATACGGGTTCACGGTTATGCCGCGGCCGGCAAGGCCGGCCAGGAACGAGAGCCAGAACCGTGCGGAGTCGAATCCATGGCCCCGGCGGAGTTCCGGCTCCAGGGCCGCGGCGGCGCAGGAGTAAAGCGCGTCCGGATCGGCCTGGAGCCGCGGCCACTGCAGGATGAAACGCTGTACGCAGTCGGCAAGAAAATTTTCTTTCGGGAAGCGGCCCCGCCCCGTGTACAGGCAGCCCGCATCTTTCAGTATGTCCCCGGCGATGTCTTCAAGAACGGCCCTGCCCGGCCTGAAATCCGGGGGCAAAGCATCCGAGTCCCCGGCTGAATTTATCGCGCCGACGCCGTGCAGTTTATGAAAAACTATTTCTTCGCCGTTAAGCGAAATGATATCCGGATGCCGCGACAGCAGGGAATACAGGAAGCTGGACCCGCTCCTGGACGCGGCGTTGATGACAAGGATGTTTTTTATGTCCCGCGCGCCGCGGCCGCCGAGCCGGGCCGGGTTGTACCTGGCGTAAACATAGCGGCGCTTTCGCGAAATATCACGGCCCGGGCGGGCGCGAACGGGCGTGTCGGCTTTTTTGCTCATTTTGAGGCAGGCCCGATGCGCGGGCGGCGGTATTCGGCGTTGGCGGAAGCCTGTTCCGTCAGATGGGGCAGCAGGAAGCGTTCCGCGCCGGGCGCCAGCGGCGCCCCCGAGCAGCTGAACCCGCTCCGCCATTCTTTTTTGGGGTCCGGGTAGAACCGGGCGAAGTTCCCGGGCCAGTGTTTGAAGTCCATCACCGGGCCCTTGCAGTAGGAGTCGTAGATCCTCTGGTAGGCCCGCCGCATGACCTTTTCCGGCAGGCCGTTGTAATTCAGGAACTCGTCGTGGACCAGGGCCTGTTCCGTGGAGAGCCAGCGCAGGTGCTCCAGTTCGCCCCGGATGACCCCCTTCTTAAGGCCGTCGTTATAAACGTTCGTTCCGGGCAGCGCGGAAAGATATTTGACGCGCGTGATGCTCTGGGTCTTTTCGGCCCATTCGCACAGGTGTTCCAGCGACTCCTCGGTTTCACGGGGCAGTCCGACTATGGTCAGGCCGCCGAAAACTATGCCCGCTTCCTGGGTGTGCCGGAAAGTGCGCAGGACCAGGTTTTCCGTGTAGCCTTTCCTGGCCGCTTTCTGGGCTTCGGGCGAGAGGGATTCCACGCCGAAAAGGATGATGTCGCAGCCGGCGGCTCTCATGGCGGCCAGCATTTCCGGGTCCGCGTCCGTGCAGCGCGTCATGCAGGCCCAGCGTATCTTGAATTCTTTGATCACTTCGCAGATCTCGAGGGCCCGCTTTTTATCGGAGGTGAAGGTGAGGTCGGAGAACATTACGAAATTGGTCTTGTATACTTCCGTCAGGACCTTCAGCTCGGCACGGAACCAGTCGGGCGATTTTTCCCGCAGCTGGGGGGTCGTGCGGAAGCAGAACGAGCAGTCCATCCTGCAGCCCCGGCTGTGGGAGGCGATGATCTGCGGCTGCAGCCCCAGCGGCCCTTTCGCCTGCGGCCACAGGGAGAGGTTCATGGGCGGGACGAAATCCAGGCTCTTCATCTGGCCGCGGGGCGGCGTGTGCAGTATCTCCCCGGAGGCCGCGCGGTACCAGATGCCGTTTATCTGCGACAGGCGCTTTTCCTGCCAGCGGCCGGCCGTAAAGGAGTCCATCAGCTCCAGGATGGTGATCTCGCCTTCGCTGATGACCGCTATGTCGGCCTTCGTTTGCTCCATGAAGAGCCGCGGCACGGAGGTGACCAGGGACCCGCCCAGGATGACCGGCAGCTTCGGGTCTTTTTCCTTGAGCAGGGCTATCAGTTCTTCGGTGAACGGGTAGTCGTCTTCGCAGGCGGAGATGCCCACCACGTCCGTCCCTTCCATGACCTGCCGGAAGGCTTCCCGGAGCGGGTCCGCGGCGTAGCGGACGTCGATGATCCTGACCGGGTACCCGGCGTTGTGGAGCGCCGTGGCGATGCAGCTGATCCCTTCGTAGGGCGCCGTGATGAAGAATTCCCAGCCGCGCATCATGGTGAACGGCGAGGGGCCCACGACGAGCGCTATCCGGGGCTTGCTTTCGTCCCGGGCGCAGGGCGTTTTGGCCTGGCCGGCCATCTGTTCCATGTAGCGGGCGTCCGCCGGAGAGCCGGCCTGCTGATAGAGCCCCGGATCCAGCGAATATTTATCGGCCATCTTCATTCTCCAGCAGGGAAACAGGACGAACGGAGCAAAACGATCCTTAAACGGGGTGTGGTGTTTTAACCGCGGGTTCCCGCGATCAGGACGGGGACGGATTTTTGGCGGCAATACCCCTTACCTCGCGCCGTTTTCCAGCGAATTTATTGTATCAGTATGGAAATCGTATTGTCAAGGCAATGCCGGCGGCGCAACAAACGCTATGCGTAACAGGCGGCCAAGGACGACACCAAACCCCGAGCTCCTGCGTGGAGGTCCGGGTCTTCGGCACGAAGCGGACCTGTTGACGCTCTTTTTTATCCTTCCGCTGCTTGCGCTGTTTTTCAGTAACTACTCAGGTTCTCCGTATTTTTCACGTATTTTTTGTAGTGGCAAAGCTTGCTTTGCCTTTTTGGGCAGAGTAAACTCTGCCACTACGACGACAGACCTGAGTAGTTACGTTTTTCAACCATAGGCCTTTTGGCCCACGGCCTGCCGGGCCCTTCGCTTCTTATGTGACGCTTCCCGCCCCCGCGCAGCCCTCCCGCCTCATCACGGAGCCGGAGGACGGGCGCGCCCCGTTCCTGGACGCCATAAAATCGGCCAGGACCTCCATCACGCTGACCACCTACCAGATATCGGACGGCCAGATAGTGTACGCCCTGAAGGAAGCGCAGCAGCGCGGCGTGAAAGTGCGGCTGCAGTACAATTACTATTCTTTCGCCAACTACACCGCCGACCCGAACGAGCTGGGCGTCATCTCCTCCGAAAAACAGGTGCTGGACTCCCTCCAGAAAGTGTTCGACCAGGACTGGGCCCGGTAAGCCGCCCGCCTTCCCTGCTGAAAACCCGGTTACTCCCGCCAGCCGTCCGCTTTTTTTGATATTGTAGCCCTGGTGACCTTTCACGGCAATAAATTCCGGCTGATTTTCGCGGCTCCGCTTGCGACGATCTCCATTATGTTCGAAGAGTAAAGTGCCTTCTGGATCCCATCGGTCTCCCCCCGCCCCGGCCGCCTGCCCGCCGTGTCGTGTTGGCGGGACTGAACTCCCCCCTGACTCACGCGCTTACTGGTTATTACCCCGCCAGGCCGCAGATCTTTTGCTGAAAACCCGCTTACTCCCGCAAGGCGGCCGCAATTTTTGATATTATACCTTTGATGGCCGCTCCCGGCAAAAAAATTCCGGCTGATTTTGGCCGCGCAGCTGCCGATAACCTTGATTATGTTTACTATATTTCATATAAAAATAGACGGGAGGGGAAGCGCTTTCCGGGAAATTCAGGCAGCAGAAAAAACGGAATTAAAGTAAGAACTAACAAAAACACGCCTTAAGTTTCCTACAGATCAAAGTATAAATATCCAGCAGAATGGAAGGAGAATAAGAGTAATGCAAATCATTGGAATAATTATTTGGGTGCTAGGTATTATATGGGCTATTGCTCAAGGCTTTAATATACGTCAAAAAGCTAAAAATGAGCAAGCCATAGAACACACATTTGAAGTGCATGCGTTACTTGCTGCAGTTTCCGTAATAACCATACCGGTTATGTCTTTGTCGCCATTACATCTGCTTTGGATGTTGCCTGCGTCATTCATTCTTGGTTTAGCAAGCATGGTTTTTCCACTTAACCTACTTTGGATTCCTGCATCATTGTATGGTTCGTTGTGGTATATAGGGGCAAAAAATCCAGGGCGTGCCTTTTATCTAGCTGGCGATTATGTTAAGGCAATAGAATGCTACAAAGACACCGTCCGATTACAACCGAATTCTGCCGAGGCTCATTTTAACCTCGGGTTAGCTTATGACAAAGCAGGATACACGAAAGAGGCAAAAAAATCTTATGAAGAGGCTATTCGACTAGATCCAAATTCCTCAGTAACATATTGCAATCTAGGATTTCTCCATAAAGACTTAGGGGACAGACAAAAGGCGATAGATAATTTCAAAGAAGCTATCCGCGTTAAGCCTGACTATGATAAAGCACGAGGAATTCTTGGCATGCTTTATGTTGAATTGGGTGACATCGAAAATGCTATAAAGGAATATGTACTCCTAAAAAAGTCTAATGAAACATATGCTGCTGAGCTGTACACTGCTATCAAAGCAAAAAATGCGTAAAACAACGAGCCAAAGAAAATGGGTAAAAGGTAGGCACCTTTTACCAAAGTTTCCTACGTGACCGAGCAACAGACGCCCCGGTTTTTAACCTAGGGTAATTCATTTGTGTATGGCAGGGATATGAAACATTTTTAGTAACGGGGATGGGGTCAGGTCTTTACTTTTGACCTTTTGAGTTAGCAGCGGGTATGAGGTCAAGATGTCGAGTAGAACTCATAGCCACCTTCTAGGTTTTAGAGGACGCTATAAATCCCCTCACAGAACCGTGCTTGCGGATTTCCCGCACACGGCTCTTCAGGAAAACCTCCCTGCCTTACAGGCAAGTTTTGGTCTAGGTTTTGTTGACTTCCACTAATTTCCAGTTCTAGCCTGGGGGAAGTGTCCCCTATCCAGCGGTTTTTCTGTAAGCCCCTTCGCTCCATCCCAATTACGGGATTTCATCGCTATTATGAGCTTATCCGACTCCCATAATACCGTCTGTGTTGTCTCGCCGTTTATAGGCTTGCATAGCACATGCCTTTTCAGGAGTATTATGGGCCTCCCAAGTTCCTACATCATCCTTTTAACATCGTGCAACGGCCTTAGACCCCGTCGGGTTCTCACACCCTCGCACTTATTACCGGGTTTGAGAATGCTGTTTTCCTCATTCTTGAACCGAGTCAACCTCCGACACGCGTCAATTTCGGGGCTCAATACCTTCACTTGCGTTGTTGCCCGACATTCCAATCCCCTTAGCTTCACGATGACAGGTTACCCCGTCAGGTGCAAGGTTCTGTTCTGATGTGTTCGCTAAACTTTCATCAGGTTGGATTTTCCGCCTGTGTTTAGAAAACCACGCAGACAGGTCACCAACTGGATAACATAAACTTCTTGGCGCACTCAAGACCTGACCCCAATTTCCCGTCTGCCGCTAAAAAAGCGTGCCGCGCATTTTAATGCGCGGCACGCTGTCGAAACCATAATATCCGGCTTACTGGTAATGATATTCGCCGTATCTGTCCCGCCAGAGCAGCCTGCCGTCTTCGCGCAGCTCAAAGCTCTGACAGCTTGAGGATATCTGGGTCTTGTTCAGGTATAGCCGCGAATAAGAATCCATCCAGGCCACGTCGCCGGTCCACTCGGCTACCGAGAATTTGCTGCTATTCCCCAGCTCTTCCAGGTTCTTATAGAGGGTGCCGTAATTGTTAACCCAGACCACGTCCCCGGTGCGCCCGACTATCTGGTAACGGCTTGAATTGCCCAACTCCGTTCCGTTCTTATACAGCCGCCCGTAATTGTCGCGCCAGGCCACGTCCCCGGTATAGTCGGCCACCGCGAAAGCCTGCGCGTTCCCTATCTCCGAGGAATTCTTATACAATCTGCCGTAATTATCTCTCCAGAAAACGTCGCCCGTATACAGGGCTATCTCAAAGTTCCGGCTGGAGCCGCCCAATTTAATCTCATTTCTATAAAGCTCACCGTAGCTGTCCCGCCAGGCAACGTCGCCGGAACAGGCAGCCTTGTACGAGGAGACGTTGGAGCCGAGTTTCTGCCCGTTCTTATAGAGGTCGCCGTCCTTGGTGTACATGACCGGCATATTCTTGCAGTTTTCGGGGAGAGCGCGGGCCGCGGGAGGAAGAACGCGCGCTTCTTCCGCGGTCGGGAGCGGGACTTCCGTCGCCGGCGCCTCTTTAAAAGTATCCGGAAGGCCTAAAGCCTTCGCGTCGGAAAATACGCGGTCTTTCAACGCGCCGTCCATTTGCGCGAAAGCCGCTCCGAAACTTGCCAAAAGTAGAACACTGACCAGCATTTGCAGCCGGAAAACTCTCTTTTTCATTTTCACTGTCCTCCTGTTCCTTGTTTTTGGGAACAATATACTATGATGTTGTGACCCTATGTATAGAATATCCACGGTATTAGTTTAGCGTGTATTTTGCGCCCGAACAAAGGCAAAAGACCCGTTATTTGCCTGAAAAACGGCCTATCTGGAATTAGGCACAATGACCCAAGGCTGTCCCAAGATGAGGATTCAATTTAGGAGCACACTCGGGTTTGATATATATCTACAGAGACCTGAGAGTTGACCTAAGTATGTTATCGTGGGTGCGAAGCACAATTTCCGCCAAACTACCGGCGGACCCGCCGTGCTGTTTGGCGGGCAGCGATCAGGTTCCCACCTACGCCACCCGCTTTTCCCCCGGCTTTCCCCCCGCCCGCCTGCCCGCCGCGCTGTATTGGCGGGGCGGCGGCAGCGTTGCCGAAAACCTTGTTGGCGTGTCTCCCGCGCCGGTTTTTTGTTATTATACCTTTAACGCGCGGCTCCGGCAAAAACCGGAGGGGCGGTTGATGTGTGTCAACCCACGATAATCTTGTATTATGTTTCCTGCTTTTCTAATGACCGTCCCCCGCAAAAAATTTTGGCTGATTTTTCTGCCATCACCAACGATAACCGCCATAATGTTTCCTGCAAATTTGCCCCGGCTTACACAAAGCGGATCTCGAGTTTTTTATTGAAGATGCGGGCGACTTTTTCAAGTGTGGTCAGGGACGGCTTGTAGCGGTCCTGTTCCATGCGGGATATCACCTGCTGCTTGGTATGAAGCCTCCGGGCAAGCTCCGCCTGCGTCATATGGCTGCGCTCCCGAAGCACTGCTATCTGGTGCGACACCAAAAGCCGGGAAAGCTCGTTCTTGTAAGCCTCCCTGGTCTCGGGGTCGCCTAAGAGCTTCCTTTTTAATTCCTCGTGGTCATGATGTTTTCTATTCATATATTCATTCCTTGCCGTTCACCGCGCACGGAAGTATTCCGCGCTCAGCCCTATCGCCCTTTTTATCTCTCCCGGCGGAACGGCATCGGTCTTTTTCAGGAACCCGTGCGTCAGGACAATCTCGTTCTTGCAGTAAAAATACAGTATCCTTATCTCCAGGGCGCCATGGCTTAAGCGCAGTTCATATATCTTATCCCTCAAAAACCTGACATAGGGCGGCCTGGCTTCCGGCCCGTACCGCGCGAGATACTCTATACGCGCCAATATCTTACCGATGACCTTTCGCGGAAAGGACCGGACAAACTCTTCCACAAAATCCTCGCCGCGCGCCGATACGAACTGGACCACCTTATACATGGCGCCCTCCCGGCGCCGGGCGCATACAGCAATATTGCTGTAGATATAGTATACAGCAAATATGTTGTATTGTCAACCCCTGTTCGCCCGGCTCTTTATAGTGATTGGTTGCCTCTCGGGTGCGGCAAATATCCTTCCGGTTGCTTTTTTTTGTATTATAGTTCGAGCATGAAACCGAAAAAACTGGGAAACAGCCGGACCTTTAAAAATGTGAGAAAAGCCTTCGCTGAAGAGGCGGCGCTCGTTTTTCGCTACCTCTACTGCGCCACGCTGGCGGAATTCGAGGGGCTGGAGAAGCATTCCGCGCTTTTCAGGGAGATCGCGGAGGGCGGGACCTGCAATGTCCACGGCTGCCTGGATTTCCTGAAACTGGCGCAGGATCCGGATTCCGGGATCTCGGTCGGTGGCACGCTCAGGAACCTGGAGTCCCTAGTCCAGAGCGAAACGATACAGCACAACCAGACCTATCCCGAGATGGCGAAGACGGCGCGCGAGGAAGGCCTGCCCGATATCGCGAGCTGGTTCGAAACCCTTGAAAAAGCCAAGCGCGCGCACGTCCGCAGGCTCAGAGAGCTCTCTCATGAGTAAGGATTACTCCGCGCGCGAGATCGTCGTCCTGTCGGGACTGGAGGCCGTCAGAAAGAATCCGTGGATGTACGTCGGCTCGGTCTCCGAAGCCGGCTGCCATCAGCTGCTTTGGGAATTGGTCTACAATTCCGTGGATGAAGCCCTCTCCGGCGCCTGTTCGAAGATCGGCGTGACCCTGGGGGCCGATCATTGCAGGGTCGAAGACGACGGCCGGGGAATACCGACGGAGCTCCATCCCGCGGAAGGCGTTTCGGCCTGCGAAGTCGTATTCACCAAACTTCACTCCGGCAGTAAATTTTTCCGGGACTCCTACCGGTTCAGCGCGGGCCTCCATGGTCTGGGCCTTTCATGCGTCAACGCCCTTTCGGAGCGGCTCACGGTAGAGATCCGCCGCAAAGGGCGCCTGTATACCCAGGAATTCAGCCGCGGAGCGCCGAAACATCCGCTGAAGGCGGCCGGCAAGGCCGCCGGACGCGGGACGCGCATCTCGTTCCGGCCTGACAGGAAGATCTTCCGGACCTTCAGGGGATTCAGCGGGGAGATCTGCGGGCAGTTCCTTGAGGAGCTTTCGTTCCTGAACCCCGGCGTAGAATTCACGCTGGATCGCGGGCGGGATACCGGCTCCCGTTCGTTCAAAAACCGCTCCGGGATCGCGGGACTTCTTTCCCGGCTGAACGCGGCGGCCCGGCCGCTTTTCGCGGAGCCCCTGGAAGTCCGGCTGGAAAACAGGTCGCTTTCCTGCGCCGTAGTCCTGCAGTGGACGACCGACAGGGAACCGATGATCAGGTCGTACGTGAATTGCGTGAATACGGTCCATGGCGGCACGCACGTCTGGGCGTTCCGCCTGGGACTGACCCGCGCGATAAACCGGATCATGGCGGAAACGGGAAGGCTGGCCGGGCCCGGCGACGCGGCGGAGGCGGACGAGGTGACGGAAGGCCTGACCGCCGTTATCGATCTTAAGCTGGCCCATCCGAATTTTGAGGGCCAGACGAAAACGCGGCTTACGAACGCGGACGTCTCCAAAACGATAGAGAACGCGGTCTGCGCGCAGGTCCTGGCGTCCCTGAAAAAAAACCCCCATATCGCCGCGGTCATCGCCGACAAGATCCTGGAGGTGCGCAAAGCCAGGATCGCGGCAAAGCGGGTCGCGGAAAAGATCTACTTCCAGCGCATCGACAGGAATATCAATGAAGAGGTCTATAAAGAGCAGTTCGGGGCGAGGTCCAGGAACTGGCATGAATCGGCCGTCTGGATCACCGACGCGGAACTGCTGAAGACCCATGCCGGTCTTTTCAAACCGGACCGGAAAGCGCTGGCGCTGGACGTCTGCTGCGGGAGCGGCGTCGTGGGCGCCTCTTTCAAGGGCCGCGTCAAAAAGATCATGGGACTCGATCTGACGCCCCAGATGGTAGAGCTGGCGCGGTCCCGGATCGACGAAGTCCGGCAAGGCAACGTTTACAAGATCCCGTTCAAAGACAATATGTTCGACCTGGTCTGTACGCGGGAAGTGCTTCACCTGCTGCCCTGGCCGGAAAAGCCGGTGTCGGAGATTTTCCGGGTAATGAAACCGGGCGCCCAGTTCATCGTCGGGCAGATACTGCCTTACGGCCCGGGCGACGGGCCGTGGATGTACCGCATTTTCAAGAAAAAGCAGCCCCTGATCTTCAATATGTTCCAGGAGGAGGATTTTAAACGGCTCCTGACGGACGCCGGGTTCGTCGACCTGGAAATGAAAGAGCTCCGCGTCTGGGAGTCCATCGACGTCTGGATCGACAGCTACGAAACCACCAGCCTTCATCGCTACGAAATCCGGCAGCTGTATCGCAACGCCCCCGCCGAGGCCAGGGCGGTCCATCCGTTCAAGATCTCGCCGTCCGGAGAGATCCGGGACCTTTGGAGATGGTGCGTTTTTTCAGTGAGAAAGCCGCGCTAACGGCCCGTCTTTTTTCCCGCGCCTTTCGCCGCCTTTTCCGCTCCGGACGGACCCGGCGCCGGGGCGGCGCAGCCTACCCGGTCAAACTCTTTCAGCGCGTCCTCGGGCAGGAATTCCGCCTTCGGAAAAAAAAGCTCTATCTGCGCGAGCAGAGAGGTCTTTTCGCAGTAAATGTAGCCGAAAAGTCCCCTGTGGCTCACAAGGTCCTCCGCTCCCGCGCCGTAGGCCATGCCGGGCGTAGCCGCCAGCATTTTCGCCCTGTTGCCGTCCGGACCCGTCCTGATATCCACGGGCCGCAGGGCCTGGGGGACTTCGAATTCCGTCGTGACCATGCCGGGATAAGCCGCTGCCCCCGAATAGAGCGCGTCTATCCTGAGAAAGCGTTCGTCCATCGTTTTCCCGGCCTGCGCGCGGCCGATATTCTTTGTGAGCTCAAGGCGGAGTTTCGCGGTCCCGCCCGAGGCGGTCAGCGTCCAGAAAGCCGGCCGCGCGCCTTGCCAGTCGCCGCGCCTGTAATTTTTATTGATCCGGAAGGACCCTGTTCCTTTGTATTCCAATCCCGCTTCGGCCAGCGTTCTTTTAAAATCCGGGGCGCGTTCCCGGGCGCCGGACGCGGCCGGAAGCTGCGCGGCGAAAAAAAACGGCGCGCACAGCAAAAAAAACCTGAAAAATTTCATTACTGAACTTCGCATAAACAGCAGGAGTTTTCAAAATAAAGTTAGAAACTGCTACGGAATCATTATATAAGATTTCGGCTGTTTATAGGCCATTAGCACGAATTCCTCAATTGGAATTCGGAGCAATGGGGTATGAAGGGAAGGGCTGGCCGGCCTCTTTTTACGGCCGCTTTATGGCCGGCCTGGAAAAGTTCTGTCCCTTCTGCCGGGTTTATAGCAGGCTTTACAGTTCCCCAAAAACAGGTTCTTCCGGGGTTGAGCTGAAAAATTGACGGGGAGAACGATAGTTTGGTCTAATGATATAGCAATGAAAAAGCAGTTGGCAAGATTTGCCCTGGGCCTGCCGGCATTCGCCTTGTTCGTTATAACGGCGCATATTTTTACGCGCGCTTTTCCGGCGTCCACTGAAGACCTTATTCAATGCCGGTTCTGCTATGACTGAATTTCAGGCTGCGGTGCTGGGCATACTTCAGGGGGCGGGGGAATTCCTGCCGATCTCAAGTTCCGCGCACCTGGCGCTGGCCCCGAAGCTCTTCGGCTGGTCTTACCAGGGCCTGGCCTATGATGTCATGCTTCACATGGGCACGCTGCTGGCCGTGCTGGTTTACTTCGCCAAAGACTGGGTAAAGATTCTGCACGACGGGTTCGCGCACCCGCGCCGGAAGAGAGGCCGCCTGCTTTGGCTGCTGGCCGCGGGCTCAATTCCGGCGGGCATCGCCGGACTGCTGCTGCACGATCTGGCGGAAACGGCTTTCCGGGATCCGCGCTGGATAGCCTTCAACCTTATTTTTTTCTCGCTGTTCATTTACCTCGCGGACAGGAAACCGGCGCAACTATTGAATGAAACTTCTTTCACGCTGAAAGACGCCCTGTTGATAGGCCTGGCCCAGACTATCGCCTTAATGCCCGGCGCTTCGCGCTGCGGTATGACGATAATGGCGGCGCTTTTCCTCGGCTATTCCCGCCCGGCGGCGGCCCGGCTGTCGTTTTTACTGGGCACCCCGGTAATATTCGGCGCGGGACTGCTTGAGGCGGTTAAACTCACTCCGGCGGATCTTAACGCGGCTTTCGCCTGCGGGGTGGCAGCTTCATTTATTTCCGGCTTGGCGGTAATAGGGCTGTTCCTGGCCTGGCTTAAGAAACGCGGGCTTGCGCCTTTCCTGATATACAGGGTGTTGCTGGGCGCGGGAATACTTTGCCTACCAATGAATAACGAAAAACCGTCTTCCCGGAGTTTTGTTTTGCTTGCCCCCTCGCCCTGGGCCCCTTCAGTTTCCACCGGAGCTTTTAGGCCCGGCGACTCTTTGGATTCCGTCTTCGGGCAAAAGATTCCTTCTACTGATATCCTCGCCATAGAGAAAGCCCTGAAGAAGGCGGGGGCCGGGGTTCTGCAGCCCGGAGATATATACGCCGTTTCATTCTCCAGTTGCGGAGAGGTCACGGATTTTACGCCGGACGCCATCCACCCCTGCCCGCACTATAGAACTTCGAGAACGGTCGCGGATTTTGTGCTGGCGCGGGGGCAGGAGTTGTATTCTGTTTCCAGAAAGGGCCGGGAGTTCGGCGCCCAAAAGGGCGCCGTGCCGGTGATAACTTCCGGGCGGGAAACGCGGGGAACGGTGGAGAATTCTCTCTGGGAGGCTATGAGCGGCCAAAGCGCGCCGCCCGCCGTCATAATGGGGTTCGCGGATATTTTCGCCTGGAAAATAGACTTCCTGACCGAACCCCGCAAAGGAGACTCCTTCGCGCTTCTCTGGGAGGAGCGCCGGACCGCGCTCGGGGCGCCCTGCCCGGCTAAAATAACGGGCGCCGCTTACCGGGGGGAGGAGACCGGTGAGGAATACGCTTTTTATTACGGAAACTCTTATTATGATGAAAAAGGCGGATCATTGCGCCGGACGTTTTTGCGCGCGCCGCTTAGCTACCGCCGGATAAGTTCGTATTTTTCCCGCTCCCGTTTCCATCCGATATTGAGAATATTCCGTCCGCATAACGGCATAGACTACGCGGCGCCGTCAGGCACGCCGGTTTCGGCCGTGGCCGACGGAACGGTGACTTTCGCCGGCCGCAAAGGCGGTTATGGCAAATTCATTGAGCTGCGCCACGGCGGGACCTATGTGACCGGCTACGGGCATCTGCGCTCCTTCGCAAAAGGTGTGCGGGCCGGCAAACAAGTTACGCAGGGGGAGGTTATAGGGTACGTGGGCAGGACCGGCCTGGCCACGGGGCCGCATCTGGACTTCAGCATCAAGAAAAACGGCCGTTTCGTAAATTTTCTCAAGCTGGAGCTGCCCCCGGCGGCGAGCCTTAAGGGAGCGGAACTTAAAAGTTTCATTGAAACGATAAAACCGCTTAAAGATAAACTGAAAGATAATATAGGAATAGCGGCGAAGGATAGCACATTGAGTAGTTAAGGAGCCCGCATGAAAAAGATCGCAACTCTGTTGTTTGTTTTATGGTTTTTGCAGCTGAACCTCGCGGCAAAGACCATCTCGGTTTACCATACCAGCGACGTGCACGGCTGGTATTCGGCCAGGCCCGCGAAATGGGACAAGGAAAACCCGACCCGCATGATAGGCGGCTTCGCGGCCCTTTCCGCGCTTGTAAAGCGGGAAAAGAACCCCTATATACTGCTTGATTCAGGCGACATTTTCCAGGGCACTCCCGAGGGCAATTTCACCAAAGGCATGTCCTCCGTCATCCTTATGAACCAGCTCGGCTATTCGGCGGTGGTGGCAGGCAACCACGAGTATGATTACGGCGAAGACAACCTCAGGGTCCTCGTCTCCAGTTCCTCTTTCCCCTGGCTCGGCGCCAACGTTTATCTCAAAGCCGGCGGCAAACCGGTAGACTATCTCAAGCCCTACGTCATAGTGGAAAAAGCCGGCAAAAAGATAGCGGTGCTGGGGCTTGCCGGGAAACACACCGCCACTTCCACCCTGCCGGCCAACGTAAAACATCTCAGGTTCGGCGATGAAGCGGAAGAGGCCGCCGGCTGGCTGCCCGAGATACGGAAACTCAACCCCGACGCCGTGATCATCCTGGCCCATGTAGGCATAGGCGGCAATTACGGCGCGGACAAAGTGGATCTCTCTACCTGGACGCTGACCGGCGGGGGCGACAGACACCCTGCGCTTGCGGTGGCCCGGGCCGCCGGCGGAGCGCAGGTTGTGCTCGGCGGGCATATTCACCTCGGACTTACAGCCGGCTATTTCGACAGGCAAAGCTCCGCCCTGATAGGCCAAAGTTTCTGGGGGCTTACCGACGTCAGCAAAGTGGACCTTGAATTTGACGACGCAACGGGCAGATTCAAAGGCGCGAAAATAGCGCTGACGCCGCTTTGGACCGACAAGACCGGAGAAGACGCGGCTGTCACCGAAACCATAAAAAACTTCAGCGAAAGCGTAAACAGGGAAATGGAAAAAGTTATCGGAGAAAGCGAAGCGGACCTGGGTTTAAGCGAAGCGGGACTTGAGTCGCTCATCGGCGACTGGATGACCGACGCCATGCGCTCCCAGACCGGCGCCGACGTCGCGATCCAGAACACTTCGGGAATACGCGCCGACCTTAAAAAAGGCGACATACGGATGCGCGACATCTACCAGGTAATGCCTTTTGAAAACACCGCCGTAATACTTACGATGACCGGCGGGCAGCTCCATAAACTGCTGAACGACAATTTCCGCAACGGCAGGGCCAGAATACAGCTATCCGGCCTCACGGTGAAGTTTAAACTCTCCCCCGAAGGCAAGACTTCCGGGCTGAGCCTTGAAAAGGACGGAAAAGCGATAAACGCGGCGGACGAGTTTACCGTGGTAACCAATAATTATCTCACCGCCGGCGGCACCGGCGGAAAAACTTTCAAGGAAGGGAAAAACATGCGGGACACAATGCTCCCCATCCGGGACCTGCTTGTAAAAGAGATAAAAGAACATTCGCCGCTGAAAATACCCGTACAGGGAAGATTTGTCAGGCTGGATTAAAAACCGGCTTTATCTTAAAAACTCCCGTTACTTGCACAGTTCGGTTATGACTTTCCCCTGCATGTATTCCGGAACGGGCATTCCGAGAAGTTTCAGCAAGGTGGGGAATTGATCCGCGTTGCTTATATTGCTCTTCAGCCTGTAGCCTTTTTTCACACCGGGCCCCATAACGATGAACGGGGTCCAGAGAGCCGGGTTCTTATCGGCCAGGAGCGCCTGCTTGTGGCCGCCCTCCACGGAATCGCGGAACACATCCAGCCCGGCCGACATTTCCTCGGTCAGGCCGTAGCCGGGTTTCATTACCAGCAGCAGGTCGGGAATGCCGTCTTTAGGCATCCTGAGTTCGCCGGCGTCCTCCCAGTTCACCACGCGCTCTACGGGAGAGATTTCCCCGTCCTTCAGGTCCAGCAGCAGGCCTTTGACTTTTTCCCGCAGGGCCTCGTACTGCGGGCCGCTGCCGCGCTTCCACGGCCCGGCAAGCTTGTCGGGGCGAAGATAGACTCCTATCATTTTAAGGTGGGCGACACGGGTATCGGCCCAAGCTATGGCGGGCACGCCGGTAACCGGGTCCGCGCTGAACTTCAAAAGCCCTTCCCCGGCGAACAGGTTGTTCAGCATGACGTGGCGGTTCAGCGGCGCGATGCCGTGGTCGGAGCTTAGCGCTATCAGCGAATCTTTCCCCGCGTTCTTGATCGCCTCGCCCAGGATAGCGTCCAGACGCCCGTACATCTCCTCCAAAGCCGCGAGAGCCGAAGCCCGCTCTTCCGGTGTCGCGGCAGCGTAGCGGGAGCTGTTTTTGTCCGCGTAAGGCAGCCACCACCGGCTTTCCAGCATCTGGTTGGGGGTGTAGGTGTCGTGTATGAAAATATCCGGCTTCAGGGTGGAATACATGAAGGGCACCAGCGACCTGTGCCAGTCCAGGGCCAGCTTGGCCTCGGAAAGGAAAACGGCTTTTTCTTCAGGATAATTATTCAGCTGGGCCGGCCAGTTGTCCGGGAAATCCACCATCGGGCCCAGTTCCTTTTCCATGCCGGGCACGGCGTCGGAGGGCTGCACGGTAGTGCGGTTCATCGGGTCGAACAGCAGACGCGCTTTCATAAACCCGGAGGGCTCCAGGCGGATAAGCGAGACTTTCAGGCTGGACTCAAGCTCCTCCGTGCCCCATTTCAGGCTGACCGGAACCCAGCCGCTCCAGGAATCAGGCTTGTCAAAATCGGCCAGCGGCGAGTTCTTGTCAAAAGAGAACAGCACCCCGGAATAGTTTTCGGCCTTGTCGTCGGTATTGTCGTAAACGCAGGCGTAAACCGTGGTTCCGTACGCGGTCAGTTCCGCCTCCAGGGGCGGAGAGTAAGAAACCGGCGCGTTTTTCCAGCCCTGCGCCGGGACAGTCTTCACCTGCTGCGTCAGCCGCGGCCCCATGAAGAAAAGCCGGGTGGAGTTGCCGGCCCGGGGCCTGGCGCCGCGCGAGGCCTCGTAATTGACGGCCCAGAAATCGGAACCCCAGGAACCCCAGCGGCCTCGTATCGTCATTCCCGAGGACATCTCCGGCGGGGTGGAACCGGGGACCGAAACCACGGCCACGGTCCTGTCGGCGTCCTCAAAGATCTTCCAGGCGGGCGGGACCTTTTTGGCGGTGGAAGAAAAGCCTGAAACCGAAGGCTTCGCAAGCGCATATCCTTCCAGGCGCATCGGCCCGTCGCTAACGCCGTGCAGCTCCGGGTAGCAGCCGGTCATAAGAGTGGCGAAGTTCACCGGGGTATGGGACGGATAGACCGGCACCGAGTAGCCGTAGGCGCCGTTCTCCATCATTTTGCGGATATTGGGATATTTGCCCTCCGCGGCCAGTTCAAAAACGTCTTTCCCGCCCAGGTCCGCCCTCATGCCGTCCGGCACGAACCAGTAAAGCCCGGCGGGGGTTTCTCCGCAGCTGGCGGTCCCAGGCGCGGCCGCCAGTAATAAAAGGACCGGCAGCACACAGCGGGATTTGGTATTTGTGTGCGTCATTACTACTTAATTGTATAATATTTTTTAATCACCGAAAATGTGCGCGGCGGTCAGGGATATTCCACTGATGGATAAACGGGTAGACATAAAAATAAGCTTCCGCTGCAATAACCTCTGCCGCTTTTGCGCGCAGGGGCATAAGCGGGATCTGTATCCCGACAGAAGCGCTAAAAATGTCGTCGCGGAACTGAAAAAAGCCTATTCGAACGGCATCCGCGGCGTCGTATTCACCGGGGGAGAGCCCAGCCTGCACCCGGACATCCTGGATTTCATAAGGGCCGCCAAAAAAACCGGGTTCACAACCATACAGCTCCAAACCAACGGACGGACTCTGGCTTACCCGGACTTCTGCCGGAAACTTGTAAATGCCGGCTTGACCGAAATAGGCCCCAGCCTCCACGGCGCCAAAGCCGCCACGCACGAGGCGCTGACCGGCTCGGCCGGCAGTTTCACGCAAACCGTGGCCGGCATAGCCAACGCCGTCAAGACCGGCCTGTCCGTGATAACCAACACCGTGATAAACTCCGCGAACTACAAGGAGCTGCCGGCGCTGGCGGCCCTGCTGATAAAACTGGGCGTAAGCCAGTATCAGTTCGCCTTTATCCACATAGTCGGCACGGCCGTCGAAAACAGCAAACGCCTGGTCCCGCGGAAAACGGCAGTCATGCCTTATATTAAAAAAGGGCTGGACCTGGGCCTGAAAAAAGGTCTGCCGTGCTACACGGAGGCAATACCTTTCTGCCTGATGAAAGGTTACGAGGATTGCGTGGCTGAGCGCATCATCCCGGCCGGGCCCGTGGTGGACGCGGACCGCTTTATCAAAGATTACGGCGTTTACAGGCGCACGGAGGGCAAGGCCAAAGGGCCGCGCTGCCCCGCGTGCAGCTATTTTAAGGTCTGCGAAGGCCCCTGGCGGGAATATCCCGCGCTTTACGGCTGGAAAGAATTTCAGCCCGTAAGTCTAAAGTCGAAAGTCTAAAGTCGAAAGTAAAGAGAAAAGAGAAACCGGAAAGTATTTTTTCTGCACTTTACACTTTAGACTCTACACTTTAGACTTCCTTTACTCTGCTTTATGCCCAACGACTGCTACGAGCTCATCCTGAATCACAACTGCGACCTGGCCTGCGGGTTCTGTTCGCAAAGCGATTTCGACCCGAAAATAAAAAGCGGCATAAGAGACGCGGTGCGCCGTATCTACACGGCAAAAAAACTGGGCTACCGGCGGCTCGGCTTTTCGGGCGGCGAAGCCCTGCTGCGCGCGGACCTGCCGTTCCTGGCGGCCACGGCGCGAAAAGTCGGATTCAAGATAGTAAGACTGCAGACCAACGGCTTCAGGCTTGCCGACCCCGCCCTGTGCCGGCGCCTTGCGGCCGCCGGGCTTACGGTATGCAAATTCACTTTCCCGGGCCACAGCGCCCCCGTCCACGACCGCCTGACGGGCGTCGCGGGCTCTTTTAAAAAAAGCCTGCGGGGCCTTGATAACATGCTCGCGTTAAAGCTCGCCGTCGGCGTGAATATCCCGGTCATGAAACAGAATTACAAGGGGCTGAAGGCGGCCTTGAGATTTTTCATGGACCGCGGGGCGACAAATTTCACGCTGATCTACCCCATTTATGCCGGCAGTATGAAAACAAATTTCAGGCGGCTCGGCGTCGGCATGCCCGAAGCCGCCGGCTCCATTGTCGGCGCGCTGGATTTCGCCCGGGCCGCGGGCCTCGGAGTAAGGGACATAAAAGCCCTTAACATGCCGCCCTGCCTGCTGAACGGCCATGAAGACAACGCCGTAGACCTTTATAAATTCAACACGACGGTGGCCTCGCCGCTGGGGCTGGAGCTGGATTTGGACTCCAATGTCGCCGCGGACAAGGCTGCGGGTCCGGTATGCGCCGCCTGCCTCTTCAGACGCCGGTGCCCCGGCGTGGACCGGCATTACCTGGAGCTTTTCGGCTGGAAAGGATTCAGGCCGGTGCTTAAACGCGCCAAGCTCAAACAGATCAAACCGGAGCCGGGCTATTTGAACGGCCTGGAAAAATGCTTCATGGAGGTGCTGAAAAAACAGAACAACATTCCCACCACAAGGGTGCTTGCGCTCGCCATGAGACTGCCGCTCTGCCATGACTGCAGGGACGGCTCCAGCGTGCTGGCTACGGGAGAAACGCTTATAAAGAAAGGCCTCGTTAAAAGGGATTTTAAGAACGGGAAATATTTCTGGCGGCTTATCCCGGATTCCACAGCGGGAGTTCAGGACAAATAATGGATAAAAAAATGCTGGCAGACAGATTCACGGCAATAGGGGCCGGTTTCGCCATAAACGCCCGGAGCGCCAAAGTCACTCTTTCCCTGCTGGATGAAAACCGGGCGCTGGAAGCCAGGGAACTCTTTTACAACGCGCTCAACGGCCTTGAGCCCTTTTTCACGGTCTTCATCAGGGGAATGCCTTTCTGCTTCATGCCGGACGCGGCGGACCATATCCTGTACCGCAGGCGGGCCGGCCGTTCTTACGCCGCCATAAGCCAGTGTAAAGCCTGCGCGCTGAAGGCCCTGTGCCCGGGGATAGGGACCGGAAGCGTTTTTTACCGGGGCCTGCGCCGGGCACTCAAGCCGGTGCTCGCCGTGCCGAACGAAATAGTGTTCGAACTGACGAAGCGCTGCGGCCTGGCCTGCCGGGTATGCTTCGCCGGCGGGGCCGGCGGCGAACGGCCGCTGCGCGAGCTTAAGGCCCTGCTCCGGGAAGCGCGCGGGCTGGGAATAAAAAATGTCCGCTTTACCGGCGGGGAGCCGTTCCTGAGCCCCAGCCTGCTGCCGCTGCTTAAAGCCGCGAAAAAGACGGGTTTCTACACGCTGGTCAATACCAACGCTTGCTGCGCGGATACGGCCCTTCTGAAAAAGGCGGCCCCCCTGATAGACAACGTGCTGGTCTCGATGCAGGGCTATGACGCCGCCGGCGAAGAGGCAGCCACCGGGGTCCGGGGCCTGTTCCCGCGCAAACTGTCCAATATGCGCCGCCTGCGTTCAGCCGTTCCGGCCTTCAGGGTGGGCACGGTGGCGTCAAAAGACCTCTTGAAGAATTTCAAGGCTTACCGCGCGCTGGCCGTGAAGCTCGAGGCCGATATCTGGGAAATATACAGACCGATGCTGGATAAAAAGGCCGAAGCCGCCGGGCCGGAGTTCCGCCTGGCGGCCGCTGACCTGAAGCGCCTTTCCGCGGCGATAGCGGCGCTCAAAACCGGCGGCCCGCGGGTGCTGCTGGCCAACCCGGCGCCGCTCTGCCTGGTGCCGGCGGCCGAGAGGAAAAACCTGCTCGGCGCGGCGTTTGACGACGGGCACACCAGGCTGGTCTACGACCCGCGCGGTTTTTTCAAGCCGAGCTATTATATCGGGGAGCGCCTCGGCGGCGATATTAAGCGGGCCTGGAATTCGGATTACATGAGGGCGTTGAGGTCTTTTTCGTGGACGGCGCCGCGCTGCAAAGCGTGTGATTACCTGCTTAAGTGCCTGTGCGGCAGCCGCTTCCAGGCTGCCTCCGGCGGCGGAGATTATTTCGGCAGGGATCCGTGGCTGCCGAAATAAAAGGCTAAAGGATAAAGGCTGAAGGATAAAGGAAAAGCACTGGAAAAGGAAAACGCCCGCTATTTCAGCGGGCGTTAGTCTAAGGCGGACGATTATTCCGACCTTTAGCCTGAAGTTCCCCCGCCAGGTTAAGCAGTATCTACTGAAAAATCCAGCATAATTTACAAAATCCGTGTTCGCCGTTCTGCCTACACTACGATTGTCTCTAACAAACTGTACGCCCGC
>Ga0180009_10002271_pt1 | contig 22691 bp, 18 predicted proteins | sample OS_PC_MetaG_FD_123537 | JGI IMG/M metagenome (GOLD analysis project Ga0180009, IMG submission 123537) | Groundwater microbial communities from the Aspo Hard Rock Laboratory (HRL) deep subsurface site, Sweden - OS_PC_MetaG | ecosystem: Environmental > Aquatic > Deep subsurface > Groundwater...
CGGCAGCCGGGCCCAGCCGGCATACACGCCCCTCTTGGGCAGGATCTCGTTGGCCGTGTCGACGTTGGCGGTCGGGATGCCGATGGTCCGGCCCCTGCGCTTACCAGATACCACAACACCCTCCACCCCGTAGTCTCGGCCCAGGAGCAGGGAGGCGCCGCCGACACGGCCCATCAGCAGGAACTCGCGGATCTTCGTGCTGGAGACGGCGATGGAGGAGACCCTCACGGTGGTCATCCCGTGGGCCTCGAAGGCGAGATCTCGCCCCCCCTCCTCCAGCGTCCTCAGGGTCCCGGCCTTCTTGCAGCCGAATCGGAATCCATGCCCCACCAGTACGTGTCGGGCGCACAGGTTGCCAACCAGGATCTGGCGGATGAACTGGTCGGGAGTCAGGGCAGCGAAGTCCCGGTCGAAGGGCTCCACCACGACTGCATCCAGCCCACAGGCCTCGAGCTGGGCCAGCTTCTGCTCGGGGGTTGTTATCAGGGCGGGCGCCAGGTCCGGGTTGAACAGCCGCGCGGGGTGGGGCTGGAAGGTGACAGCGACCACCTGGCCCAACGGCCCGACAAGCTGACGGCCCCGGGCGAAGAGCGCCTGGTGACCGCGGTGCACGCCGTCGAAGTTCCCGATCGCCACCGCCGGAGCCTGCAGACAGCCGCGGGCCTGGCCGCTGGAGTGGAACAGCTGCATGGTCGGTGATCTAGCAGGGCCGGGTGGTCGGCGCAAGAAGCCCCGGTCGGCCATTGCGGTCCGGTGGGGCGGGTGGGGGGAGCAGACAACTGTGACCTGGATCCTAGATCTCCAGGTCCGGATGCGCCATATTCTTGGACTGGTTTCGGCTCCATGAGAGACTCGTCCCTCATGGACGGGCTGGGAGCCCTTGGCTCGCATGGACAGAGCGGCGCTCAAAGATCGGTGGATCCGGCTGCGCAACTACCAGTCGCGTGACTTCTGGGCCATGGTCTTCGCCCGTCCCCTCACCATCCTCTTCCTGCTGCCCATTGCCGACTGGAAGTGGGTCACGCCCAACCGGCTGACCATCCTCTCCATCATGACCAAGCTGGGGGGGATCGCGTTGCTCGCGCTGGACCGGTCATTCAGCGGGGGGGTCTGGGCTGTTGTGCTGGTCAACCTCGGGCTCGTGCTGGACAACATGGACGGGACGCTCGCACGCTACCGGCGGTGCGGGACCTTCTTCGGCTACTACCTGGACAAGGTGTCCGATGCGGCGACCCTGGTCCTGCTGTTCTGGGCCATGGGGTACCGGGCGTACCTTGTGAGCCATGAGGTGTGGGACCTGCTGCTGCCCGCCATGGGGGTTGGAGGGGCGATGGTCGCGGCCTACTCCCGCTGGGTCGCAGACCGGGTGGAGACGGACCAGAAGCTCGAGACGCTCGCCGGCAACGGCGGGCTTCGACGCTGGGCAAGGGAGAGGGTCGACCACGACCGCAGCGTCCCTGTGCCGGATCGAGGGCTGGCAGGCTGGCTCCGCTGGCTGGGGTGGGCGCTGTTCTCGATCCTGCTGTTCAACGAGGTCGACATATTCTTCTGGGTCGGCCTCGCGTTGATCACCGAGCACCACTGGGTCTTCACCAGGGTGTTGTGCCCGATCTATGCGCTGGGGATGATCGTGGGGCCGGTCAACTTCGCGCTGAAGCTGTGGAGCTCCGAGAGGACCGGATGACCGTCGTCGTCAGAGGGGTGATTCTCGCGGCGGGCGAGGGCTCCCGCCTCGCTGCGGCTTACGCGCAGCCCAAGCCGCTGGTTCAGATCAACGGGGTCCCGCTGGCGTTCAGGACCATCGATGCGCTGATGGGCGCCGGCGTGAGCGAGGTCGGGGTTGTGGTGGGGTACGAGCGCGCGCTGGTCCGGGAGGAGATCGGCCGTCACCCGCTTGCGCGGCAGATCCGCTTCATCGACAACCCCGAGTGGCGCGAGCCCAACGGTCTCTCCCTGCGGCTGGCGCAGGCGTTCACCGGCGAGGAGGGGTTCATCCTCTCCATGGTGGACCATGTCTTCGACCCGATGATCGTGCGGCGCCTGCTGCAGGAGCCGCCCCTTGACGGAGTGACGCTGGCGGTGGACCGGGACCTGGACCGGGTGTTCGACATGGACGACGCCACCAAGGTCGCCCTCGACGCGGCCGGGAACATCCGTTCCATCAGTAAGCAGCTGGATCGGTTCGACGCTGTGGACTGCGGGCTGTTTCGCTGCTCGCCACGGATCTACGAGGCGCTGGACCTGGCGTTCGCCTCCGGCGAGCGAGCGGTGTCGGCAGGGATGCAGGTGCTGGCCGACGAGGGGCGCATGCGCGCCATGCCGGTCGATGGCCTCTACTGGCAGGACGTGGACACGCCCGAGATGTTTGCCGAGGCCGAACGGTGGCTCACCAGGTGATACCGCGCGGCTACTGCAGGTTGCTGCAGGAGACCCCCTTGATCAGGGTCGTGTTGTTCTCCTCCTCGCACTCCGTCGTGCCGCCCTTTCCGGTGCCGTCGTCGTCGGCCACGACGTAGACGTCGGTCGGGCTCCCGACCGGGGCGCTCTGCCACACGCAGCTCAGATCCTCGCAAGTGCCCGGGTCGAGCTGTGCCTGGCTCTTCGCCGTGCAGATGACGTTGCCGCTGCTGGGCGGGCCGTTGTAGAAGGTCACCGGCACGCCCGCCGCGACAGGCTGCGTCCCGCGGTTGCACAGGCGCATCTTCAGCGTCATGTTGGATTCGCCGTCACAGCTGAGCTGCGTCTGCTTCTTTGCCGTGAGATCGGGAGTCGAGGTCGGGTCCAGGTCACCCTGTATGTTCTGCCGGAAGTTGTTGAGGCCCGTCTGCAACCAGTTCTGTTTCCAGGCGCTGGTCTTTGGGACGGTGCCATCCTCGTTGATGTGTGTCACCGAGTAGGCGTGCTGGTTCCAGATCATGCGCGAGCTGACCCAGCGGTCGAGCACGTCGCGGTAGACCAGGATCCCCCCCACATCGCCTCCGAAGGCCGCCCGGCACACCTGACCGCTCCCGGGCGTGCCCGTCACCGGTGGACCGCAGACGAAACCGCCGCCGCCGCACTCGGTATCGCTGGTGCAGCGGCAGAAACCGGTGTCGCAGCTCCCGGCCGGGCAGTCGAGGTCCTTCTTGCACCGCAGACCCTTGAACAGCGGGTCGAGGGTCTTGCCGCTGGTCGGGTGCTTGTCGTGGTTGGCGTTGGCCGTGCAGGCGGTGTCGATGGCGCAGTTGGTGTTGGAGGGCACCACAAGCTCCGAGTTGAAGTCGCCATCCACGTCGGCGACGATCGGGTTCTCGTACCAGGTGCAGGAGGTGCGCCACTGGGAGTAGAGCACCTCGCCGGTCTTCCCGTCGTAGACCCTGGTGAAGCACTCGTCGGCGTAGACCGCCTCGGCCGCCCCGTCTCCCTCGAAGTCGAAGATGGAGGACCCGGTGACGTTCGAGCTGTGGTCTTGGGAGACCTTGGACCACAGGATGCCGGTGGTGGTCTGGCTGTCGCAGGTCGCCTTCTGCGGTGTGCCGGTGCAGTCGGGGTCGAATACGCTGTAGCTGTCCGAGGCCGCGGCAGCCACCTCGGCCCGGCCGTCCTTGTCGAAGTCCCCGATCGTGGGCGGACCGCCGCTGCCGCCGGCCGGGATGTTCACCGGTCCGAAGACCACCCGGCCGTCCCTGGTCTGCACGCGGACCGTCCCGGTGGAGACCACCGCGATCTCCGCGATGCCGTCGAGCTTGCTGCGGTCGTCCTTCGAGGGGTCGGCGCCGAAGGTGCCGAAGTCTGCCACCGCCACCTGGCCCGCGGCGAGGGTTGTGGTCTTCACCAGGCTCCACTTGCTCCCCTGCCAGGTCCAGACGCTGGTGCCGTTGACCAGCTCCACCTTGCCGTCGCCGTCCAGGTCGGCGGCCACCGGGATGAAGCCCGCGCTGTAGGTCAGCATCCCCAGCGCACCGTCGATCAGCTGGCCGGCGTTGCTCCACACCGTGCCGCCCATCAGGATCTCGGGCTTGCCGTCGTCATCGAGGTCGTAGACCGAGGGGCCGTCCCACATGCCGATGGTGCCCGCGGTGGTGGAGGGGTTGGAGGTCCAGAGCAGCTTGAAGCTCTTCAGCGTCGGGTCGTAGCCGAAGGCCACCAGCCCCCCGCCACAGCGGGCGGCGATGATGTCGGCCCGACCGTCCAGATTGATGTCGGCCAGCGCCAGGGGGCTGGAGCCGCGCACCTGCGCCATGTCGACGGTGTGCTGCTGCTGGCAGGTGGCGCCGTCGATGACCCGGATCACGCCGTAGTAGCCGTTGTCGCAGCGCGAGGCCTCCCCGCCGCCATCCTCGCCGTGGTAGGAGACGAAGACGATGGAGGGCTTTCGCACCTTGGGGTCGGCGTCGAAATCGAAGTCCACCACGGCTGGCGTGCCCAGCACGTTCTTGTGGGTCGAGTACTTGTCCCCCTGCGGCGGTCCGGTCCAGGAGCACTGCTGGGTCGGCGAGAACAGACCGACCGGCACCAGGTAGGTGCAGGCCTGGTTCCGGTCACCCTTGGGGCCCACGCCCCACGGGATGCACTTGCCGTTGTCGCAGTAGGTGTCGTCGATGCAGTCCTTGTCGCTGGTGCAGCTCCCCTGGTCATCGATGCAGGTGTTGTAGGCGCAGATCTGACCCGTGGCACAGCAGGCGCCGCCGCAGGAGACCCCGGAGATGCAGGGCCCGGCCTCGGACCCGCCGTCGGGAAACAGAATGCCGGCCTCGGTGAGGGCGACACAGACCCCGTTGTGGCAGGTCTTGCCCGACGGACAGTCGTCGGCCGTGGTGCAGGTGTCCAGCTGCACGGTGCCGCCACCGCAGCCCCAGAGAAGAAGAGGGATGACCAGCACCTGACGGCCCATGGGAGACTCCTCGCTATGCCTCTGATCCTAGCACGTCCCATGCCACAGCTGGCACTTCCGCCCTCAGTCGTCCTCATCTCTCGTTTCGAACACTCGAGCGCTGCGGAGGCAAGGCAAGCGATCCTCTCCGAACCGTCAGGGACCCACATTCCCGCTGCCTTGCCTCTGCAGCGCAACCGCCCGGCCCCGGACCTCCAGCGGCACCTCGGCGGACAGGCCGGGCGGAACAGCACGGCGCTCGGTGAGGCGTCAGTGCCAGCCGCGCCCCCACTGCCGACCCCACCCGTGGGTACAACCGACCCCGTCTACTTGCCCGCCGCCACGGGCTCCCACTCGGCGATGTTCTCCACCTTGACCTCGCACCGGCCCTTGCAGACCCAGCGCTCGTCGGAGTTGTACTTCCAGGTCAGGTAGCGCGAGCCGCCCCCACCCTGCGTCGTGATCAGGAACACCGGCTCCAGGTGGCCGAAGGCGTCGCTGCGATCGACCTCGCTCTTCTTGTCGCCGCGAGAAGGGTCCACAGGGAGCCAGCCGTAGCCTGGCAGGTAGATCTCGACCCAGCGATGGAACACGTCGTCGTATGATGCGTCATCCTTGCGTACGACCAGGGAGCCGACGTAGCGGGCGGGGAGGCCGGCGGCCCGACACATGGAGATGAAGACGAAGCTGTACTCGGAGCAGGAGCCGTTGCCCCGCTGGAGCACGCGCGGCGCGACGTTCCACCCCCCCGAAAGCTTGTAGAACATCCGGTCATGGATGTGGCGGTAGATCCTGCGTGCGATCCAGTAGGGGTTGCGCTCCTGGCCCACGGCCTGCTTCACGGCCCGCCGGATCGCGCGGTCGCCCTTGAGGTACTTCTCACCGTCGACAAGGTAGCGGCGTACCTCTGCCGGCACGGCGTTCAGCCCCTTGAGCTGGTGCGGGTAGATCTGGTGCCTGACATCGAACAGCGTCGCGCTCCCGTCCATGGCGACGGTCGCGAACTTGCCCGCCGGCAGGTTGGCGAAGTGGAAGTGCGCCACCCGCTGACCCCACTGGTCGGTGAGCAGCGCCGTGGGTCTGGGTGTGAACTGTGGCTTCCGTGCCAGCTTCTGGTACAGGTTGTCCGCGGGGACGGCCACGTAGATGTCGGCCTGCACCAGGGTGCCGGGGCCCAGGTTTCGGATCTGGTGCGTGTAGCGCACGCGCTGTCGCCTGGTCGCCTTGCGCACCGGTTTTCCATCCCCACGGTGCTCCAGTCGGTAGATCCGGTCGGTCTGGTAGTCGGCGACCCACAGGTGGGCCCCGTCGAAAGCGATGCCGGTGACGTGAGGTCCGGGGGCCTTGACGCTGAACAGCACCTCGGAGCTTGTCGGGTCGACCACGTGCAGCTGGTCGCTGATCCGGTCCGCGATCCAGAGGTAGCGCCCGTCGAAGGCCATGCCATCGACCGACGGCGATGGTGTGGTGTGCGAATCGATCGTGGTGCCATCAGAGCGGTCGATGCGGTGCAGCTTGCCCTTGCGAGTCGAGGCCAGCCACAGGTGCCGACCGTCCCAGGCCAGGGCGGCTGACTCTGCCACCGGTGCCTCGACCGTCAGATCCACCGTGCCCCGTCGGACATCGAGGCGATAGATACGGTTTTCGACAGGATCGACGTTCCACAGGTTCTTGCCGTCCCAGGCCAGGCCGGCAGGGCGGTAGCCGGGCGAGGGCAGCCTGGCCAGCACTTTCCCCGTCCTCGAGTCGATGCGGTAGAGCGCGTCGGTCTTGTGATCGGCGGCCCACAGGTTCTTGCCATCCCAGGTCAGGCCGGTCACGCACGGCCCGGGCGACGGAATGCTGCCGATCACGTCACCGACATGGCGGGCCAGGGCGCGGACGGGGGACATGACGACGACGAGCAACAGGACAGCACAGGTGATCCGCTCCAGAATCATGACCATGCTCCTCGAGCCTCGATGGGGGCTGCTATGGCCTGCAGAAGCAGCCGACGGTGAAGTCGGACGGGTCGTTGTCCTGCTTCTGCCCTGGCATGTAGCAGTAGATGGACTGGCTGGTGGCCTGGTGGGGGGTCGATTTCGGAGGGCAGGACGAGGGCCAGCAGCCATAGGTGAAGGTGATCCCCTGCAGGATCCCCGAAGCAGAGCGGACCTCGCCAGACATGCAGTGGGCCCCCTCCGGCCCCGGGGCGTTGCTCAGGCCCAGGGTGGGGCAGAACGTGGCGCAGTTGGCCAGGTTCGCCTGGTACCACTTGCCGGCGAAGGTGTCGGGGACGGGGGCCAGGTCGACCGGCGGGAGCAGGTCAACGGTGGCATCGGGCGACCCGTCCCCGGCCGTCTGCCCGTCGGCATCGCGGCTCTGGACCTGGCCATCCTTCACTGTGTGCACCGATCCGTCGGGGTACATCAGGATCCCTTCAACCCTGCGGTGGTCCGGGCCGTCAGACGGGCAGTTGGGCAGGGTGCGGTCCAGCGCCGGCATGCAGCCCAGCATGAGCACCGCCCCGAGGGCGACTATGGCAGCCAGTCGAGAGATACTCTCGAGTATACCAGAGGGGTCCGGGGAGCGGGAGGTGCGGGCCCTACTTGCCGCAGGAGCCAGCCGGCACGTTGGTCGCCGCGTTCAGCTTCTTGTCGCAACCGACCAGGCCCTTGTTGTGCTGGCAGATGTTGGTCTTGATCGGGTCGGCCGCGATGCCGCTGAACTTGAACTTGTTGTTGGCCAGCCAGGTGGGGCTGCCGGTGATCTCGAGGGACTTGGCGATCTTGATGTCGTCGCCGTGGAGCTTCTTGCCCTCGGGGCCGGTGGCGCACTTCTCCAGCCTCGCCACGTCCATGCCAGAGTCCTTGGCGCACCCCTGCCAGTCTTCCGAGTTGATGTTCTTGTTGCGGCACCAGATGAAGTCCATGTACTTGTAGTTGCGCGGGTAGTACCTCTTGGCGCAGAGCTGGCGGATGTTCTCCTTGACCTCGGGCTGGCCGTGCAGCGCGTTGAAGCCGGTCTCGGTGCCCTGGGCCTCGTCGGCGATGTAGTGCACGTCGAAGCTGATGCCCTTCAGCGCGCCGAGCACCTCCTTCATCGCATCGAGGGCCTTCAACCCGTAGGGGCACTGGGACATGACGTAGACCTCCACCTTCTTCGGGATCTCATTGCGGCAGACGAGCTGCTGGCTGCAGGTCGGGTCAGCGCAGTCGATCTTGCCGTTGCCGGTGTCGTCGATCTTGTTGTCGCAGATCTCCGCGGTGGGATCGAAGGTGGCAGGGATCTTCAGCTGTTTGTACTCGCCATTGTCGGTCATCCAGCGCTGGATCTGGGCGTACTTGTCAGCCTTCTCGACGCCGGCCTTGAACAGCATCACCGGCAGGTACTTGAGGCCGAGCTCGCGGTAGAGCTTCTTGCCCCTCTCGTCGGAGAAGTCGAGCGTCTCGGTCTTCAGCTTGGGGAAGAACCGCGTCTTGATGTTGTTCTCCAGGCCGGCGGTCTGGCAGCGGGCGCAGCGCTTGTCGGTCAGCACGATGGCGTGGATCGCCGGCTCCTCGGGGATCCTGGTGCAGGCCGCCGGCTTCTTGCCCGCCGGGATCTTCTCGCAGATGGCCCGCATGAAGTCGTTCTTGCTGCGGCCGCCGTTGTAGGCCTGGCCGGCGAGGTAGATCGTGGGGCTGCCCTGAGCGTTGGCGGCCTTGGCTCGACCCATCGACTCGCGCAACAGCTCCTTACCCTGGTTCCCCTCGGCGCAGGACTTGATGCGGCCCTTGTCGACGCCGGTCTGGTCGGCGCAGGACTCCCACCCCCTGGGGATGGCACGCCAGTTCTTGTTCCAGCAGTCGATGAACGCCATGTACTTGCGCACGTCGGGGTAGTGTTTGATGGCGCAGAGCTGGTAGATGTTGCCCTGGACCTCCGGCTCGCCGTGCAGCGAGTTGAACTGCCCGTTCTTCTCGGTGACGATGAAGTCCAGGTGGAAGTCGATGGCATCACCTATCTCGTCCAGCACGGGCTTGATCCCCTGGGCCACCTGGACCCCGAAGGGGCACTTGGTCATGATGTAGAACTCGAGCTTCACCCTGTCTCCGGACGGCACTTGGCTCGCGCCTGACTTGGACCCCCGCGAGCCGATGGGCTTCAGCTCCTCGCAGCCGATCGTCAGGGTCAGAGCGGCGGTCAACCCCAGGGCCATGGCCAGCTTCTTTGTCATCGAAATCACTCCTCTCAGCATGTCCGTCTAAGCTACGGAATCCCGCTGTTTTTCCCGGAGCGCCCCTGTGGGCGCGAGGACCGGGATTGCTCTGGTTCTGCGTTCCAGGGTACCTAGCATGATTATTGCGGGGATTCCAGCGCGACTTTTCGATAGGCGTGCCGCTGCTTCACCCCGCAGCGCCCCGTCAGGGGCGCGAGGGCGTGCCGCTGCTTCACCCCGGAGCGCCCCGTCAGGGGCGCGAGGGCGTGCCGCTGCTTCACCCCGGAGCGCCCCGTCAGGGGCGCGAGGGCGTGCCGCTGCATTACCCCGCAGCGCCACGTCAGGGGCGCGAGGGCGTGCCGCTGCTTCACCCCGCAGCGCCCCGTCAGGGGCGCGAGGGCGTGCCGCTGCTTCACCCCGCAGCGCCCCGTCAGGGGCGCGAGGACCGGCACGCGCACGCAACTGCACGCGCACGCAACGGCACGCGCACGCAATCCTATCGGACCCAGGTGCGCTTGAGAAACAGCACCATTACGCTGTACAGCTCCAGCCGGCCCAGGAGCTGGCACAGGACCAGCATCCACTTGCCGGTCGCTGGTACGTGGGCGAAGTTGGACGCGGGGCCGACAGCGCCGAGACCCGGGCCGATGTTGCCCAGGTTGGCGGCGAGGGCGCTGGTGGCGCTGGTCAGGTCAAGCCCGATGAACACCAGCAGCACCGTCCCGATGGTGAACAGTCCGACGTACATGGCGAAGAAGCTCATGATGTTGGAGGCTGTCTCCCGATCGATGGCCCGGTCACCGACCCTGACCACCAGCACGGCCCGCGGATTGATGGTCCTGCGCAGCTCGACCACGATGGCCTTGATGAAGATCATGATCCGCGCGACCTTCATGCCGCCTCCGGTCGAACCGGTGCAGCCGCCGACGAACATCAGCAGCAACAGCAGCAGCCGCAGGATGTCGGGCCAGAGCTCGAAGTCCTCGGTGGCATAGCCAGTGGTCGTGCCGATGCTCACGACCTGGAAGGCCGCTGCTCGCACCACGGCCTCGCCGCCGCCCTTGACCGCGCTGACCTGCTGCAGCACCCCGGAGAAGACTGCCACCAGCACGGCTGTGAGCAGGAGGTAGAGCTTGAACTCCGGGTTGTCCAGCGCCGCCCTCCGAGGGCCGGCGATCAGCTGGTGGTAGATGCTGAAGTTGGCCCCGGCCAGAAACATGAACGTGATCATCACCCACTGGATCCAGGGAGATGGGAAGTAGGCGACGCTCGCCGTGCGGGTCGAGAATCCGCCGGTGCTCATGGTCGTGAACGCATGACATGTGGCGTCGTACGGGTTCATTCCGCCGAGGTACAACAGGACAACCTCCACCACGGTCATGGCCAGGTAGGTGATCCACAGCACCTTGGCGATGTCCTTGATCCTCGGGGCGTTGCGCTCGAAGGTGCTTCCGCCAGGGACCTCGGCCTTGAACATGCGGTAGCCGCCCATGCCAAGAAAGGGCAGGATCGCCACCGACAGCACGACGATGCCCATGCCCCCCATCCACTGGGTCTGGCAGCGCCACAGACCCAGGCCGTGGGGCAGCACCTCCATCCGCGGAAGCACCGAGGCGCCGGTCGTCGTGAACCCCGACATGGTCTCGAAGTAGGCGTCGGTGAAGCCAGCTGTGCCGGTGATCACCATCGGGAGGCAGCCGATGAGGGAGAACAGCAGCCAGGTGAAGGTGACGATGGCGCAGCCCTCGCGGTGGCCCAGCTGCGTCAGCTTCGTCTCGTACAGGCTGCGCAGGCCCAGGCCTCCGATGAGGCAGATGGAGATGGCGGCCAGGAAGCCGAGGACCTCGTAGCGCTCGAGCGGGAGCTGGCTGTCGGCGGCGAGCGACACCACAAGCGGCAGAAACATGGTCACGCCCAGCACGACCAGCAGGTTCCCGAGGACATAGAGCACGACGCGGATGTTCATCGTCGCTAGCTCAGCACACCGCGCCTGGAGAACAGCTTTTCGATCTTGCGGATCGCGTCCGGCAGGGCGAAGACCACGACGCTGTCGCCCACCTCGATCTGGAAGTTGCCGTCGGGGATGAAGACCTCGGAGTGCCGTACAACGGCGCCGATGATCGATCCGGAGGGGAAACCGAGCTGCTTGAGCGGCTTGCTCACCACCGTCGAGCCTGCCATCGCCTCGAGCTCCATCACCTCGGCCTCGCTCTCCCTCAGCCGGGTCACGGTGTGGACGGGCCCCTTGCGGATGTAGCGCAGGATCTCGCCCACCGTCACCAGGCGGGGGTTGACCACCACATCCAGGCCGATGCTGCGCAACACCGGCAGGTAGTCCGGCTCCTGAGAGAGCACCGCCACCCGCGGCGCCTTGTGCCGCCTCGCCATCAGGGCGGAGAGCAGGTTCGACTCATCATCGTCCGACATGGCCATGAAGCAGTCGCAGTGGGATACGTCGGCCTCTTTGAGGATCTCCGGCTCCGTGGCCTCGCCCTGCAGCACGAGGGTGCCCTTGAGCTGCATGGCGGCGGCCTGCGCGCGGTCGGGGTCGGGTTCGATCAGCACCACCTGGTCGAGGGTCTGCTCCAGGCTCTCGGCCAGGCTGAGCCCGATCAGGTTGGCGCCGTAGATCACCACACGATGGGTCGGCGCCACACGGCGCTGGACCAGCGGCAGCACCAGCGGCAGGGTGTCGGCGTTGACCAGCACGGCGATCTGGTCGCCGGCCAGTATCTCGTCATCGCCCTTGGGGATCAGCGGCTTCTCCCCGCGGAAGATCGCCACCACCAGGAAGGAGTCCATCTGCGATGCCTCGCGCAGGGACGCCAGGCGCTTGCCTGCCACCGGCGCGTCCTCCGCGATGTCGAAGGTGACGAGCAGCACCTGGCCGTCGCCGAAGACGGCCACATCGCTGGAGCCGGGGATCTCGAGGATCTTGAGCAGCGTCGCGGTGATCAGGCTCTCGGGGTTGATGATGCTGTCGATGCCCAGCTTCGACGGATCCAGGGTTGAGTGAGGGCCGGCGTATTCCTCGTTGCGGATGCGGGCGATCTTGTGCTTCACGCCGAACGTGTGCGCGAGCATGCAGATCACCAGGTTTATCTCGTCGATGTTGGTCACCGCGATGACCATCTCCGCATCCTCGATGCCGGCCTTGCGCAGCACGCTGGGCTGACCGGCGTTGCCGGAGATGGCGAGCACGTCCATGCGGTCGGTGAGCTTGCGCACCACCGCCGGGTCCCGGTCCACGATCGATACGTTGTGCCCCGAGAGGGAGAGCTCCTCGGCCAGGTTGGCGCCGACGACGCCTGCTCCGACGATGAGGATGTTCATGGCCGCGCTAGTCCCCTGCAATCAGAGACGCGTGACATGTTCCCGAGGCGGACGGGCAGGAGCCGCGCAGAGCAGCCAAGCGGCCTTCCGACGCACAGTCCACCCCGGCGCCTTGAGCCGCGCGGCATGCCGCCCCAACGCACAGACCATCTGGTCTTCTTTTTCGGGCTCTGCGCGGCTCTTGCCCGCTGTCCTGGGAGCGACATGATCGAATCTTCTGACCCCGGAGACCTGGCCCCGTTTGTAAGGGAGGCCGCGCCAAAACACAAGGGAGGACCGCTCAGGCTTGCCCGTCAACGGGGACCGGAGCCACGAGGGCGCGCGTCGATTCCAGCAGCAGCACCAGGGCCATGAGCAGCAGCACGCTGGCGATGACCCCGAGCAGCGACAGGCCGTGGTGCAGGGCGAGCTGCGCCAGGGAGACGGTGGTGGCGGCCACCATCAGGACCATGGGGATCAGCGTGAACCAGATCGGGCGTCCTGTCCGTCGCAGCCAGACCGTGATCACCATCAGGGCCAGCCCGCCCAGCAGCTGGTTCGTGGAGCCGAACACGGGCCAGATCAGCCGCCAGACCGGGATCACCTTGCCGCTTTCGTCATGGAAGGTCGTCAGGTTGAACAGCAGCGGCAGTGCCAGGGTGACCAGCGTGGAGAGGTAGACCGCCCCTCGTCCCTTGAGATCGAGCAGCTCTTCGAGGACGTAGCGGCCCAGCCGGGTACAGGTGTCAAGCGTGGTGAGCAGAAAGGTGCTCAGGGCCAGCAGCCCGAAGCTGCGACCCAGCTCGACCGGGACGCCGAGTAGCCCGAGGAATCGCCCCAGCCCGCTGGCGAACAGCGCCGGCGGGGCCAGCCTTGTCTCGGGCGAGCCCTGGTGCAGGATGGCGACCGTGGAGACCGCGATCAGCGCCAGCACGCCCTCCAGCAGCATGGCTCCGTAGCCAACGAGGCGGGCGTTGGGCTCCCGGTCAAGCTGTTTGGCCGTGGTGCCCGAGGCGACGACGCTGTGGAACCCGCTGCAGGCACCGCAGGCGATGGTGATGAACAGGGCAGGGAAGAGGAAGCCCAGCTTCTCGCTCTGGAAGCCGAGGAAGGCGGGGAAGTGCATGCTCAGCTCGGCAGATCCGACGACGGGGCTGACCAGGATCCCGAGCAGGCCGCCCACGAGGCAGGCGTAGAGCAGGAACGAGGAGAGGTAGTCGCGCGGCTGGAGCAGGATCCAGACCGGAGTGACCGAGGCCACGAGGCAGTACGCGAGCAGGATCAGGCTCCAGGTCTTGGTCGCCGACCCCTGGACCGCGGGTATCCACGTGGAGCTGAGCGGGATCAATTGACCGACGTAGATGCCAAGGAACACCAGGGGGACCAGCACCAGCGAGGCGCGCCAGAGCGAGATCCGGAGCCGATAGATCGCCACGCCGAGCGCAAGCGCCAGGAGGATGAACATCAGGGAGGAGGAGGCCACGCCGCCGCCGCGACGGGTCAGGGCCCGGGCGGCTTCCAGCCCCGTCCCCTCGGGGACGCGCGGGGCAAAGGTCGCGGCAGTCAGGTCGAGGAAGACGACCAGGACGTACACAAGGGTGAGCCAGACGAAGACCAGCAGCAGCTTGACCGCCGCCTGGTTCATGTACTCACCGGCCACCTGGGCGATGGAGTGGGCGCCGTGGCGGATGCTCACCGCGAGAGAGCCGAAGTCATGCACCCCGCCGATGAAGATCGAGCCCAGCACGATCCACAGCACTGCGGGCAGCCAGCCGAAGACCAGCGTGGCGAAGACAGGTCCAACGATGGGGCCCGCCCCGGCGATCGAGGAGAAGTGGTGCCCGAGCAGAACGGCCGTCCGGGCCGGGTAGTAGTCGCGCCCATCCTGCTGGGTGTGGGCGGGAGTCGGCCGGTCCGGCGTCATGCCGAACAGAGTTCCCAGATACCTCGCGTAGGTCAGGTAGGCGGTGCCAAACGCCACCAGCCCGATGAGGACCAGCATCGAGATCATGCTACGTCGTTTGTAGCCCGCAGGGCCCAAGGGTGCAACGGCGGGAGTGAGGTGAGGCAACAACGCCGCCCTCTGGGGAGTGTTAACCCATGGGACATTTCCATACATTGTCCGGGCAGGCGAACATCGCCACCAAGATTACTGTAATTTCTCTCTGCCGGTGTGTGTGCAACTTGGCATGATAGTTGAAACATCTTGGATCGGAGAGGTTTTCGGAGGTTGATGAGACCCATCTGTTTTGGACGATATGTCCTCCTGGACCGAGTGGGCAGGGGAGGGATGGGCGAGATCTACGTCGCCGTCGCCCGCGGCATGTGGGGACTCGAGAAGCTATTCGCGATCAAGAAGATCATCCCCTCGCTGAGCCGGGAGCCGGAGTTCATGGCCCGCTTCCAGGACGAGGCCCGCCTGGTGATCCCGATGAACCATCCGAACGTCGTCCAGGTGTTCGAGGTCGGCCGCTCGGGCGAGGAGTACTTCATCGCAATGGAGTATGTCGAGGGACCCAACCTCGGTGAGTTCCTCAGCGCCCTGTGGCACCACAGGGACAGGCGGTTGCCCGTCACCGCCGCGCTGTTCATCATCCGGGAGCTGCTGGCCGGGCTCGACTACTGCCACCACCGGACCGACTCGGCCGGGCTTGCGCTCGGGCTGGTCCACCGGGACGTGAGCCCCTCCAACGTGCTGCTGTCCTATGACGGCAACGTCAAGCTCGCAGACTTCGGCCTCGCACTCTCCAGGCTCAAGGCCTACGAGACGCAGCCCAACCGGGTGATGGGGCACCTGGGCTACATGGCTCCCGAGGCGATGGACGGCCATCGGGTCGACCACCGGGCCGACATCTTCTGCGCCGGTGTGCTCCTGTTCGAGCTGTTGACCTGCGAGCGCTTCATCTCCGCCGACGATCCAGTCGTGATCCGTCAGGCGGTGCACGCCCGCAGTCAGGTCAGACCGTCCGAGATCCGTGGGGACCTGCCCCCCGATGTCGACGCCCTGGTGGTTCGCGCGGTGGCGGAGAGTCCGGACCAGCGCTTCCCCACCGCCCGGGCGTTCCAGGACGCCGTCCAGAAGGCGTTGATCCGCATCGACGCCCTGTACGATGCACGGCGGCTGGCCGACGGGGTGATGAGCCCGCTTTGCCGACCGACGGAGCCGCGGCAGCGCCTGAGACAGATGGTGGCGAGCCTGGACATGGAGGAGATCGAGGCGGAGCGGCCCGCGCACCGCACGGTCTGCATCGGCGAGGCGATACCGCTGAGCCACGACACGCAGCGTCGCCGGCGGGGCGTCAAGGCTCCCGTGCTGACCTTCATCGACGAGGTGTTCGAGGGCGACACCGAGCCGATGCAGACGATCTGGAACCGCGAGCAGACCGACCGGCAGGCCGGCGAGGACGATGACACGCTGCCGCCGTTGGTCCAGCCCCGGGGCGGACCGCAGCGAGGTCACCGGGTCGGGCTGCGGCCACGGTGGCCGGCCCGTCGTCGTCGGCGCCGTTCCCCGGACCACACCCCTCCACCTCGCCCTGTCAAGTGGCTGGACGTGGAGACCGGCCACTGAGCCAGTCCGCGACCTCTGCGGCCAGGACGTGGGCGTTGCGCGCGCAGTCGTTGACGCCGATGCCGCGATAGGCGTTGCCGGTGATGAACAGGCCGGGTAGCCCTCCCAGCCGCCGCTCGATTCGGTCCAGGCGCTGGTGGTGACCCAGCTGGTATTGAGGGATTGCGGCCGGGTGGCGGAAGAGGCGAACGAAGGAGGGCGGCCCCATCGCCCCGTGGACCCGGCGGATCTCCTCCTGCACGAGAGCGCCGAGCTCGCCGTCATCCAGCTGCAACACGTCCGGGTCCCTGGCCCCTCCGATCATCACGCGGACCAGGACCTGTCCTTGCGGGGCGCGCTCGGGAAAGAGCGTTGATGTCCAGAGAGCGCCAAGGATGCGCAGACCCTCCGGCCGCGGCACCAGGAAGCCGAAACCGTCCAGCGGGTGGGCCACCTGCTCTCGGGGAAAGCCGAGGCAGACCACCGCCAGCGGCGAGTAGGCGATCTCGGAGAGCGGCGCGGCGAGGTCGGCGTCGAGCTGCGCGGCGATGGCCGCCGCCTCGTGGGCTGGACAGGCCAGGATCACCCCGTCGGCCTCCATCGACTCGATATCGCCGCTGTCACGCTCAAGCGCAACCCGGTATCCGCCACCGTCGCGCCGCTCGATCCTGGTGACGCGGGTCCCGCAATGAACGGCGGGCCCCAGCTCCTGCGCCAGTCGGTCGACGAGGGTCTGCATGCCGCCGATGAAGCTGGTCAGGTGCCCCGAGGGACCCGCGCCGGGCAGATCCGAATTCGGGTCCTCGCGCCCCTTCGGGGCGCTCCGGGATGAAGCCGCCGAATTCGGTGCACCCTGGCGCCGGCGCTCCCTGCCCAGCCGGGCCATGCCCCGGATCAGGCTGCCGTACTCCCGTTCCACCTCCACCACGCGGGGGAAGCTGGAGACGACGCTCATCTGTTCCGGATCCCCGGCGTAGATGCCAGTCTGCATCGGATCGACCAGCGTCTGGAACGCGACGGGCCCGACCCGACGGCGAGCGAAGTCCGCGACCGACTCGTCGCTGTCGCCGGAGGGAGGGCGCGAGGGGACCCACAGCTCGCGGATCAACCGGAGCTTGGCCCCGAGCGGCAGAATGCCCGAAAAGAGGAACTTCAGCGGGTGCATCTTCACCGCCCGGAGCTTGCCCCGGGTGTAGATGTAGCGCTTGTTGAACGCGCCGGAGGCGGGAAGCAGCCGGTCGTCCAGCGAGAGCCTGCGGCACAGCTCGATCGTCCGCGGCTCCTTGTTGAGGAAGCCGTTCACTCCCCACTCGCAGGTGAAGCCGTCGGCCCGGATCGTGCGGATCTTGCCGCCGACCTGGCGCTGTGGCTCGAACAGATGCAGCGCGGGTGGGCAGATGCCGCGCTGCCGGGCGAGGTCCTGTATCGCGAGGCCCGTTGCCAGGCCGGACACGCCGGCGCCGGCGATGACGACTACTGGCTGAGCTGTCTCTGGCATGTCGCTAGCGTGATCTCGGTCAAGGCCTGGATGAAGGTCGGATCCTCGTTCAGCGAGGGGGCGCGGGCGAACTGCCGAACTCCACGCTCCAGCGCGAACGCGCGCATCTCGATGTCGATCTCGTGCAGCGTCTCGATGTGGTCCGAGACGAAGCTGACCGGGACCACGAGCAGGCGCCCGGTGCCCCGTTCGCCGTGGCGGGCCACCAGGTCGAGCACGTCCGGTTCCAGCCAGCGGACGGGCCCGCTCCGGCTCTGATAGCCCAGCTCATGCCGCGGCAGCCCCAGGGCCCGCGCCACCTTTCCCACCGTGGTCTCGACCTGGTCGCGGTAGGGGTCGCCCCTGTCCACCAGCGCGCGCGGGAGGCTGTGAGCCGAGAAGAGGACGGCCGCCTCGCCGCCCAGCTGCTCCAGCCCCCGCCGCACCGCGCCGGCCAGGGCCTGGATGTACAGCGGGTGATCGTGGAAGCTCTCGACGCGGGCCACCTGCCAGCTGCAGCCAGGGTGGGCCGCGAGCGCACGCGCCAGGTCCTTGAAGCTCGAGCCGGTGGTGGCGCTGCTGAAGTGGGGGTAGAGCGGCAGCGCCACCAGGCGCGTGATCGACGTGCTCCTCAGCTCGGCCAGGGCCCGGTCCACGCGCGGCGGGCTATAGCGCATGCCGAGCACGACCTTGAACTGGCCGTGGCCCTGCAGCGATTGCTCCAGCGCACGGGCCTGCCTGCGGCTGATGCGGATCAGCGGCGAGCCGCCGCCGATCCGCTCGTATCGCTGCCTGACCCTGGGCGCACGTCGACGCGAGATCAGGCGGGCGAACGCGCCCTGGAGTAGCCTCCCGCCCGGCAGCCGGATCAGGTCGCGGTCGGAGAACAGCTCGAGGAGAAACGGCTCGACCTGCTCCAGGGATTCGGGGCCCCCCATGTAGAGCAGACAGACGCCGGTGCCGCCCGTGGACATGTGCCGCCTCAGATCGTGTTGGAGAAGGTCTGCCGCTGCTGCTGCGCGCGCAGGTAGAGGTCGAAGGTCATCGCCACGTTGCGGACCAGGACTCGACCGAGCGGCGTGAGCTGTAGCACCAGCCCCTCCAGCTGCAGCAGCCCCTGCTGCTCGAGCTGCTCCAGCTGCGGCAGCTCGACGGCGAAGGACTCCCTGGCGTCGAAGCCGTGCCGCGTGCACAGGGCGTCCAGATCAGCGTGGTAGTTGCACATGATCTGGTGGATCACGTCGCGGCGCAGCCGGTCCTCGGCGCTCAGCAACCAGCCCCGCTCGGCCGGGAGCCGGCTGCTCTCGAGGCTGCGGTAGTAGCGGGCCAGCGGCTTGAGGTTCTGTGCATAGCAGCCCTGGACGTCGCTGATGCCGGTGATGCCGAAGGCCAGGATGTCGCTGGCCGGCAGCACGGTGTAGCCCTGGAAGTTGCGCTGCAGCCGGCGGTCGAGGCGAGCACGGGACAGCTCGTCGTCGGGGCGGGCAAAGTGATCCATGCCGACCTGCACGTAGCCGGCCTCGAGGAACCGGCGCATCGCCAGGGCGAAGAGCCGGAACTTCTCCACCGGGGGGGGCAGCAGCGCCTCGTCGAAAGCGCGCTGGTGCGGTCGCATCCACGGCACGTGGGCGTAGCTGAAGACGGCGACCCGGTCCGGCGCCATCTCGAGCACCCGATCGAGGGTGGTGTTGAAGGTCTCCAGCCGCTGCTTGGGCAGGCCGTAGATCAGGTCGAAGTTGATGCCGCGGAAGCCGAGCCGCCGGGAGTAGTCGTGCAGTCTGCGGGTCAGCTCGACCGACTGCACGCGTCCGATGTACTGCTGGACCTCGGGCGTGAAGTCCTGCACCCCCATGCTCACGCGGTTGAAACCGAGGCCGCGCAGCAACGCCAGTTGCTCGGTGGAGGTGACCACCGGGTCGATCTCCAGCGCGACCTCGCCCTCCCGCTCCACCGCGAAGCGCGCGGTGATCTCGGCCCACAGGCGCAGCAGCTGCTCCTCGGCCAAAAAAGTCGGCGTGCCGCCGCCCAGGTGCAGCTGGATCACGCGTCGGCGGCGGGGGAGGTGAGCGCAGACCAGGTCCATCTCCTGCGCCAGGTAGTCGATGTACCGGTCTGCGCGCTCCCGGCGCCGTGCCACCACCACGTTGCAGCCGCAGTAGGTACACATCTGCTCGCAGAAGGGGATGTGGAAGTAGAGCGACAGGGGGCTCTGCTCGCCCTCTGCCTCGGCGCGTTGCAGCCGATCGGTCAGCGCTCGGGGCCCGACGCGGGCGTCCCAGGTCGGCGCGGTGGGGTAGCTCGTGTAGCGCGGCCCGGGCCTCGAGAGCTGCACCAGCAGCGCCGGGTCGACCCGCTCCACCGCCTCGACCACCGCGACCCCTTCCGCGACCGGCTGCAGCGTCACGGCTCGCCTCCGGTGAGGCGATGCACCGCCTCGACCACGAACCGTGCTCTGGCCTCGTCGGTGCCGGGCAGGACGCCGTGGCCCAGGTTGAAAATGTGGCGCTGCCTGCCCGCGTCGGCCAGCAACGGCTTGAGTCGGGCCTCGAGGGCTGCCTCGTCGAGGAATAGACAGGCCGGGTCCAGGTTGCCCTGCAGCACGACATCGGGCCCCAGACGCCTGCGCGCCTCGGTCAGGTCGATGCGCCAGTCGAGACCGATCACCTCTGCTCCGGACTCTGCCATCGCCTCGAGCAGCGTCGAGCAGCAGGTGGCGAAGTGGATGCGTGGCACGCCGCAGGCCGAGAGCTCGTCGAAAATACGGCGGGTGTAGGGCAGGGCGTAGGTGCGGTAGTCCTGTGGGGAGAGGATGCCGGCCCAGGAGTCGAAGAGCTGCACCACCTGGCAGCCTGCCTCCACCTGGGCCTGCAGCAGCAGCGAAACCGTGCGCGCCAGCCGGTCCAGCAGCGCGTGAGCGGCCGCGGGCTCGCAGTACAGCAGTCGCTTGAGCTGGTCGTAGCTCTTCGAGTGCCCGCCTTCCACGAGGTAGGAGGCCAGGGTCAGCGGGGCACCGGCAAACCCGATGACCGGCACCACCCCGTCCAGCGCCCGGCGGACCAGACGGGCCGTCTCGAGCACGAACGGCATCCGGTCGGAAGGGTCCGCGATTTCCACCGTCTGCACCTGCGCCATCGAGCGGATCGGCGTCTCGAGCCGAGGTCCCTTCTCGGTCAGCTCGACCGGCGCCCCCATCGCCTCGACCGCGACCAGGATGTCCGAGAAGATGATCGCGGCGTCGACTCCCAGCTGCTCCACCGCGGTGACCGTGACCTGGGCCGCCAGCTCGGGGGTCTTGCACAGATCGAAGAAGGGGACCTTCTGTCGCACGGCGCGGTAGGAGGCCTGGTACCGCCCGGCCTGGCGCATGAGCCAGACCGGAGTGCAGTCCGGGGTCCTGCCGCGACAGGCGTCGAGGAATCGGGTGGCGCGTCCCATTGGCAAGCGGAAGCATAGCACAGCCGGTGCGGGTGCCACGCGGGCGCCGGACGTGTACAATGACCCGGTGCTGAGACTGCCGGCATTGACGATGGTGGCGTTGGTCCTGCTCTTGCCAGGCGGGGCCCCGGGCGCGCCCCCGCCCCGGTGGCAGCAGGGCATGGTCCGGGTGCCGGCCGGCTCGTTCCGGCAGGGCTCGACGAGGGGCGAGCCAGACGAGCGACCGGTCCGTCAGATCCGCCTGGAGTCGTTCTGGATCGACCGGCACGAGGTGACCCAGCGCGACTACGACAGGTGCGTGGCGGCGGGCGCGTGCGACCCGGCTCGCCGCTATCCGGACAACGTCGGTGCCGATCTGCCCGTGGTCGGCGTCAGCTGGCACGACGCCCGGGCCTACTGCCGCTTCCGCGGGGCGCGGCTGCCGACCGAGTCGGAGTGGGAGCGCGCCGCCCGCGGGACCGACGGCAGGCGTTACCCCTGGGGCGACCAGCCTGACTGCAGCCGGGCCAACTTCGGCAACTTCATCGGCGCCGGCCCCTGCGGGCAGCAAAACCCCGGGAGGATCCTGCCGGTGGGCAGCCGGCGATCCGGCGTCAGCCCGGCCGGCGCCCAGGACATGGCGGGCAACGTGTGGGAGTGGACCGCCGACGACTACCGGGGCTACCGCGATGGCAAGCTGGCCGGCCCGCCCGATCACCGCGTGGTCCGGGGTGGATCCTGCTGCTCCTACTTCGCCATGCCCACCACCACCAATCGCCTGTCCTTTCCCTCGCGCTACCTCGATCGCGACATCGGGTTTCGTTGCGCGCGGGGGCGGATTGCGGAATCCAGCCATTGATTCAGCACAGCTCCGCGCAACACGATGGTGAGCCCGCGATCGAACCGGGCAGCGTTCTCACGGGCTAGAGCACTCCCCTGTAGACCGCGTCGAGGTCGAGGAGGCAGGCAACGGAGTCGAGCCGGAGAGACTCGCCTGGGCCAGAAGCCTGACGGTGCTCCCAGCTGCCGTCGGAACGCCTGCGGAGGAGCTCCAGACGCCGTTCGCGCTGGGAGACCAGGAGGTACTCCCGAAGCGAGGGGATCTTCTCATAGTGCTCGCGCTTCTCGCCTCGATCGTACTCCTCGGTGCCGTCGCTCAGCACCTCCACCACCAAGGTCGGGTTCACCACCGTGATCGAGCTGTCGGGATCGCGCTCGAGCTCGCCGCAGACTACGGTGACGTCCGGGTAGGTGGCGAGCCCGGTTGCCAGCACTCGCACCCGCAGGTCGGAGCTGAACACGCGGCAGGCCCCCCCCCGTAACCGGTCGTGCAGCAGCGAGCTGACCGCGACCTGCAGTGCGGCGTGCTCCGGTGTTCCTCCGGCCATCGCCTGGATGTCACCTCCCAGGTACTCATGCTTGACGTTGCTTGCCTCTTCGAGCGCGAGGTAGTCACGGTAGGAGTGGCGGTGGTGGGGCATCCGGGCAACCATTGTTTGAATGATACCCGACCCAGTCTCGGGCAGCAAACGCCAGCACGCCAGTACGGCAGGGGCGTGTGTGCGCACAGATGGCGTTGCGGCAGCGCAAGAGACCTTCGCGCAAGGCGACTGAGAGGCCGTTTTTTTTTTGCTCCCCCACCCGCCCCACCGGACTACAATTCCACAACAACCCGCAGGTGAGAACGATGGTCAAGCCGGTCAAGAAGCCCACTCAAGAACCCGCTCGCATCCACGAGACGATGAGCGGGCTGCCGCTCGAGGAACTCTACCGCGCCGAGGATCTGCCCCCACCGGAGCAGATCGGCGAGCCGGGCAGCTTCCCCTTCACGCGCGGGATCCACCCCAACATGTACCGCGGCAGGCTGTGGACCATGCGGATGTTCGCCGGCTTCGGCACGCCGGAG
>Ga0180009_10002272_pt1 | contig 22681 bp, 12 predicted proteins | sample OS_PC_MetaG_FD_123537 | JGI IMG/M metagenome (GOLD analysis project Ga0180009, IMG submission 123537) | Groundwater microbial communities from the Aspo Hard Rock Laboratory (HRL) deep subsurface site, Sweden - OS_PC_MetaG | ecosystem: Environmental > Aquatic > Deep subsurface > Groundwater...
TATTCCTTACCTGATTGGAGTGATAAGTATCTTGTTTTTGGCACTGGACTAGAATCTGTTTTGTAAAATCTTATAATTAGAATTGCTGGCATATTGTCTTAAATTACCTATAGAATAAAAAGAAATTTTCATAATGAGAATTGCTGACTGTTCAGGGACAGTATAGATTTAATCGCTCTGACCTGATAGAATGGGCAATTGCTAAAGGGATCAAATTCTCACCAGAGATATTTCAGAAGCCGCAACTAGCTTTCACTTGTCTGCATAGCCCTGCCACCATCTTAAAATCAGGTGATTCTTTTATCATAATACCCAATGAAAATTGGTTTGCGAAACTTAAATTCTTAGTATTTAGAATTCAGTAGTCAGAATTCAGAATATTCTGGATTCTGAAATTGCAAACCTAATTTATTTGGGTATATCAAAGGGATATGACTTACGTTCTGACCTGCAATCTGTGGTTAAATTATTACCGTTGCCTGAGGCAACGGATTAAGTAAGGGGGTAAACAAATCTAAAATGTATTATCTGATTTTCGTCCTTTTTATTCTCCTTGGCACTGGCTTGATTTCCCTTCTGTGTCGCAAGGCAAGGATTGTTGGTCTTATTGGATGTGTTGTTGCCTGCCTGCTCGGGTTTATTCCAACCCTTGGGGTTCTTTTGGGTGGTGTGCCCGAATCCCTGCATATAGCCTGGGATGTTCCATACACCTCATTTTATATAACCTTAGACAGTCTTTCCTCATTTTTTCTTATCCCGATTCTTGCCGTTTCTATCCTTACCGCTATCTATGGCTGGAAATATCTTTCTGACAATAAAGCTTGTCATCATTGGTTCTTTTTTAATCTTTTAGTTGCCAGTATGATTTTGGTAGTAGTAGCTAAGAATGGCGTGCTGTTTTTGATTTCCTGGGAGATAATGTCGCTCTCATCATTCTTTCTTGTTACCTTTGAAGATGAAAAGAAGGATGTCCGCAGGGCCGGCTGGATTTATCTTGTCGCCACCCATATTGGGACAGCCTGTCTCTTAGCCCTCTTTATCTTGCTTGGACAAAATGGCGGGGTGCTTGATTTTGATTGCTTCAAAACAGGTATCTCACCGGATATTTTGTTCTTGCTGGCAATTGTTGGTTTTGGGACAAAGGCAGGATTTGTGCCTTTCCATATCTGGCTTCCGGAGGCTCATCCGGTTGCTCCGAGTCATGTCTCGGCATTGATGTCCGGGGTGATGATTAAAACCGGAATTTACGGTCTCCTACGTATTCTTACCTTGCTTGGGACACCACCACTCTGGTGGGGATGGTTGTTGATTGGCATAGGGATAATCAGTGGAATATGGGGCGCGCTCCTTGCCCTTAGTCAACATGACCTGAAACGGCTTCTTGCCTATCATAGCGTGGAAAATATGGGTATCATTGCCCTTGGGCTTGGGTTAGGGCTTGTGGGCTTAAGCCTTAATTTGCCTGTTCTGGCCATTTTGGGTTTTGCCGGTGGGCTTCTTCATGTAGTCAATCATGCCTGTTTCAAGTCCTTGCTCTTTTTGTGCGCCGGTTCGGTTATTCATGCTACCGGCACTAAGGATATTGAGCACCTTGGCGGATTGATGAAACGGATGCCATGGACAGGGGTTACCTTTCTTGTCGGAGCTATGGCCATTTCAGGATTGCCGCCATTGAACGGGTTTATAAGCGAATTCCTAATCTATCTCGGTGCATTCAAAGCAGGAATACATCTTACGGCATCCGGGGCAATTCCCGGTATTTGTGTCATGGTAGCATTAGCGTTGATAAGTGGACTTGCCGCAGCGTGCTTTACCAAGGCATTTGGCATCGTCTTTTTGGGTGAACCACGAGAAAACCATGCCGCCAATGCCCATGACCCAACTCTATCCATGCGACTTCCCTTAATTATCCTTTCTGCCTGCTGCCTTCTTATCGCCTTGTTTTCACCGGTAATTGTCTGGACAATGTGCCCGGTTATTTCTACGGTTTCAGGTCTGTCGATAGGGCATGTCCAAACATCACTTTTGGGTGTAACCTCGATTTTAGGGTTGATAGTGTTGACGCTATCTTTGTTCCTTTTACTGATAATAACGGCAATAATCTGGCGTAAACTGTTATTTGCCAATCGCCAGGTGGAGACATCCCTGACTTGGGATTGCGGGTATGCCTGTCCAACACCAAGAATGCAGTATACAGCTTCCGGCTATGTCCAGCCAATCACTGAGGCATTTTGCAGAATCCTTAGAACAAGAAAGAGATTGAAAAAGCCAGAGGGCATATTTCCAAAAGAATCATCCTTGGCTACGACGGAAACTCCGGATGTCTACAGAAGCAGTTTATAAGCCTGTATTTACTATGATAAAGCAATGGCTGTCGGGATTCAGGTGGATTCAGCACGGTTACATTCAATCCTACATCCTGTATATTGCCCTAACATTAATTATATTGCTTGTTTGGAAGGTGAGGTAATCTAATGAAACAGAATACAGAATCCAGAATACAGGAGTCAGAATGAGAACATTAGAAGCTTACTCTGGGATTATTCTGACTCCTAAATTCTGAATATCTGAGGAATTACGAAAATGATTCATCCAATTTTGTCAATAATATTGGCGCCATTTTTATTTGGTGTGATTAATAAAACTAAGGCGTTTTTTGCCGGACGGACAGGGCAACCGGTATTTCAACCCTACTTTGACCTCTTGAAACTCCTGAGAAAGGGTGCGGTCTATAGCCGGACAACCACCTGGATATTTCGAGCAAGCCCACTTATTGGCTTAATTTCGGTAATAATAGCCGTATATATTATTTCAGGGGTGTTGAGTTTTGATGGGGATATTATCCTTTTTGTTTACTTATTGGGCTTGATGCGATTTTTTACCATCATAGCTGCGTTGGACACCGGTTCGAGTTTTGAGGGTATGGGGGCAAGCCGGGAGTCGTGGTTTGGCCTATTGGCTGAACCTGTCCTTTTCCTTGCTCTGTTCACCCTGATAAAGATAACCGGCTGTTTGTCCCTTTCGGAGATGCTCGGGTACATCACCCCGCAAATATGGAACCAGTATGGATATGCCTTAGTTCTAATAACGGCAGCCATCTTGATTGTATTTCTGGTGGAGAATAGCCGTATCCCAATTGATGACCCAAACACACATCTCGAATTAACTATGATTCACGAAGTAATGGTTCTTGACCACAGCGGGATTGATTTTGCCTTTATTCTTTACTCTACTGCCCTGAAATTTTGGGTTTTGGGGGCATTATTGGTTGGAATTGTTGTCCCGGTGCACACCGGAAAATTATGGATAGATACCGTGTCATTTTTAGGGGGGATGTTTGGGTTAGCGGTTGTTGTAGGTGTTATTGAGTCGGTAATGGCACGATTGAGGTTGTTGCATGTCCCACAGGTCATATTGGCTGCAGGGATATTCTCCTTAGTTGCCTTAATCTTTGTCGTGAGGTGAAATAATGATAGATAGTTTACTGATGCTCATTGTTTTAACAAATCTTTTCCTTTTAGGTTCGTCAAGCATCAATACTTGTATTCGTCTTGTGGCTGTCCAGGGAGTTCTTCTTGGGATTTTAGTCTTAATCAGTCATTTTTCTATTCATACTATAGTTATTAGCACAGGAAGTATCATTCTCAAGGGGTGGGTCTTCCCCTGGTTGCTCTACCGAACGACGAGAGGGGTAAATATCCACCAGAATAAACCTGTTATAGGCTATACCCTATCATTAATTATTGGGGTCTTTCTCCTGATTGTATCCTTCTGGATAGGTGGACGGATATTGCTTCCTAATTCTTCGCTTCTGGTAACCGTAGTTATCTTTACCAGCTTAACTGGACTCTTTCTAATGACAACTCGAAGGAAAGCCATAAATCAAGTGCTTGGGTATCTGGTGCTTGAAAATGGTATCTTTTGTTTTGGCACATCCCTTACCCAGCATCAACCATTGCTGGTAGGGATGGGTGTTTTGCTCGATGTGTTTGTGGCTGTTTTTGTTATGGGTATTACTATGTTTCGTATCTCAGAGGAGTTTGACCATATTAACACTCAATATCTTTCAAGTTTGAGGGATGGCCAATGATGATGGAAGGGTTCAAGGGGTCTTAAATTATTGAACTTGTGACTGTTAATATAGGAGGATGAATGCAAAATAATGAGGAGTTAATTATGGATAAATTTATTAGTTTTGGATTGAGCAAGGAAATGCTTCAGACAATTTCAAACATGGGTTTTGAGGAACCTACGCCTATTCAGGAGAAGGCTATTCCTGTTATCATGCAGGGAAAGGATATGATTGGACAGGCTCAGACAGGTACAGGCAAGACAGCAGCATTTGGTATACCTGTTGTAGAAAAGATTGACCGGGGGATGTTTTCTGTTCAGGCAATTATCTTAACGCCTACCAGGGAGCTTGCTATACAGGTTGCTGAGGAGATGAACAAGATTGGCAAGTTAAACAGGATATCTGCGTTCCCGGTATATGGCGGTTCATCAATGGAGCGGCAGATAAGAATGCTTCAAAGGGGTGTACATGTTGTGGTCGGAACGCCTGGCAGGGTTATTGACCATATAGAAAGGGGTACCCTTAAGCTTAATGAGGTTAAGATAGTTGTTCTGGATGAGGCGGATGAGATGCTTGATATGGGTTTTAAGGATGACATAACTACCATATTAAACAATACCCCGAAGCAGAGACAGACACTTTTGTTTTCAGCAACGATGCCTGAGGCGATAGTCAGGATATCTAAGCAATATATGGTGTCACCAGAAAAGATTACGATAAGCACAAATATACTTACAGCACCAAAGATAGACCAGATATTTTATGAGGTAAGTGAATCAGAAAAGATAGATGCACTTGCAAGGCTTATAGATGCAGAGGATTCCGACTTGTTCCTTGTGTTTTGTCATACCAAAAAAGAGGTGGATGATGTTGCCGCAAGCCTTAAAAACAGGGGATATGACGCCGAGACAATTCATGGCGACTTTAATCAATCTCAGAGGGAAGCTGTGATGAAGAGGTTCAAGGGTAATATGATAGATGTTCTTGTGGCAACAGATGTTGCTGCAAGGGGGTTGGATATAAGCAATATATCGCATGTTGTCAACTATAATATACCGCAGAATCCTGATGCATATATCCATAGGATAGGCAGAACAGGAAGGGCAGGCAAGAGCGGTGTTGCCATAACATTTGTAACACCAAGAGAGGATCGACAATTAAGGCTTCTTCAGTCTGTTGCCAAGACAAAGATAAAGAGGGGTAAGCTGCCCAGCCTTACTGATGTACTTAATGCCAGGGTTGAGATCCTGAAAGAAAAGATTCAGGAGTTTATTGATGATAAAAAGTTTGATACATATCTTGAACTGGCAGGCAGGCTTACTGAAGGGATTACACCTATTGAGGCAGCAGCAGCCCTTTTGAAATTTCATTTAGAGGGATTTGGTACAAGAGAGGAAACAGTTCAGGAGGATACCGGTGCTTTACCTGGTATGGTGAGATTGTTTATGAATGTAGGCAGGCAGCAGAGAATAAATGCCGGTGATGTTGTCAGGTCAATTGCTGAGAAGGCAGGCATAGCAGGTAAATCCATAGGGAATATAAACATATTTGATAATTTTACATTTGTTGAGGTTCCGAAGGAAAATGCAGAAAAGGTAATAGCGGTTATGCACCAAAGCATGCTGTCAGGTAAAAAGGTTGCTGTGGCAAAGGCGAGACCAAGAGGGTAGGGAAAGGAGGAAGGCAGGAGTAAACAGTAGGAGATTTTTCCTACCTTCAGCCTAACAGCCTTTAGCCTATCTCTGAAAGGAGCTAAAATATTATGATACTTTTAGGTTTAATCATTATACCGGCAATTGCCGGTATAATTTCCTTCTTTGTCAGACAGAGTAATTGGCGCAGGTTTATTCTGGTCTTGGCCGCAATTATTCATACTGGGCTTACCCTTTCCTTATGGTGGTTTTTGCCGGTATCCTTTTATGGAGGGTGGTTGATGCTGGATAATCTCGGTCTTTTTTTCCTCAGCATAACAAGTGTCTTGTTCCTTTGTGTATCTATTTATGCCGTTGGGTATTTCAGACAGGAGACAACAGATAAAATACAGGACTTTGAGGAGGATGCATTTTTTACCAATGCCCCTGAGGCAAGGTTTAAGGGCTGTCTGCTTCTTTTTTTATCTGCTATGAGCTTGGTTTGTGTAAGCGGGCATTTTGGTCTTCAGTGGGTAGCTATAGAGGCAACAACCCTTGCCAGTGCCCCGCTGATTTATTATCACCGCCACCACCGCTCCTTAGAGGCAAGCTGGAAGTATCTTTTAATCTGCTCGGTTGGAATTGCCCTGGCATTGATGGGTAACTTTTTATTAGTCGTTGCAGGGGGAGAGGTTTTACCCCTTTACATGCAGACTATGATTGAAAATGCTGCTCAAATCTCAACTCCCTGGCTAAAGGCAAGTTTTATATTTTTCCTGGTAGGTTATGGGACAAAAATGGGTCTGGCGCCCCTTCATACCTGGCTGCCGGATGCCCATAGTGAAGCCCCTTCTTTGGTCTCTGCCCTTCTCTCCGGGACGCTCCTGAACTGCTCCTTTCTGGGAATACTCAGGGTATGGCAGGTCTGCGTTGCCTCCGGTAATGGGGCATTTTGCCAAGAATTGTTTTTGGTTTTTGGTTTGTTGTCTATGGCTGTGGCAGCGGTGTTTATCTTAGGGCAAAAGGATTATAAACGGATGTTGGCATATTCGAGTGTGGAACACATGGGGATATTGGCTCTTGGTATGGGAATTGGTGGGACAGCCATCTTTGGAGCAATGCTTCATACCCTTAATCACTCCATAACTAAGGCTATGCTCTTCCTTACTGCCGGTAACATCCTCAGGGTTTACAAAACAAAATCCTGCGATGAGGTGCGTGGTGTCCTGAGGGTATTGCCTGTCTCCGGGATGCTCTGGATGGCAGGATTTTTTGCCATTGTTGGGTTTCCGCCATTCAGCATCTTTTTGAGTGAATTTACCATTACTAAGTCGGCATTGGATAGGGGAATGACGGCTGTAGCGGTAATTTTTCTTGCCTTATTGGCGATTATCTTTATAGGGATGTCAAGGTCATTTCTTGGTATGGCTCAAGGGGATGAGCCGGAAGGGATAAAAAGGAAAACTGAATCCTTCTTGTGCCTCTTACCGCCTATTGTCTTAAGTATTTTTATTATCCTGGGCGGTGTTTATATCCCATCGGCATTAAGCTCTTTGCTCCATGAAATTGCCGGACAGCTTGGAGGGTTTTTAACAGTAATCAGTTAGTTATTGATGGAACAAGTCGGACAACCATAAAGGTTGTCCCTACGAATTCGTTGCTTGTAGGGACAGGGTTTATCCCTGTCCGAGACAGAGAACGAGTTTTCCCACCAATCACCAACCCATTACACAAAAATTTAACATTTCTATTTGACGAAAAATAGGACATTTCTATTTGTGGCTAACACAAGAATTATATTAACTTTTTTTCTAAAGCATGGTATCATAAATTTGGAATTAACAATTCCGAATTGAGGCTCAAAATGGAATTTATCAACCGATTTTTTAAGGAACCGGAAAGTAGTTTTTTTCTCTTTGGCCCTCGGGGGACAGGGAAATCTACATGGGTCAAATATCGCTTCAAAGAAGCGATATTTATTGACCTTCTTGCGCCTGAGGAGTTCAGGATATACAGTGCTCGGCCCGAACGATTAGAGGAGCGGGTGCGAGCGTGTGCCGATAATCAGGTGTTTATCATAGATGAGGTCCAAAAGGTTCCTGAACTATTGAGTGTGGTGCATCGTCTTATTGAGGAGAAGAGGGGATGGAAATTTATCCTGACCGGCTCGAGTGCCCGTAAGTTGAAGCGTACCGGTGTAGATTTGCTTGCCGGACGGGTAGTACTATCTACCCTCCATCCTTTTATAGCGGCAGAGATTGACAAGAGATTCGATCTGGAAAATGCCCTCAATTACGGCTTGTTACCTATTGTTCTTGCATCTTCCAATCCTTCTCATGTCTTGCAAACATATATTTCGCTCTATATTAGAGAAGAGGTTCAGATGGAGGGTTTGGTTAGAAATATTGGCAACTTTTCTCGATTCCTTGAGGCTATCAGTTTTTCACACGCTGGAGTGCTTAACATTAGTGAGGTCGGGAGGGAATGTCAGGTTGAACGCAAAGTCGTTGAAGGATATGTTGGAATATTAGAAGACTTGCTTCTGTCCTTTAGAGTTCCTGTGTTCACGAAACGGGCAAAACGGGCAGTTGCTGTCCAGCCAAAGTTTTATTTTTTCGATGCCGGGGTTTATCGTGTTTTGCGTCCTGCGGGCCCACTTGACCGATCAGAAGAGATTTATGGTCTGGCTGTAGAAGGGCTACTTGCCCAACATCTTCAGGCATGGATTGCTTATAGTGGCAATTGCTATAAACTTTACTACTGGCGAACTCGTTCTCAGGTTGAAGTCGATTTTGTAGTTTATGGGACAAATGGTTTCTGGGCGATTGAAGTGAAAAATAAAGCTCGCATTGACAAAAAAGATTTGTATGGTCTCCGCTGCTTTTACGAGGACTATCCGGAATGCACACCGTTGTTACTTTATCGTGGTAAAGAGCGGTTAAAGATTGCCGATATTCTGTGCCTTCCATGTGAAGAATTCCTCTGTCAATTGCAGCCTGGAAGGGGACTGGATGAAGGGCTGTGAAAGAGTGCACGATTTAAAATTATCAGATAAATAAAGGATTTTTAATGACGATTCGTAATGGTGAACCTATTCATCTTAAAGATATTCCCTATCTCAATTGGACTGGGTTTAAGGAAGAAATTTGTGATGGTGACAGGCTTATCTGCCTTTTTGGAAAGCCTATTTCAGATGGGAAAATCCAACTATTTGCAGTTCTTGGCCATGAAAATACAGGCACACTCTCTTGCCTCACCACAGATGTCGAGGGGAGTTATCCATCCCTGACCATTGATTGTTCTCAGGCACACTTGTTTGAACGGGAGATATTTGAGCAATACGGAATAATACCGCAAGGACACCCCTGGTTAAAACCCATTCGAGTTCAAGAGGTTAACCAAACTCCAAAACCCAAACCCCAAACCTCACATTTTCAAATTCAAGGTGAGGAGATACACGAGGTAGCCGTAGGCCCTGTGCATGCCGGGATTATTGAGCCCGGGCATTTTCGATTCCAGTGTCATGGGGAGGATGTCCTCCATCTGGAGATATCGCTTGGGTATCAGCATCGGGGGATTGAGAAAGCACTTATTGGTGGTCCAAATAAACGCACCATTACCTATATGGAAACCCTTGCCGGAGATACCACTATAGGACATACCCTGGCATATTGCCAGGTTTATGAGTCATTGGCCGGTTGTTCTCCGCCGCCGCGGGCAGAGGTTTTGCGGGCAATGGCATTGGAGCTTGAGCGTCTGGCTAATCATGTTGGAGATTTAGGGGCATTGGCCGGTGATGTAGGATTTTTGCCAACAGCATCCTATTGTGGACGGCTTCGCGGCGATTTCCTCAATATGACCGCTTTTATTTGTGGCAGCCGTTTTGGTAGAGGACTGATACGGCCAGGGGGCGTAGCATTCGATATAAATGATGACCAGATCGAAAAGCTGCAGAGGCGTATAGAAGTAGGACTTAAGGATGTTACCTCAGCTGCAAATCTTCTCTGGAATACCTCTTCTATTTTGGCACGATTTGAGGGCACAGGAAAAATAGCAAGGGAGACGGCTGAAAACCTCGGGTTGGTGGGTCTGGCGGCCAGGGCTTGCGGCATTGTTCGGGATGTCCGACATGAATTTCCTCTGGGTATATTTCGTTACTCCCAAATTCCTGTTTCAAAATGGGATACCGGGGATGTCTTTGCCCGGGCATACATTCGCTGGATGGAGATTCAAAGGTCTGTTGCCTTTATCCAGGAGCAGTTAGATGACTTACCGGAAGGGCAAGTCCGAATTGTGCCGCAGCCACTGACTAAGAATGGATTTGTGGTAAGCCTTGTTGAGGGCTGGCGGGGTGAGATTTGCCATGTAGCCATAACAGACAATAGTGGCTATTTTTCCCATTACAAGGTAATTGACCCTTCATTCCATAACTGGATGGGACTGGCAATGGCTATGAGGGATGAGCAAATTTCAGACTTTCCACTATGCAACAAAAGCTTCAACCTTTCATATTGCGGGCACGATTTGTAGGAGAAATTAAGGAATGGAGAAAATTTACGCTATTGCTACGCTGTGGTTAGGGTTGGCTGTATTTTCAGCAATTATTGCGCATCATTTAAGGATTTCGATTGCACTTGTTGAAATATGTATCGGCATTATTGTGGCTAATATCGTCAGTCATTTTTTTGGTCCTGATGCCTTTGGAAGTAACCTTGAGTGGCTTCGTTTCCTTGCCTCAACAGGGGCAATATTACTCACTTTTCTGGCGGGTGCTGAGCTTGACCCAAAGGTGATTCGCTCAAAATGGAAAGAGGTTATCGTAGTTGGTATTATCGGATTTCTGGCGCCATTCTTTGGGTGTACTGCCTTTGCCCGTTTTATTCTTCATTGGGATCCTCAAGCGAGCTGGTTAGCGGGTATTGCCCTTTCTACCACCTCCATGGCGGTTGTTTATGCGGTAATGCTTGAGACGGGATTTAACAGAACGGAGTTTGGCAAAGGCATATTAGGCGCCTGCTTTATCAATGACCTTGGAACAGTAATCGCCCTTGGCCTTCTTTTTGCGCCGTTTAACTACAAAACAATCGTTTTTATCGTAGGGAGTCTTCTCATACTTACGCTTTTTCCTGTTATGACCTCATTTTTGACGAGAGTCTATGGGAATAAGACTGCCGCTATCCGGGCAAAGTGGGTGGTATTTGTGCTCTTTGGCCTTGGCTCGCTTGCTCTTTGGTCAGGAAGCGAGGCGGTATTGCCGGCGTATATTGCCGGTATGCTTCTTGCAGAATTTGCCTCCAAAGAACATCAGTGGATAAGAAGGCTTCGGACATTAACCGTGGGATTTCTTACACCGTTTTATTTTATCCGTGCAGGTTCGCTTGTTTCAATAGGGACTTTGATAAGTGCGCCCATCGTGTTTTTGGTGCTTTTCATCGGTAAAGTAATTTCAAAGATATTTGGACTCTATCCGGTTATTGGTATTTTTCGTCAAGAGCAAAGAGAAAAATGGTATTACACCCTTTTGATGTCAACAGGACTTACCTTTGGCACGATTTCGGCACTCTACGGATATTCGCATGCAATAATAACACAGGAGCAGTATTCATTTTTGGTGGCGGCAGTTATTGCCAGTGCTGTTATTCCAACCCTGATAGCAAATTCAGCCTTCTTGCCTCATCATCTGCTTACTCAGAAAAAGAAGGTTGATAAATTGATGGCTGAGGGCATAGATGAGGAATAGATTTATCTATTGCTCTGTCGCTACTTAATTGATGGATCGTAACTATTTATCCCAAATGAAGTATAGGGTGATCGGTAATCAGTGATCAGGTAATCGGTAATACCGATGACCGATTACCAAAGTTCCGTTTCAAATGGATAACTTGTTACGATAGATCAATTTACTGGAGACAAAACACTAGTTGTAGATGATTTAGCACGGAGAACACAGAAAAAGAAAGTATAATCACGAAAGGACGAAAGAACGAAAACACGACATAGAATATATGCAATCCATTAATTAAGTTGACCTACCTCGTAGGGAAAATCCACCCCCTATCCCCCGCCAGCGGGGGACAGCCTCGTAGATGTCCGTTGTTTCGTTGTCTTTTCGGACAGGGACAAGCCTATCTCTCGCCAGCGGGGGTTAGGGGGTGGAAATACAACTAATTTATCAGATTGCATATAATTCCGGGACGGTTCACTTTTGTTTGAAAGCTTGCGGTTAAAAGATGGAGTTAAAATTAGAAATTTGAAATTAGCACAGAAGCAGAATTTTTTCTTCCCAATTTCTAATTTCCAATTTCCAAAAGAAATCATAGGGAAAACGATAAAATGAACCATCCCATAATTCCTTTTCGTGATTAAATCTTTTTCGTAGTGAACAAAAAAGGGAGAATGATGTTACAGATTATCAGAACACGACTTAAGCAGGGACACAGGACAATTCCATTTCCAGCCAAGCCGCCAGAACTGCCAAAAGCGTTTCGTGGCAGACCAATGATTGACCAGACTAAGTGTCGTCAGGAATGCCACAGTTGTACGGATGCCTGCCCCACAGATGCGATTGGGGTTAATACAGAGGGCGTTGGAGTTGACCTTGGCAGGTGTTTGTTTTGTGGAGAATGCGAGAATGTATGCCCGCATGGGGCTATTCATAGCACACAGAATTATATCCTCAGCACCAGAACTAAGGATGCCTTAATTATAAAAGATGAGCGGTTTGAGGTTGCCGAAAACCTCAAGGACAAGACAAGACAAATATTTGGACGGTCATTGAAGTTAAGGCAGGTAAGTGCCGGTGGTTGTGGTGCCTGCGAGGCAGATACCAATGCCTTGAATACCATTGTCTTTGACCTGGGTCGTTTCGGGATACAATTTGTCGCCTCTCCTCGGCATGCAGATGGGCTTTTGATTACCGGCCCGGTAACACAGAATATGAAATTGGCATTGGAAAAGACCTATACCGCCGTCCCCTCACCAAAGATAGTGATTGCAGTTGGGGCATGTGCCATTTCTGGAGGAATCTATCTTAATCATCCAGAAGCTCATAACGGAGCAGACTCACTCTTGCCTGTTGACCTTTACATCCCCGGTTGCCCTCCACACCCATTAACTATTTTAGATGGGCTACTGAGATTGTTGGGAAGAATATTTTAGGGGATGTTAGCACAGAAAGTGCGAAGAAATTTTGAGAAGATACAGATTTTTTTGTTAAGTTTAGGTAAAAAATACCGATAGTAAGATTGGAGTAAATTAATAAGTATTTTATCTGCCAAATATAAACTTGTTAGTTTGCTATTACGCTCATGCTTAAGCTAAACAGATTACCTGTTTAGCTTTTTTTTTAAACCAGCTAACCTTTCCCCTTTAATTAAAAAATAGCTAACGGCTATGAATTTTATTATTTTTGCCATCTTTTTAAATATTATTTTTAAATTTTTAAATATTATAGTATACAATAAATATTATAAAACCTTGAGAAGGATAATCAGATGAAAAAGATCTTATTTTACATAAGTGATCATGGTTATGGACATGCCACCAGAATAATAGCTATTGTTCAAGATTTATTAGAAAAAGAAAAGAATTTGAAGATTTATATAAGAGCTTTTTTTACTTATGACTTTTTAAAACACTCCTTTTCCTCGGATAAAGTAAGTCTTTATAAAATCAGGAATGACTTTGGAGTAATATACAAGAGGGATGGTTATTCTATTGACCAAGAAGAGACTTTAAATTCTTTAAGAGCTTGGATAGAGAATAAAGATCTTTACTTAGAAGGTGAGAAAAAATTCTGCCAAGAGAAGGGCATAAATTTAATTATTAGCGACATTCCTCCTTTTGTCTTTGAAGTAGGTCAAGCTTTATCTATTCCTACCATAGCAGTTAGTAACTTTAACTGGTATCGAATATATAAAGAATTTGCTAAATCAAGAGAAGATCTTTTACTGATAGAGGAGATTAAGAAATTATATCAAAAGGCTAATTATTCTTTTATTCTGCCATTTCATTGTGGGGAGATGGATATTTTTAAGAATAAAGAAGAATTTTCTTTAGTAGTTAGAAAGTTTAGTTTAGATAAAGAAGAAGTATTTAAGAGATTAGAAATAGATCAAGGCCAAAGATTAATCTATGTATCTTTTGGGTTCTCTATCTTTAATGAAGAATTTATAAAAAATTTAGAAGATTTAAGATTAGAAAAGAAGATTACTTTACTTTTATCTACCAGAGACTTAGTAAAAAAGAATAAAAACATTATCTCTATTCCTAAGGATAGCCATGGAAGCCATAATTATATTGGTCTTTGTGATCTGGCGGTTTGCAAGGTAGGATTTAGTACTGTTTCAGAATGTATGGCCAAGAATATACCTTTAGTCTTATTAAAAAGAGAAGGATTTGTGGAAGATGAGTTTACCCTTAGTACTCTTAAGAAGATAAAGATTGCCGAGGAGATTAGTTTGGAAGATTATGTAAATTTTAATTGGCTCAAAGATATAGACAAGTATTTATCTTTAAAGACTAACTACCAAGATTTACCCAACTCTTTTAAGACCACCGGGGCAAGTGATATTGGAGATAGAATCTTAGAAATTTTAAGATGAAGTTTTAATTAAGAGGATAAACAATGATAACAAGATGTTATTTATTTGTAGCTATTGGGTATTTATTGATTATTGTCTTTACTTTTAGTTCTATAGGTATTACTTCTCCTGAAAAACTAAACTATGTTTTAAGTTTAATTGAAGATGGTTTATATCCGCAGGCTATAAACCAATTGGAAGACTTGTCTATAAGCGTTGATGATCAAGAAATAACTCCTGAGAAGTCATTTCTTTTGGCTAGTTGTTATCGAAAACTAAGGATGGAAGAAAAGGCTATCTTTTACTATCAAGAAGCAATAAGGGAAAAATCTTCTTTTTCTGACTATGCTCTTTACCATATGGGAGAATGCTACTTCGAGTTAAAAGAATACCAAAAAGCTTTAGAGGGGTTTAAAGAATTAACAACCAAGTATCCTCAAACTTTCTTAAAGTCAAAAGCCTTATATCGGATAGCTCAAAATAGCTTTATGTTGGAAGATTATCTTTCGGCCATTAAGGAATATCAAGAATTTATAAGGTGGTTTCCTGCTGATGAAAAAAAATTAAAAACCTTATATCAAATAGCTCTCTCTTATCAAAATCTTGGAAATTGGCAAGAGGCTTTTTTAAGGTATCAGGAAATAATTAGACAAGATCCCAAGCATAGGATGGCTTTAGAGTCTTTAAAGAAGATAGAAGAAATCTTAGCTGCTTACCCGATAGAGCTTAAAGCAGACGAATATCTTGCCCAAGCTAAAGGATGGTATTATCACCAAAAATACGAAAAAGTGCACTTGATATGTCAAAAAGTAATAGAGATAGAAAAAGATAACCTCTTATTAATAAAAGCCCTTTCTCTTTTAGGAGATTCTTTTTATGAAGAGAGAAACTTCTTAGCAGCCATAGGAGCTTACCAAAAAGCACTTAGTATCTCTCCTAATGAAGGGGCGTCTTCTTCTTATTATAAGTTAGCCCTTGCTTATCTAAAAACAGACAAAGAAAAAGAAGCCGAGAGAATGTTAAAAAAGTTTGCCTTTAATTATCCTAAAAATAGTTATGCGGTAAAGATGTTACATCTTTTGGCTAACCGTTATTATGAAAAAGAAAAGCATCAGCAAGCTATAAAAATATACCAGCACATTTATAAAAAATATCCTAAAAATGACTTAGCTGAGCAAGCTATCTGGATGAGTGGTTGGTGCTACCTGAAGTTAAAAGATTACAGAAAAAGTATTATCATTTTTAAGTATTTAATTAAAGAATATCCCCAGAGTAGTTATCTTGCCCAAGCTTACTTTTGGGTAGGAAAGTGTTACCAACGTTTAAACAAACCCAAAAAAGCTTCTTTAAATTATTGCCAAGTAGTTAGTAAAGATAATTACTATTATCAATACTTGGCAAAAGACTCTTTAAGAAGGTTAAGAGGCTCTTTTGGTAAAGAGAAAGAAACTTTAAGGGTAGATAATGCTTCTTGGGAAAAGATTAAGAATATTAATTTAGGTAGAGCTCAAGATTTAATGGAGTTAAGGATATTTGATGATGCCATCTTAGAATTAAAGGACATGGAAAAGGTAAAAGTAAAAGATGTTAATTTATTAGCGGGAACTTATTACAAGTTAATTACCATTTATAATAAAACAAGTGAGTATAAAAAAAGTTGGTTTTATGCGACCAAAATAGCCAAGATATTAAAGTCTTCTCAAAAAAATATCTCTCTTCCTGAAGAATTGCATCAGATGTTATATCCTCTTAACTACTACGAATTTGTTACTAAATATGCCAATGAATATAACTTAGACCCTTACTTAGCATTGGCAGTGGCAAGGGAAGAAAGTAATTATGATCCTAATGCTGTATCCGTAGCTAACGCTTGTGGATTAATGCAGATTATTCCAAGCACAGGAAGAGCTATTGCTAAAAGGATAGAGATTAACTTTTCTAAAGAAAGTCTCTTTAATCCAGAGGTAAATATTAAGATGGGCTGTTATTATTTAAAAGAATTAATAGATAAATTCAAGAAAGATGAAGTCTTAGTTTTAGCTGCTTACAATGGAGGGCCAAACAAGGTAAATTCTTGGGTTAAAAAGTACGGTCTTTCTGATATAGATGAATTTGTAGAAAGCATTCCTTATTACGAAACTAAACAATATGTGAAGAAAGTTCTTAGTAGTTACCAAAGATACAAAGAAATATATCTGAAGTAAGTGGTAATTTCCCCGCTAGAGAAAAACCAAAGAAGGCAAAGTCAATAAAAGCAGCAGTATTAAGTAACTGAGGTGTGGAAATAGCAATGGCATTAGCGGAGAAAGAGGGGATGACCAAAGGTTATTTCTGGCAAAGAGTGAAGAACGAACAAGATTGACATGCCTCTTCTTGGCCATCAGCTACAAATAAGATTTTTTCATCTAATATTTCACCAATAAGATTCTCCACCGTGGGCAAAAAAAACTCTTCTATGAATTTCTCCCTACCTGCTTCTTGATCAAAAAGAATCTTTTCCTTTTTTGTTTGGAGAGAAACTAATTTAGCGTTTATTTTGGAGTAAGGAATAAAGTAAAGTTTTTGATAAAGGAAGAGATAAAAAGGAAGCTGGAGTGAGTTTATCTTTTCTCTTATCTCATTACGGTTAGTCAACACCTGATCAAACATCTTACAGGTATACCTCTCTAAATTTCCGCCCAACTTATAATCCACAATCATATATTCTTCATTAGTCAAGAGATCAATTCTATCTATTTTACCCTTTAAGTTAATAACTCTGCCATTCTTTAATTTAAGCCTACAAGATAACATTTTTTCAGTAGAGATGATCTGATGTTCGCCAAGAAGTTGTTCTTTTTCTAATCGAAGATATTCTTTTAAGTGGCGAAAAGCTAACTCTTTTAAAAGATATGATTCGCCAAAAATTTCACCAAAGTTTTCTAAAAAGATCTCTTCTAAGACCAACGTTAATTTTTCTTCTAAAAAAAGATATTGTTCTTTTCCTATCCATCCTTTTCCTATCAAAGACTGATAAAGACTTTCCAGTGTTTTATGCAAAAGATTTCCAATGCGAATAGAGTCTAGTTCTAAGGTATTTTCTTTCTCCTTAAGTCCTAAGACCTTAGCAAAATAAAATTTAGCTGAACACTGGAGATATAAGTCTAACATTGTTGGGGAAAAACTCATCTCCTTTAAGACCGAGATGATTGGTGAAATTTTACTTGCTTTAAATTTACTCAAGGGCCGTAAAAAGATATTTAACTCTACTGGTGTAGCCTCTAAAACCTTTAACTTTCCTTGTTTCTTTTCTTCTTCCCAGACTAATCTTTCAATAAATCTACTCCTAAAATCTTTTTCTGTTTCTCGATAAAAGATATAAACTTTACCAGCTCCTGAAACAAGGTGTTGAAAGTGATAACGATAGATCTCTTCTTGATCGTAATAAAGAGGCATTCCTAAGATACTTCTTAATGAAAATGGTAAAAGCGAATCGCAGAGTTCTACCGAGGGAAGAAGACCTTCATTAGTATCTAAGATAAAGACTTGATTAAGATTTAAACACCTGGTTTCTAACAACCCTAAAATTTGTAATCCTTTAAGGGGGATGCCCTTAAAAGAAATAAATCTTTCTTTTACCACCTGACGAAAGATCTCAAAAAGATCTTTGAGCTGATTAAATTCTTCGTCTTTAATTAGAGAATTCTTAAGGTTTTTTAAAAACTCAAGAAAAGTAGAAAAAAACTCGCCCGAGAAAGGATAACGGGCTGCTGGACTATGGGTAAGCAAAAAGATTAAGATTTCCTCAAAAAAATTTCCAAGCTCTCTAATAGTTTTGATCTTAGCCATTCTTCTGATCAAAAAATTATGAAGATAAAGAAGAATATCTTTAAAATTTACCGAGGAGATACTTCCTTCGGTGGTTTGTGATACTTGTTCAAAAAGCTTAGAACATTCTTCGATCTCTTCAAGCTTGATAAATGGTCTCTTTTTTTCTAAGAATATCTCTTCTATGGAATGGATTAAAGTTCGCATCTGGGTAGGTTCAACGAGGTAACTAAGATTCTTAATATATGGGTGCGTCAACAGAGAGAGATAATCCCAAAGATAGTAGGTATCTTCTCTTTTGCTCTCTTGAAGTTTTATAAATAAATCTAAGAGAGCATAAATTGGAGTCCTAACAGCAGGATAACCCATGGTGATATTATAGTCTACGGAAATGGTGGTCATTACCTCAGAGAGAAGGGGAATAAGAGTACTGGGTTCGGGTAAGATAATAGCCGTTTTCTCATTACTATCAGGGTTCTCTTTTATTAGTAAATCCCTTAATCCCATTACCTCAGAGTGGGTATTAAAAGCTCGATAAAGAAAGATTTCTGGTGAAGTATCTTTCTCTTCTTTTAACTTTACCTTTTCTGCCCAACTATCCATCTCTTTAAAAGGTGTCCAGCTATCGCCGTTATTTTGTCGAATAAAGGTAACCTCAGGTTTTTTTAAAAGATGCTGGATAATAATCTTCTCTGCTTTGCTCATGGCAAATATTCCCGCCAGATAAATCTTTTTAAACAACCCTATCTCTATTTCTTCAATATAGGAAGCTGCTAAAGCATAGTCTTGGCCACGAGTAGAAAGGTTATGTTTCTTAAGAGAAGCATGGTAGTCTTTTCTTATTTGTCCTAAATAATTCATTAAGAGACTTGCTTTTTCAGCGACCTTCAAATCCCAATGTTTTCCCAGATCAGCTTTCTTAATCATTTCATCACTCACCAGCTCAATATCAAGTTCTTCGATTACTTGAGCAAGCTTTAATCCCCACGGCAAAAATTGAGTAAACGAAGAAGAAGTTTTTTTCCAAGGGGCCTCGGCAATCTTGGTGACTATCTCAAAGAGCAAATAAATGTCATCTAAGTTAGCTATTCTTTTAGCAAAAGAAGAAGGGGTCTTTTGAATTAAAAAATTTATAAAGTCATCCATGGAATATATCTTTGGTGGGAAAAAGGAAGAAACAAGTTTCTTGGATAGAGCTTGGTTAAGATAAATAGCTGGTCGGTGATGAGGAAAGATCATCAAGATTTGAGAGAAATCATCTCTTTCTTCTTTAATTAACTCTTCAGCTATAAATTCTATTAAATTTTTAGAAAATGAAATCTCAATTATCTTACCCATGTCTTGCCCATTCAACCATTTCTTGTTTCAGTTCTTCTACGTAGTCTATATATCTCAACTACTTTAACTATTTTCTTTTAAGCCATTCAACCATTTCTTGTTTCAGTTCTTCTACATAGTCTATATATCTCAACTACTTTAACTATTTTCTTTTAAGCCATTCAACCATTTCTTGTTTCAGTTCTTCTACATAGACCAAGTAGCCCTCAACCACCTTTTCTGAATATATTTCAGAAAGAAATTTCAGGTACTCTGCTACTTGTTCTTTATGTTTTTTTGAATATACTTCTCCTGATTTAAACTCAATAATCACTACTTTTTCAGGAAATATCAAAAGACGGTCTACTCGATACAACAAGCCATTAGCACCAACTATTTCTTTTTCACAATAAACTTTAACCTCTGCTGGCAAAAGAAACCACCTTCTTAACTCTTCTTGGCTAAAAAAGGTCCGGAGAAGAGGAATGATCTCTTGTTCTTGCTGATTTAAGCCACAAAATCTTTCCTCCATTTCTTCTTGCCATGACTTGGTCAATTTTTCTATCTTAGCTAAAAAATTATGGATCAGTTCTCCCTTTTCCAAAGCTCTTTTCCTTTGGGCATCCAATAATTCACTTAGAAGTAAGTGGGGTCGATAAAGCTTGTTCTGCCAATCATGGACTAATAAAGGATGATGGTGTTTTTTTTCTTCTTTTAAGACCTCTTTATGGCCAGAAAGGGGATAACCAACCTCAAATGTTTCTTCCTTAAGAATTATAGGAACGGGAATCTTTTGAGACATCCTTTTTTTCTCGTAATTGGGCAAGAAGATATAAAGTTCATCTACCGCTCGAGTAAGAGAAACATAGAAGGCATTTAATTCTTCTATTAATTGAAGGGTAAAAGCTTGTTGCCAAAGAGTAGTTAGCTTTGAAGAGCACCTTATCTTCTCTTGATTAATTCGATAAGGTCTGAAGTTATGGCTGTCTTCTTCATAAACCTCGTTAATGGGCTTATTTTCCAAGTAAGCAAAAGGAATAATCACTATTGGAAATTCAAGTCCTTTGGCTTTATGAATTGTATACACCTTAACGGCATCTAAGTAAGCCGGTAGGACGACATGAAATATCTCTCCTTTTTCTTGAAAATCCTTCCAAAATTCAAGAAAGGCTTTTAAACTACTTTTTCCTTCGGTTTCACTTTGTTTTAAGACTTCAAGAAATTGATAAAAAATTCCTTCTTCATCAGGAAAATTTTGAAAGACATAATATCTCTTTAAAATATGGCTTACTAAATCATATGGAGGTAAAAATCCTACTCTTTGAAAGGGTCCTTCGATCTGATCCTCCCAAATCTTGGGGAATTTATCTCGAAATAAGATATATAAAGGTTTAAAATTCTTTCGATTTTCGAGGAGAAAGGAAAAGACCACCTCACGAGTGAGCTCACTTACTCTAAGAAAGATATTACCTGAAATAAAGCCAGCAAATGAAAAATTATCCAAAGGTGAATCTAAAAATGTCAAGAAACTAATGATCTCCCCAATCAAACTATTGGAAGAAATATTAAGAGTCTTTTCTGAAGCTACGGGAATATTAGCATTAATTAATACCTTAGTTACCCGAGCTGCTTCAGCATTCGTCCGAACCAAGATAGCCATATCACGATAAGAAAATCTCTGGATAAGATTATCTTGAATTAAGTTGACTAATATCTCTAATTCTTCCTTTTTAAGGGGGAGATTTGGTGAAATTCTTTCTACCTTGACTAATCCACCCTGGTATTCTCCTTTCTTTTTAGACTTTTGTTGAACATGGGCATAGGTTTCAAGAATCAAGGATGGATTAATTGATTCTTGCCATGGCTTTACCCAGGAGATAAGGTTTTCTTTAGAAAAGATTCCATTGACAAAAGAGATAATGTTTTCTCGGCTTCGATAGTTTATTTCAGAAAATTCTACCAGCACATTTTCTTTAGGAACACTCGGAAAGCATTCTTTGGCTTCATCAAAGAGACTAAGTTTTCCACCACTAAAACCATAAATAGCTTGTTTTTTATCTCCTGCATAAAAGAGTGAACCTCCTTTGGCTAAGGCTTCTTCAATCAGAGGGAATAAATTCTCCCAGTGAAGAGAACTGGTGTCTTGAAATTCATCTATAAAGAAGTGGCGTGTTTTTTCACCGAGATAAAAATAAACTTCGGGGATAATATTTTCTTTATATAAAAATTCCCTAAGTTTAAGCTTTATATCCTCAATAAAGATAATTTGCCCTCTTTTCTTGAAGGAGAAAAGCTCTTTGTCAAAGAGGGTCGTTAACTTATTAAAGAAACCAAAATGGCTGCAAGCAACCATTTCCGTGAAAAGAGCCATCTCTTTACGAATTAAAGACCATATCTTTTCATGAGAAGGGGTAATATTTGAACCTTTCTTACAAATTTCATTAAGATCATCCTTTAAGAACATCTCACTTTCCCAAGGTCCGTAGCTTCTTTCATCAATTAACTTAGAAGCAGCTTTAACAAAAGGTAGTTTAAAACATAAATCTTGATAATTATTCATTTTAAGAAATTGCTCCAAAGAATTATTAAGTAAAAGACGTTCTCTCTCTACCTCTTGAGAAGAAAAAGTTTGCTTTATTTTGTGTCCCTTTAAAGATCTTTGCTTATTTAAATTAATAAAATTTTCCAGGATGAGTTGTTTAATATTCCAGCTAACATCTTGCTTGATTTGAAAGAGTTCGTCGATTACTTCAAGAAAGGCATTTTTTAATTCTTTCTTTTCCTGTAATGGCCCTTTGATAACTTGGGACAAAAGTTCATCTAAGACAAAGCTTAGAATTGGTTTGGGGTCTAAAATTATTTCAAAATAAGGAGAAAGGTTTAATTCTAAAGCAGAAGAGCTAGCCACGGTGGTAAAAAATGAATCAATAGTTTGAACCTTGAAGTCTGAATACTTTTCAAGTAATTGATCTAATCTTTTCTTAGCTAAAGTACGTTTAATTTCACTCTTCTCTTCTAAGGCTATTTTCTTAAGCAGGAAGATAATTCTTTCTTTCATTTCTCCTGCTGCTTTATTAGTAAAAGTTACGGCTAAGATATGGCGAGAAAGGGTATCTCCTTCTGGGGAAAGAAGAAAATCTACATACCTTTTAGAAAGAGCATAGGTCTTGCCCGATCCAGCAGAAGCAGCCATAACCTTAATATGAGGAAATTTACTGAACATAGTTGGTAGTCTCTTTTTCTTTACTTTTATAGAGTCATCAGCTTCTAAA